>Ga0209006_10002014_pt1 | contig 18426 bp, 18 predicted proteins | sample JacPin_JW_Ref_O2_FD_188567 | JGI IMG/M metagenome (GOLD analysis project Ga0209006, IMG submission 188567) | Forest soil microbial communities from Algoma, Ontario, Canada - Jack Pine, Ontario site 1_JW_Ref_O2 (SPAdes) (version 2) | ecosystem: Environmental > Terrestrial > Soil > Boreal...
CGCGAAGTACTCGAGCATCTTCAATTACCCCACCCTCTCCTGGGCGGACATCGGTGCCATCGGCTGGCTGGTCGACGGCGCTGCCATCATGAATCAGATACCGATCTGCCGTTGCTCCTACGGTCCCTATGCGCGCGCCATGGTGCGCATCTGCCGCGAGGAGAGTTTTCATCAGCGCCAGGGTTTTGAAATCATGATGACGCTCGCGCGCGGCACGGCCGCACAGCGCGCCATGGCGCAGGATGCGCTCAATCGCTGGTGGTGGCCGTCGGTCATGATGTTCGGGCCGAGCGACGCGGAATCGCAGCACACGGCGCAGTCGATGCGCTGGAAGATCAAGCGCTTCACCAACGATGAACTGCGCCAGCACTTCATCGACGTGACCGTGCCGCAGGCGGATTTTCTGAAGTTGAGCATTCCCGACCCCGCGCTGCGCTGGGATGAGTCGACGCAGCACTACCGCTGCGGCGAGATTGACTGGGACGAGTTTCACCGTGTCGTCAAAGGTCACGGCCCCTGTAACCGCGAGCGCCTGGAGGCGCGCCGCAGCGCGCACGAGGAGGGGCGCTGGGTGCGCGAGGCCGCCTCGGCCTACGCCGCCAAGCAAGCGCTCGCGCGCGAGCATCTGAAGGAGTCCGCATGAGCACACCGGATTGGCCGTTATTTGAAGTCTTCATTCGCTCGCGCTCGGGGCTTGAGCACAAGCACGTGGGCAGCCTGCACGCGGTCGATGCGCGCATGGCGCTTGAGCATGCGCGCGATGTCTACACACGCCGCCTCGAGGGCGTGAGCATCTGGGTGGCGCGCTCGAGCGACATCGCCGCCTCCGACCCGCTCGACGCCGATGCCTTCTTTGAGCCGGCGCGCGACAAGGTCTATCGCCATCCCACCTTCTACGCGATCCCCGAAGAAGTGAAGAACCTGTGAGCGCAAGCCTCGCCCCGGCGTTGAGCGAGGATCCGCGGCTGCGCTACGTCCTGAGGCTCGCCGACACGAGTCTCATCCTCGGACAGCGCCTGTCGGAGTGGGTAGGACATGCCCCGGCGCTCGAAGAGGACCTCGGGCTTGCCAATATTGCACTCGACCTTATCGGCCAGGCGCGGCTTCTCCTGAGCTATGCCGCCGAGCTCGAGGGGCGCGGGCGCTCCGAGGATGAGCTCGCCTTTTTGCGCGACGCGGCGCAGTTTTTGAACCTGACGCTGGTCGAGCAGCCCAACGGCGACTTTGGCCACACCCTGGTGCGGCAGCTTTTGGTGTCGGCGTATCAGCTCGAGCTCTATACGGCCCTGCAAACCTGCGCGGATCCACGGCTTGCGGAGATTGCCGCGAAGGCTCTGAAGGAGACTCAATATCATGTGCGCTACAGCGCAAGCTGGGTCGTGCGCCTGGGCGACGGCACCGCGGAAAGTCATGCGCGGGTGCAGGAAGCACTGATGCAGCTGTGGCCCTTCACGACCGAGCTCTTCGCCGATGACGGCGTGGATGCGGCCATGATTGCCGCCGCAATTGCGCCGGACGCGGCAGCGCTCAGGGCGCTCTGGTCGGCGCGCATCGACGCCGTGTTGGCCGAAGCCACGTTGACCCGGCCGGCCGACGCGCCGTTCCCCTGGCATGGCAAGCGCGGCGTTCACACCGAGCATTTGGGATACATGCTGGCCGAGATGCAGTTCCTGCAGCGCGCCTATCCCGGGGCCGAGTGGTAGGCGCCGATGAGCGATGCCGCTCAAGTTGAGACTGCGCCGAGTGACTGGCAGGAGGAGATCTGGACTCTCCTCGGCGAGATCAGCGACCCTGAGATTCCGATCCTGAGCCTCATCGATCTTGGAATCGTGCGCTACGTGCGCGGCGCATCGCGCGAAGTCGCGCGCGTCGGACTCACTCCAACCTATTCCGGCTGCCCGGCGACGGAAGTCATTCGCCGCCTGGTGGAAACGAAGCTTGCGCGCGCAGGCTTCGCCGACGTCGCCATTGAGACGCAGCTCGCTCCGCCGTGGACGAGTGATTGGATCACGCCTGCCGCGCGGTGCAAGCTTAAGGCCTATGGCATCGCCCCGCCGGCGGAAAGTGTCTCGAACCCCAAGCGGCTCTTTGGGGCAGCGCAGGTCGGCTGTCCGCGCTGTCAAAGTTCTGCGACGCGACTCGTCAGCGAATTCGGCTCGACACCCTGCAAGGCGCACTACCTGTGCACGGCGTGCCTTGAACCCTTTGACTATTTCAAGTGCATCTAGAGATCCTGCGATGATCCGCTCGCACGACAGCACATCGGCGCCGCCGGCCTGCGGCACGGCGAGGAGCTATGTCGCGTTGGCCGCGGGCGGTGATCTTGGCGCGCTCGTGCCGCTCATCGCGGCCCGGCTTCTCGATGAGCCGCTGTCCTCGATTCTGGTTTTCTACGGTCACTACGGCGAGGTGAGCGAGGCCGCGCTCGAAGTGCTCCTGGCATTGAAGGACCAAAATCTCGGACGCCTTGCGCTGCACTTCATCATGGAGCGCGAACCGGAGGAGGGCGAGCTCCTCGCCGGCAAGCTCGATGCCGACAAACTGCGCGGCATCGCAGCCGAGCTCTTTGATCCGCTTGCCGTACATCAGTACTTCCTGCTCGGCACGGGTAGCGCCGTCGCGCCGCTACGCGCACAGCTTCTGGACCTGGGCGTCGCGCCTGAGAAGATTCACGCAGATGGCGGCGCTGCAGCCGCGCCGCGCGCGTCAGAAGCTGCCGACGCACCGGCACCTGCCACCGGGGAGACTCAGGTCGAGGTCGTGATGGACGGGCGGCGGCGTACCTTCAGCATGCACACCGGCACGGAGAGCATCCTCGAGGCCGCGAGCCGCGCGGGCCTGGATCTGCCATTTTCCTGCCGCGCCGGTGTGTGCTCCACCTGCCGCACCAAACTTGTACGCGGCGAAGTTGAGCTCGCGCAAAACTACGCGCTCGAGGACTGGGAGCTCGCGCAGGGATTCATTCTCGCCTGCCAGGCGCACGCAAAGACCGCCGAGCTCGAAATCACCTACGATGAGACCTGATGACATGAGCTACGCGAACATTCTCTTCGAGCGCAGCGCCGGCATCGCACGAGTGACATTGAACCGACCGGAGCGCCTCAATAGTTTCAATAGCCAGATGCATGAGGAGGTGCGAGTCGCTCTGCACGAGATCAAAGAAGACTCCAGCTGCCGGGTTCTCATTCTGACGGGTGCCGGACGTGGATTTTGCGCAGGACAGGACCTGGGCGATCGCGTCGTGACTCCTGGAAGCGCGGCGACCGACCTTGGCGAGTCGATCGAGCGGTACTACAAACCTCTGGTGCTCGCGCTGCGCACGCTGCCGATGCCCGTGATTGCCGCCGTGAACGGCGTTGCGGCCGGCGCCGGCGCCAATCTTGCGCTCGCCTGCGACCTCGTCATCGCCGCGCGCTCGGCAAGCTTCATCCAGTCTTTTTCCAAGGTCGCTCTGGTGCCCGATTCCGGCGGCACTTGGTTCCTGCCACGGCTCATCGGGCAGGCGCGGGCGATCGGCGTCGCGTTCCTGGGCGACAAACTTCCCGCGGAACAGGCCGCGGCTTGGGGACTCATCTGGCGTTGCGTCCCCGATGAGGAATTTGCATCCGCGGTCGAAGAACTCGCGCAACGTCTCGCCGCGGCGCCGACCCGAGCTCTGGCGCGGACCAAAGAGGCCATCTACGGCTCAGGCGCGCGCAGCCTTGCGCAGCAGCTCGATGTCGAACGCGACTCTCAGCGTGAACTCGGGCACTGCCCCGACTATGCCGAGGGCGTGGCTGCCTTTCTGGAAAAGCGCTCGCCGCGCTTCACGGGACGCTAGGGCGCATGAGCGAGCGCAGCGCGGATGTGAAGCGCGTCGGCGTCATCGGCGCCGGTACCATGGGCGCTGGCATCGCCACGAGCTGCATCGCAAGCGGCCTCGATGTCACCTTGGTCGATTCGCAATCCGCAGCGCTCGACAGCGGTCTGCGCCGCATCCGCGACGCGCTCGATGCGAGCGTGAACAAGGGTCGCATGACTGCCGAGGCAAGCGCTGCCGCACAGGCGCGGCTCGCGGTGGCGAACGATATTGCGGCACTCGCCACGACCGATGTGGTCATCGAGGCGGTGTTCGAAAACCTGCAGTTGAAGCAGGACGTGTTCCGCGAGCTCGACGCGAAATGTGGAGCGGATACGCTGCTTGCAACCAACACCTCGACGCTCGACGTGGCCGCCATCGCCAGCGCCACGGCGCGTCCCCAGGACGTGGTCGGCATGCACTTCTTCAGCCCGGCGCACATCATGCGGCTCATCGAGATCGTGCGCGCTCCGAAGTCCTCAGCGGCGAGTGTCGCCCGAGCGCTCGCGCTCACTCGGCGCATCGGCAAAATCGGCGTCGTGGTCGGCAATGGATTTGGATTCGTCGGCAATCGCATGCTCTATGCGTACGGCCGCGAAAATCAGCTGATGCTGCTCGAAGGTATGGCGGCTTCCCGCATTGACGCGGTGCTCGAGGAGTTCGGCATGGCGATGGGGCCGAACGCGGTCGGCGATCTTGCCGGCCTTGATGTCGGCTACCGCGTGCGCCGCGAGCGCACGGACCTGCCCGACGACCCGCGCTACTTCCGCGTCGCGGACCTTCTCGTTGAAAGCGGACGCCTGGGTCAGAAGAGCGGTCGCGGCATGTATCGCTACGAGGCAGGGTCGCGGGTGCGGCACGCGGATCCTGAAGTTGACGCGCTCATCCGTGCCGAGGCGCAGCGTCTCAACATTGCGCCGCGCCCGGCGAGCGATGGCGAGATCATCGAGCGCTGCATCTACGCCCTCATCAACGAGGGCGCGGCGATCCTGAGCGACGGCATCGCCGCCGCACCGCTCGATATTGATGTCATCTGGTGCAATGGCTACGGCTTTCCACGCGCACGCGGTGGTCCGATGGCCTACGCCGATGCCATCGGGCTTGACGTCGTGTACGAGGGCATCCGGCGCCTCGCCGCGGAGCACGGCGCGCGCTACTGGTGTGCTGCTCCTCTCATTGCTGAGCTCGCCGCACACCAGAGCACCTTTGCCGCGTGGCACGCCGCGCGCACCGGACACTCCGCACGATGATGGGAGATCACATGCTGTTGGAAAGCTTCATCCGGGAACGCTGGACGAGCGCCGGGGCTGCCGGGGAGCTGCTGCGCGATGCGAGCAACGGCGCGACAGTGGCGCAGATGAGCGCGCCGCGCATCGATTTTGGCGGCGCGCTCGAACATGCGCGCAACGTTGGCGGGGCGGCACTGCGGGCGCTCAGCTTTCATGAGCGGGCGGGTATTCTGAAGAGTCTTGCCAAGGCCCTCGGAGCGCACAAGGAGGAACTCTATGCGCTCTCCTCCTGCACCGGAGCGACCAAGCACGATTCTTGGCTCGACATCGACGGTGGCCTCAGCACGCTCTTCGTCTATGCGAGTAAAGGCGTGCGTGAGCTGCCGAACGGCCGCGTCTACATTGACGGGGCGATAGAGCCCCTGTCGAAGAGCGGCAAGTTTCTGGGACAGCATATTTGTGTGCCGCTCGAGGGGGCGGCCGTGCATATCAACGCGTTCAATTTTCCCGTGTGGGGGATGCTTGAGAAACTCGCCCCCACATTGCTCGCCGGAGTGCCGGCCATCATCAAACCCGCCTCGAGCACCGCTTATCTCGCCGAGCTCGTTTTTCGCCGCATCATCGAATCCGGCCTGCTGCCGGCGGGCGCCGTGCAGCTCATCTGCGGCAGCGTCGGGGATCTGTTCGACCACCTTGAGTCCCAGGACGTCGTCTCCTTCACAGGCTCCGCCTCGACCGCGGCGCACTTGCGCCGGCATGCGGCCGTGGCCGAGCGCTCAGTACGATTCACCGCCGAGACCGATTCGCTCAACTCCTGCATTCTCGGCGACGATGTGCGCCCCGACGCGCCCGAATTTGCACTCTTCGTCCGCGAAGTCGTGCGCGAGATGAGCGTGAAAGCGGGGCAGAAGTGCACCGCGATTCGCAAGGCCATCGTGCCTGCGGCGCTGTGCGCGCAGGTGCTCGAGGCAGTGCGCGAGCGCCTGGCGCAGCTCGTCATCGGGGATCCGCGCCTGGAGGGCGTGAATATGGGGCCGCTCGCCTCGCTTGCACAGCGCCGCGAGGTGCGCGCGCAACTGGCGCGCCTTACGGCCGAGAGTGCGACGGTATTTGGCGGCGAGCTTGCCTTGCAGCCTCACGGCGCCGACGCGGAGCGCGGCGCATTTCTCGCCCCGACTCTTCTACACTGCCGCGACGCGAGCGCCGCGAGTGCCGTGCATACGGTCGAAGCGTTCGGGCCGGTGTGCGCTGTTTTGCCGTACGCCAACATTGACGAGGCGATCGTGCTCGCACGCCGTGGCGGCGGCAGCCTCGTCGCCTCGGTGTTCAGCGCCGATGATGCGCTCGCCGCACGCCTGGTTACGGGCCTTGCGCCCTTTCACGGCCGCGTGCTCGCCGTCAACGCCGATTGCGCCGCCGATTCCACAGGCCACGGCTCGCCGCTGCCGCATCTGGTGCATGGCGGCCCCGGCCGCGCCGGCGGCGGCGAGGAACTCGGGGGCATCCGCGGGGTGCTGCACTACATGCAGCGCACCGCGGTGCAGGGCGCGCCCGATACTCTCACGGCGGTGACGTCGCGCTGGGTGCGCGGTTCACGGCAGCGCGATCCCAAAGTGCACCCGTTCCGGATTCCCTTTGGCGCGCTCGTCATTGGCGACAGTTTCAACTCGCGCGCGCGCGAGGTCACGCTCGCGGACATCGAGGCCTTTGCGGCACTCTCTGGGGATCACTTCTATGCACACATGGACGAAGCCGCCGCGCGACGTAATCCGCTGTTTGGCGGTCGGGTCGCGCACGGTTACTTTCTGATCGCAGCGGCGGCTGGCCTCTTTGTCGAGCCCGAGTTCGGGCCGGTGCTTGCGAACTACGGGATCGATGCGCTGCGCTTCGTCAAACCGGTGAAGCCGGGGGACCGGATCCGCGTGCGTATCAGCTGCAAGGAGAAGTCGTTGCGCGCCGGTTCAGGCTACGGCGAGGTGCGCTGGGATGCAGAAATCATCAATCAGGACGGCGCCGTGGTGGCAAGCTACGATGTGCTCACGATGGTGAGTGAACGCGCCATTCCCGACCAAGTAGCCTAAGAACCATGTCGAGCGCCGCTTCCGTTTCTCTTGCTGCCTACCGTGCCGCTCATCCGGCACTGCAGTTCGACGCGCCGCTGCCGGGAATTCTCGAGGTGATCATCGCCAACGAGGCGCGCTTGAACGCCGCCGGTGCGGCGCTGCACCGCGACCTTGCGCAAGTTTGGCGCACCATCGACGCCGACGCGGCAGTGCGTGCGGTGCTGGTGCGCGGCGCCGGCGCGCACTTCTGCGCCGGTGGAGACTTTGCGCTCATCGAAGAGATGATCGCCGACGACGCAGCCCTCGTGCGCGTATGGAAGGAGGCGAGCGACCTCGTCTACAACCTCGTGAATTGCTCGAAGCCCGTGGTCTCGGCGATCCGCGGCAGCGCCGTGGGAGCCGGGCTTGCCGTTGCGCTCCTCGCCGACATCGCCATCGCCGGACGCAGCGCACGGTTGATGGACGGCCATACGCGGCTCGGCGTGGCCGCGGGTGATCATGCCGTGCTCATCTGGCCCCTTCTTTGCGGTCTTGCGCGCGCCCGCTACTACCTGTTGCTGAATGAGCCGGTGACGGGGGAGGTGGCGGAACGGATTGGACTTGTGGCGCGCTGCGTCGATGACGACGCGGTGTATGCCGAGGGCCTGGAGACGGCACGCAAGCTCGCGGCAGGCAGCGCGACGGCGATGCAATGGACCAAACACGCTCTCAATAATTGGCTGCGCCTCGCGGGCCCGAACTTCGATGCATCCCTGGCTCTTGAGTTTTTGGGATTTCGGCTCCCCGATATCCGCGCGGGCCTGGACGCGGTCAAAAACAGGCGGCCGGTATAATACGCGCCGGGGCCCAACGGAGCTCCAGGGACAACCATGCCGCCGCGCCCATTACTGCTCAGTGTCGCAGCTGCCTGCACGTGCGGCGCGGCGGGCGCCGCGTGGGCGGACGGATCCCTGGGTGGCTCCTTGGATGTTACCTCGGACTACATCTATCACGGCCTGTCACAGTCCGATGGCGATCCGGCAGTACAGGGCGACATCCACTATCGAAGCGGATCGGGCGGGGCAACGGGCGAGAATTTCATCGGACTTTGGGGATCGAGCATCGGCCGCTACGCAACCGGCGGCACCTACGAATTGAACGCCTACGCCGGCCGCACCTTTCTCATCGCCTCCGACTCGAGCGTTACTGCCAAATATGTTCACTATGCCTACCCGGACACTCGCGGCAGCCAGCACTACGACTACGACGAGATCTCCGCCACGTGGGCGTATCAGGATCGATTTTTTCTCACCGCAGCATGGACGCCCGACACGGCACGCTACTCGGAACACGCCATAGGCCTTTGCTGTCGAGTCGCGTCGTACGACGCCGCGGTACACCAAAGCCTGAGCCCTGCGTTCACACTGTCGGCAGCCCTGGGGTACGATGAGTTGAGCGGGATTTCCGGCTACGCGTACTGGAACGCCGGCATTGATTATGCAATCGGTGCATTCCAGCTTGACCTGGCGTATTTTGGCGTCGAGTCCCGGGCGCGTTATCTATACGGCGACATGCTCGCGGGCAACCACTGGGTCGGCACTGTCGTGTGGCGGTTTTGAACCTATATGCGCCTGAGCAGAACTCACCGGTATGCTCGCACTTTCGCTGCCTCCTGTTCCGCGGCCGCGCGACGCGCGCGAAGAGTGCGCCGCCGTGAAGCCTGAGTCGACCGGCGCAACGCGTCTTGGACGCACGGGCGGTGCGAGCGCGGCGGCAAGCGATTTGCGCGACCGCGGCCTCATCGAGCGCATCGCACGCCAGGATCGCACGGCGCTGAAGGAGCTCTACCTCATCTATCATCGGCGCCTGGCCCGGTTCCTCACGCGCGTCACATCCCGCTACGACCTGGCTGAGGAAATCATCAACGATACATTTTGGGTCGTATGGCAGAGGGCCGGCGATTTTCGCGGCGCCTCGTACGTGTCGACCTGGATCATGGGGATTGCCTATCGCCGCGGACTCAAAGCCCTGAAGCGCGCAAGCGTTGCGCAAGCCGGAGCGCAGCGTGAGGTGGGCGAGGAGGGCGCAGGAAGTCATGAACCCTGGAGTGCTGCCGAGCGGCGCGAATGGCTGAGCACCGCGCTCGAACGGCTGCCGTCCGAACAGCGCCTGGTGCTCGAGCTTGCCTATCACCTGGGGCATTCCTGTGAGGAGATCGCCGAAATCATGAATTGTCCGGTCAATACCGTGAAGACGCGCATGTTCCATGCGCGCAAGAAACTGAAGGTGCTGCTGCCGGCGCTCGCCGGAATGCAGCCGCAGTCGCTCGAATGAATACCGACTCGGTGCCGGCAGGCCCGCACGGGGTCATCTGGGAACTCATTCCCTGGCTCGTCAACGGCCGCTTAAGTGGCGAGGAAGCCGCGCCGGTGCGCGCGCATATTGAAAGCTGCGCGGACTGCGCGCGCGAATACGCGCAGCAGCTTTGCATCTTTGAGGCCATGCAGGCCGATGACAGCATTGCATTTGCCTCCGAAGCTGCATTCCAGAAGCTCTCGGCGCGCCTGGATGCGGCGCCGGTGCCGGCGCTGCGGCGGACCCACACGCCCGCTGTGCGCTGGCTCGTCGCCGCCAGCATTCTCGTGGCGCTCGGATTGGCGGCCTGGGGCGGCTGGACGGTGCGGCAAACGCCCGGTGCAACCGCCGCACCGTACGTCACTCTCACCGCGCCCCAGGCTGCGACCGCCGGCGGCGCGCAGTTGCGGGTCGTGTTTTCATCGAAGCTTACGCTCGACGAGCTTGAGCGTCTGCTGCATTCCATCGATGCGTACATCAGCGACGGGCCGAGCGAGGCTGGAGTCTTCACGCTGACGCTGGCTCCCGGGCGCGACTCTGCGACGGCGGTCGCCCAGCGCCTGGCGGCGCTGCGCGCGGATGCCAATGTTCGCTTCGCAGAACCGGTCACGGGCGCGCCCTGAAGTTGAGATCTGTGATGCGCGCTCTGGCAAGCCTGCTCTGTATCGCCCTCGCGGCCTGCGCGGCATCGGGCACGCAGCTGCGCGCGCCGCCTCTGCCGCAGGATATGCGCGCGCAGCCGTCAAACTTTGTAGTCGTGACCGTGCACAACGATCCACGGCCACTTTCCACGCGCGCCGGCGCGACCTTGCGCGGTTACGACAGCGCCGGACTTTACGGCGTCACGAGCGCCGCGCGTGCAACCGTACGCGCCATCACGCATGACTATGGGTTGCACGAAGTCTCCGCTTGGCCCATCGCCGCGCTGCGCGTGCACTGCGTCGTGTTTCGCGTCCCCGAGGATACGATTCCCGCGCAGATGATCGCCCGCCTCGCCAAAGACCCGCGGGTGGACTCTGCGCAGCCGCTCAATCAATTTGCGACCGAAACGGACTCCACTGCAGAGGCCTATAACGACCCGTATGCGAGTCTGCAGACCGTGCTGCGCGATCTCACCGTCGCCCAGGCGCAGCAATGGTCGCGCGGCTCCGGCGTGCGCATTGCCATCATCGATACCGGCATCGACTTTGAACATCCGGATCTTGTCGGCCAGGTGATTGCACAGCGCAATTTCGTCGATGCCGACGAGTCCGCTTTCCGTCTCGATCGCCACGGCACGGCGGTGGCCGGCGTGATTGCCGCCATCGCGGACAACCATATTGGGATCGTCGGCATCGCCCCCGATGCGCGGCTCTTTGCGTTGAAGGCGTGCTGGCAGGCTCCGCACGGCGGCGCGTCCGCCGCGTGCAACAGCTTCACCCTCGCCCAGGCGCTCGGCAGCGCCATTGATATGCAGGCGGACATCGTCAATCTCAGTCTCGCAGGTCCGGCCGATCCGTTGCTGGCGCGCCTGCTGCAGCATGGGATGCAACGCGGCATGATATTCGTCGGCGCCGCGCCACCGGCGGGCGCGCAGGCTGGTTTCCCCACGGACGTGGAGGGGGTCCTTTCGGTCGCGGTCGCCGAGGAGTCATCGGGGGCGAGCACTCAGCTCCTCGCTCCCGCTCACGAGGTGCTGACGCTCGTTCCGGGGGGCCACTGGGATTTCGCCTCCGGCAGCTCCATCGCCGCGGCGGAAGTCAGCGCCACAGTTGCGCTGCTGATTGCGCAGCGGCCTCATCTCTCATCACCTGAGCTCTACCGGGTGCTCGCGCGCACCTCGCAGAATCTGACCACCCACGACGTGCCGCTCGTGTCGGTGAATGCGTGTGCGGCCCTGGCGGATGTCCTGCAGCGCGGCGGCTGCGGCTCGGTGCGCGCCCCCGTGGCATCGACCGCAAGCGCGGCCGCGCCCGGCGCGCCTGCGCCGGCGCACGCCAATGTGTCAAATTAAGACTCGACGCGCGCCCTGGGGTGAATGCCCGGAGTGCCAGGGGAACGGATCTTCGTAGCCGCTGAGATATTTTGCGCGCTGGGGACAGTTAACCTAGGGCAGTTACTGTTTTCCTGCGAGAGCGTTGTCAGGCGGATCGGGTCCAGGGCTCACGACCGGGTATTCGCGCGATAGGGATCTAGCGTTTCTTGGCGCTCGGCGGAGCAGGACATTCCGACCGAGACCCCCCGCGTGGGAAAGCAGTGACTGCGCCTCTTCGAGCGCTGGCCTTGACCGTCGACACGTACGGTGAGTCGCGGTCGAAGAACCTCCAGTCGCGCTCGGCCCAGAGCCCGGCGTAATCCACACCAATGCGCTTTGCACGGGCGATCCGTGGTGTCGGCACCGGCTCGCCCGGCCGTTCGATCCAGAGCGTCGCGCCACACAGATCCGCCGCATTGAGCCGGCGATCGATGTGCATGGCCCGACACAGGAGTCCCGGTCCCCAGGTGGGTTCGGCGATGTTCTGCACCGGTGCGAGCGCCCGCAGCAACACGGCGTGCGGCTTGCCGGCCACTTGGGTCACGACGTTCAGGCAGTTCCATATGCCGTAAATCAGGTAGACGTAGGCATATCCGGGGGGCCCGAACATGACGCTGGTCCGCGCCGTGCGGCCGCGCGCAGAATGCGCGGCCAGGTCCTCGGGGCCGCAATACGCTTCGGTCTCGACGATGCGACCCGAGCGCCGGATGTGGCCATCATCGTGCACCAGATGCATGCCGATGAGTTCGCGCGCGACCCTGAGCGTGGCCCGCCCGTAAAAGTCGCGAGCTAAAGGGGTGTTTGTGCGATCGCGGCGCCGGATTTGCATACAATACAGTGCCATGCTGCAAGAAGCGGTTGTAAATTCATGAATCAGTGCCGGCTCGGCGTGGGCGCACTTACGCTCCTCTTATGTGCTCCGGTGATCGCGACCCAGTATGAACTGACGCCGGATGCGCCACCGGTGTATGGCGCCGATCAGTACGTCAAAGCCGCGTACGAAGACACCCTCCTCGATATCGCCCGGCGCAACAGCGTGGGCTACGAGGAAATCCGCCGCGCCAATCCGAGCCTCGATCTGTGGATCCCCGGCGCGGGCGCCGATGTGCTGGTACCCGGGCGGCGCATCCTGCCGGCCGGTCCGCGCGAGGGCATCGTCGTCAACCTGCCTGAACATCGCCTTTACTACTACCCGCGCGCCAAGCGGCATGAAAAACCGCTCGTGATTACCTATCCAGTGAGCGTCGGCAAAATGGACTGGCGCACGCCCCTCGGACAGACCCAGATCGTGAGCAAGATCACGGCGCCTGTCTGGCATCCGCCGCCGTCGGTTCTAAAAGAGCATGCCGACAACGGCGATCCACTTCCCAAAGTCGTCCCTGCGGGGCCCGATAATCCCTTGGGGGAGTACGCCATGCGCCTGGCGATACATCCGGGGGATTACCTCATTCACGGCACCAACAATCCGCAGGCCGTCGGCATGGCAGTGACGCACGGCTGCATCCGCATGTATCCGGAGGACATTGAGGCACTCTTTAAGATAGTCCCGGTGGGCACCAAGGTGTGGCTCGTCAATGACCCGGTGAAAGTCGCTTACGTCGACGGTGAACTTCTGCTCGAAGTGCATCCGCAGATCGACGCCCAGGGGCAGCCGATGGAACCGGACCTCGACACGTTGTCGCCGCAGCTCGACCATGCACTCGGCTCGACCACGGCCGCCATCAATTGGGATCTGGCGCGCGACACGCTGAAAGCCGCGGCAGGAATGCCCACCCTGGTCGGCCTGCAGGCCGACGTGGATAACTCGGCAGCTGCAGCCCCCGCCGCAGCCCCGACTGCGCCGCCGCCCGTTCCGCCAACCATTACCATGCCAGCACCACCGGCCGCCGCCACTCCGCCCGCTGAGCAATCCGCCACGACCATGCCGGCACCCGATGCCGCATCCTCGCCTGCGCCGCCGCAGCAGACGCCGCCCGATCCGCGGCACTGACGCCGAACACTCCAAAGACGCCGTTTGCGTAGTCTTCCAGAAGAGCGCGGGCGCTCAGCGCGCAGCAGGAGCGCCCTTAACTGCGCGCTCAGGCCCGTTTGAGAGCAGCGACGAATAGCACCGGCCCAGTCGGCGCACCCGTCGGCGAGCCGCCGGGAGGTTCAAGACTCACCGCCACCTGAGTGGCGCTTGCCAGCGCCGCGCGCTGCGCGACAGTGAGTGTGCGCTCAAGCTGACCCGCGTCCGGCAGAAGTCCGAGCGACACCGGAGCGCCCTTACCCGGTGGCAGCGCCCAAAGTTCGAAGGAGTGTCCCGGCTGCGCAGCGGCGCCCGGTAGGGCCACGGCCCGCAGCCGCTCGCCGCGCGAATCAAGCTCAATACTCCACACGAGCGGTCCCTGCGCGCCCTTGATCGTCGCCACCGTCTGCAGCCGCAGGGACTCCGTCATGCGCCACGCGACATAGCCGCCGGCGAACAGGGCGCACAGCACGAGCACTGCGGCGAGCGCGCGCAGGGCGGGGCGCGCCGCGCGCCGCGGCGGCGTATCCGTGCGCGAGGCGTCGGCCGCGCGGATGCGCGCTTCGATTCTTTGCCATAGTTCCTGTGAAGGCGCGATGGGCGGCAGGCCAAGAGCAAGCGGAATCAGGCGCGCTTCCCAGGTGCGCACGCGGCTTGCGATGTGCCACTCCTCGCTCTGCCAGCGCTCAAAGCGCCGCCGCGCCGCGCCGCGCAGCGTGCCGAGCACGTATTCGGAGGCGAGCGCGTCAATCAGTTGGGGTTGATCGTGTTTCATCTTTCGAGACACGCCCGCAGCGACGCGAGTCCACGTCGAATCCAGCTCTTGATGGTGCCCAACGGCTCGCCGGTCACGCGCGCAATGTCGGCGTGCGAGTAGCCATTGACGAAGGCGAGTTCGATGCCGCGGCGCTGCTCGCCGGTGAGCTCCTGGAAGCAGCGCGCCAACGCCGCGGCCGAGCGGCCGGCGCTCGACCAATCACTGATGCCTTCTATGGCAGGCTCGGGCATCTGCTCGACGTCGGCCTCGCGGTACAGATCCACCCGCTCACTGCGCAGCACATCGATCGCGCGGTGGCGCGCGATGGCCATCAACCAAATGCGTGCCGACCCGCGCGCGCCTTCAAATTGCGCCGCGCGCTGCCAGATGCTGACGAAGACATCCTGCAACGCCTCCTCGGCGAGCGCGCGCCGTCTCAAGATGCGCATCATGCTGGCGAGCATCTGCGCGGCCATGAGATCGTAGATTTTCCTCAAGGCCTGGCGGTCGCGCGCCGCGCACGCATGCACGAGCGGCGCAAGCTCGTCATCCATGCGGGTCGCGGCATCGGTGTTGGACATGGTCTACATACGCCCTGGCGCTGGCATCGGATGCAGGCCGAGTGTGCGACGGCTCACACTGTCGTTGACACGCGGCGCGGATGCGGACATGTTCAGCCCATCTCGGTATCTTGTCACGTCGCATTATGAGCCCTGCGCGCCCCTCCGGAGTCATCACGATCACGACTGACTTCGGGCACCAGGGCCCGTTTGTCGGTGTCATGAAGGGCTGCATTCTCAGTCGCTTCGCCGATGCGCGCATCGTCGACCTCACGCACGAGATCGTGGTGCACTGGCCCGCCGAGGCGGGCTTTTGGCTCGCGCGCGCCTTCCCTTATTTTCCATCCGGAACCGTGCACGTCGCGGTCGTCGATCCGGGCGTCGGCACGTCGCGCGACATCATCATCGTCGCCGCAGCGGAGCATCTGTTTTTTGCGCCGGACAATGGCCTCCTGGCGCCCATCGTCGCGCGCCATAAGAGCGCCGTTATCGTGCGCCTCACCCCGCAGGCTCTGATTCGATTTGGCATCGAGCACGCGAGTGCAACCTTCCATGGCCGGGACATCTTCGCGCCGCTCGCCGCGGAGCTCGCTTCCGGCCGCTGCAGCGCTACGGACTTGGGCGAGCGCGTCACGACCCTGGTGCCTTCGTGGGTTGACGAACCCAGCGTCGATGGTCACGTCACCGGACTCGTCATGACGATCGATCACTTCGGTAATTTGATTACCAACATCGACGGCGCACTCATCGCGCGTTTTCGCACACCGCGGGTGCATGCCGGCAACCACGCTTTCGAGTTGAAGCGCACCTATGGCGATGTGCGCCCAGGGGACTATCTGGCGCTCGTGAATTCCTTCGGAGTCATCGAAATCGCCCGCGCCGAGCAGAGCGCCGCTGATGGCTTAGGCTTAAGCCGGGGCGCACCGGTCGTGGTGCGCGACGGCTGAAGATAAGGCTTCGCATGTATCACAGTTGATCGGCGGCGGGAATCCGTTATAGTTCGCAACCCTTGCGGCGCGCGGTAAAAGCGCGTTACTTATTGATTGTTATAAAGAATTAGACTGTACGCGATGCCCGAGCGAGACACCGAGAGCTTCGATATCGACGAGGAATTCCTGAGCGGAGCCGAAGAAGGCACCGACTACGAGCGGCTATTGGACAAAGTGGATAAGCGCGTACGCACCCAGGGTAAGCGCGGAAAAGCCGCTTGGAGCCGCCTCGAGGAGATTCTCGCCGACCGCAAGCTTGAGAAAGACCTGCGCGATACTTTTGACGACGAGTCCTGATCGGACTTGCGCCGGTCAGTCGTGTCGGTGATGCGCTCGGCCTCATCCTGGATCGTCCTTAAGTTCGGCGGCAGCAGCGTCTCCTCACTCGAGTCCTGGCGCAATATTGCCCATATCGTGCGCGCACGGCGTAGCAGCGGCGCGCGAGTGCTCATCGTGCACTCCGCTTTGAGCGGCGTGACCGATCGTCTGGAGGAGCTCCTCGATCCCGCCCGCGCGCACGAGCGTGAGGCATTGCTGGATAGCATCGAGGCGCGCCACCGTGAGCTTGCGCGCGCGCTTGCGCTCGACGTCAGCGCGGAGCTGGTGCGCCAATTCGCCGAGCTGCGCGAGATCAGCGGCGAGTGGGCGCGCGGCGTGGCGGCGAGCGACCACACGCGCGCACGCGTGCTGGCAAGCGGCGAGCTCATGGCGACTGACCTTGGCGCGCGTTACCTTGCTAGCGTCGGTGTGGAGGTGGAGTGGGCCGATGCGCGCGGCATGCTGCGCGCGAGCGAGCGCCACGGCGTGTCGAACAAAGCGGCCGTGCTTTCGGCCACCTGCGTTTTCTCGGCGGACGCGGAGCTCGAGGAACGTCTGTCCGCGCGCGCGCCCGTCATCCTGACGCAGGGATTCATCGCGAGCGACGCGCAGGGCAACACCGTGCTTCTCGGCCGCGGCGGCTCGGATACCTCGGCTGCGTATCTTGCGGCGAAGCTGCGCGCGCAGCGGCTTGAAATCTGGACCGATGTGCCCGGAATGTTCAGCGCCAATCCACGCTCCACGCCCACGGCGCGCCTCTTGCGTGCGCTTGACTACGACGAGGCGCAGGAGATCGCAAGCAATGGCGCGAAGGTCCTGCATCCGCGCTGCATCCTGCCCGCGCGCCAGGCGCGCATCCCTCTGCACATCTATGCGACGCACACGCCGGACCTTGAGGGCACGGTCGTCAGCTACGAGGGCGGCGATTCGGGCGCGCAGGTCAAAGCCATCTGCATTAGAAAAGGCATCACACTGATCGCGCTCGACAGCCCCGGCATGTGGCACCAGGTGGGTTTTCTTGCCGACGCATTCCAGATCTTCAAAGAGCACGGCATGTCGGTGGACCTCGTCTCAACCTCGGAGACCAACGTCACGGTGTCGCTCGATCCGGCGGCCAATTGTCTCGACGGCGCGCTGCTCGCTGCGCTCGTTTCCGATCTTGAGCGCCTGTGCCGCGTGCAGATCATCGGCCCCTGCGCCTCGGTGAGCCTGGTCGGGCGCAACATCCGCGCCATCCTGCATCGCCTGGGAGATGCCTTCGAGCTCTTTGCGGAGCAGAAGATCTATCTCGTCACACAGGCTGCGAATGATTTGAACTTCACCTTCGTCGTCGATGAGAACCAGGGCGAGCGCCTGGTTGACGAGCTGCACGAGCTCCTGATCCGTCCGGCGCCCGGCAACCGCGTGCTGGGACCCACCTGGGAGCAGCTCTTCGCGCGCCCGAGCGGCGGCCGTGAAGCGCGCGCCTGGTGGCACGAGAAGCGCGGCGAACTCTTGGACGTCTTGGCGCACGAGGACGCGGCCTACGTGTACGACTGCGACACCCTGCACAAGGCAGCGCGCGCCTTGCGCGCGCTGCCCGCGGTGACGCGCGTGCTGTATGCGATGAAGGCGAACGCGCATCCGCAGGTCCTTAGGGCGCTGCATGCCGAAGGCATCGAGCTTGAGTGCGTCTCGCGCGGCGAAGTGGAGCGCGTGCTGCAATTATTCCCCGACATCGAGCGCTCGCGGGTTCTGTACACGCCCAATTTCGCATCCCGCGATGAGTACGCCTGGGCGCTGGGCACGGGCGTGCGCATGACGGTCGACAACACCTACGTGCTCGCGAGCTGGCCCGAGCTCTTTACGGATCGGGAGATCTTCGTGCGCATCGATACCGGCGCCGGGCGCGGCCACCATCAACATGTGCGCACCGCCGGCGTGTATTCAAAATTTGGCGTCCCGGTGGCCGATCTCGATGTTTTCGCGCGCCATGCGCGCGCCGCGCAGGCGCGCGTGATAGGCCTGCACGCGCATGCGGGCAGCGGCATTTTCAATGTCAGCAACTGGCAAGAGAGTGCTTTTCTCCTGGCGGAGCTTGCGCGCGGCTTTCCCGACGCGCGCGTCATCGATGTGGGCGGCGGGTTCGGCGTGCCGGAGCACGCGGGCGAGGCGGGGGTCGATCTGACTGAGCTCGACGCAGCCCTCGCGGAAGTGCGCGCGGCACATCGGCATCTTGATATCTGGATTGAGCCCGGGCGCTACCTCGTCGCTGCGGCCGGCGTGCTGCTTGCGCGCGTGACGCAGCTGAAGAGCAAAGGCGAGGTGCGCTACGTC
>Ga0209006_10002015_pt1 | contig 18421 bp, 15 predicted proteins | sample JacPin_JW_Ref_O2_FD_188567 | JGI IMG/M metagenome (GOLD analysis project Ga0209006, IMG submission 188567) | Forest soil microbial communities from Algoma, Ontario, Canada - Jack Pine, Ontario site 1_JW_Ref_O2 (SPAdes) (version 2) | ecosystem: Environmental > Terrestrial > Soil > Boreal...
GCGTCTCGCCTTGCGCCCGCAACCCGGCGACCGCAAAGGCCATGGCAATGCGGTGATCGCCGCAAGAATCCAGCTCTGCGCCGCGTAAGCTCTGGCCGCCGGGAATTGTCATCCCATCCTCACGTTCGTCCACACGTGCTCCCATGAGTTTGAGATTGCTGCAAATCGCCGCGATGCGGTCCGATTCCTTCACCCGCAATTCCTTCGCGTCGCGCACTTCAATTCCCCGCTCCGTGTAAGGCGCAATGGCCGCCAGCACCGGAATCTCATCGATCAGAGCAGCCGTATCGGCGCCTGCGATCATGGCGCCGCTGAGTTTTCCGCCGCTCACTTGGATCGTTCCCACCGTCTCGCCGTGAATCTCTTCCATCTCCACAACGGAAAGCCGCAGTCCCATTTGCATGAGTATTTCCAAGAGCCGCGCACGCGTGGGATTCATCAACAAATGCGGAAGTGTCAGCTGAGATCCAGGAAAAAGTCCTGCCGCGCAAAGGAAAAAAGCGGCGCTCGAAAGGTCGCCCGGAATGCGACCCTCAATCGCCCGCAACGCCTGCCCACCACGAATCGTGACGGCATTGTTCTTGCGCTCCAACCGCGCGCCAAATGCCTGCAGAGCCACTTCCCCATGATCGCGAGTGCGCAAAGGCTCCTCGATCAGCGTCTCATCCTCGGCGAACAGTCCGGCAAACAGCAGGCAAGTCTTCACCTGCGCACTGGCCACCGGCATTTTGTAGTCAATCCCCTTCAGCGCCCCGCCCTCAATGCGCAGCGGCGGACGGCCATCGACGGATTCGATTCGCGCTCCCATCGCGGTGAGAGGAGCGATCACCCTCGCCATCGGCCGCCGCGAAAGCGACTCGTCACCGGTCATCTCACTCGCGAATCGCTGTGCGGCAACGATGCCGCTCAACATGCGCATGGTAGAACCAGAATTCCCGCAATCGAGTGGAGCGTCGGGACGCGACAAAGCTAGTCCGCGACCCCGGACCTCTACAACTCTATTTGCATCCTTCCGCTCCCAAGTCACGCCCAGCGCGCGCAAACAACCCAACGTGCTGGCGCAATCGGCTCCCGTTGAATAGTTCTCTAAACGGGACGTGCCTTCCGCGATGCCAGCCAGCATCGCATAGCGATGCGAAATGGACTTGTCTCCCGGCAGACTTACACTGCCGCGCACGCCTCTGCCCGGGCGAACAACGATCTGCGACTCACTCTTCATTCTTGATCAATATAAGGGATCGGAGGGACGCAACTTGATCTGAATTGTTGATTTCTGATTGTCGATTTCCAATTGAAGAACGCGAGCGCATCTTGTGCATTCAATCAACAATCAGAAATCAACAATTCTTCAAACTCGCCCCTTAGCCTCGGCAGTCATCTCTCGCAGAATATCGGCCGGCACTTCCTTCATCCGCAGGCTGAACTCGAACATGGGCGTTTCCGTTCCTCGCCCCCAGCGCGCGACATCCCAGTGGGCCCGCACAAACTTCGCTTCCGGGTGCGCACTCAGATCCAGCAGAAGAGGAGACTCTTCGCAATAAAATTTCTGGGGAAATGCGACAACCGGCTTCGGGCTCCAGGTTGTGCCGTCGGCGGAACCATACACCGCAACGTCGATCGACTCCTGCTCAATAATCTTTGTTATATAGAGCGTCAACAGAAAAACCCGGCTGGCGGCGCTGCTCACGTCAACAGCAGAGCCGTCCCCTTTAGCTGCCACTACAGTCTTTTCGGCGACCAGAAACGTATCTATCATGGCGGGAGGATTGTAGCAAAACCGCTGCCGGCCCGTAAGGGCCGCGCAAGGTCATTCCGACGGGTGCGGCCCCGTGAACTCGGAGCAGCAAGGTTTCTGCGCCGGCTTGAACTCCATCAGTTCGATCCGTGTCTGGTCCGAGTCGAACAGATTCAACTGCCACTTGCCGTCTTTCCCCATCTGCGCGCGCTCGTCTCCATGCGGCTTCCATCCATGCGACTCCAAAACCGCCTGCGCCTGTTTCATGTCGACCACACCCAGAGAAATGTGGTCCATCACTCCCATCGTTTTCAGATCGGGATGCTCCTTCTGGTTGAGCATGTATTCCAGCCAATCCGTGCCATCCGGAACCTGCATGGCCACCCAATCGGTTTTGTCGTCATGCATACCGCCATGCCAGTACAAGCGAAATCCAAGAACGTCGCGGTAAAAGCTGTCTTCCACGTCGCGATTGCGCACAATAAAACCGGCATGAATCATGCGTCGCGAAACCGCAGAGGCCACTCCAATATCGTTATAGACGCTGGCTCGCTCGACGAACTCAATTCGGTTACCCTCCGGGTCGGTAACGAAAAAACTCCGGCTCCGGTTGGAGAAATCTTGAACTCCAGAAGGCTTAATTCCCTTCGAGGAAAAGTATCTCCGTAGAGCCGTGAGATCATCCGTGGCAAACGCCACGTGGTCCATGCGGTTCGTCCCGCTCGGTTCGGCGAGTGCACTATATCCAACCCACTGCGCCCCAACCAGGAATCGTTCGCCGCCGCCCGGCTCGATCGAAGCGGCCTGCGCCAGTCCCATTACGCCGTTGTAAAGCTTTTTCACCGCGTCCGGATCGGTTGTGTAGAAGGAAACATGATCGATACCGAGAATTCGCGGCCGGGGAACTGAGGCCTGAGAATACGCACAAGTCGAGACAAAAAGGCAGATAAGAACTGCGGCAAACGTTTTCATGACGCACTCGATTGTAGCGCGGATGTCCGATTCGCGCGCGAATCCACCAATGACATGCGGTCCTGACGGGTGCGCTCGGTCAGATGCGATCCAGAAACTGCCGCAATATTCTGACAGCTTCCGTTGGCTGCTCCCACGGCGAATAGTGTCCCGCCTTCGGAATCACACGCAATTCGCTTCCTGAAATATTCTGTTGCATCAGTTGCGCTTCTCCGATCCCCGTGAGCACGTCCTCCTCGCCCGTGACGATCAGCGTGGGAACATCGATTGTCCTCAATGTAGCAATTGAATCTGGACGCTCGGCCATGCCTCGCTGCACCTGCGCCACGTACGCGGGAGACATTTTTCGCATGATGCGCGACGCTCTATCGACCAAATCCGGCCGCATCTCCCGGGTCGTTCGGCCAAACAGCTTCGGGATCATGCTCTCTAAGAACGGCTCGGTACCCCGCTCCAATACGTCCTTTGCCACCTGCAATCTGGCTGCGCGGCCTTCAGAAGAATCGGCTGGAGCCTTGGTATTGAACAGACCCAGGGCGGCCACGCGCCCGCGCTGTCTGCGCCAGAACTCAAAGAGCACGTATCCGCCGATGGAAGCTCCAATCAACGGCGCTCGTCCGACCTCAGCGTCATCCATCACCCGGACAAGATCGTCAGCGTGTTTCTCCATGGTCGCCGGCCCTTCGCCAACCCCCGAATCTCCATGACCACGTAGGTCGGGCGTGATCACCCGATAGCGCGCCGACAAAACATCCTCCACGGGCAGCCAGATCTCGTGATTCGCTGGAAACGGATGCAGCAGAATAACGGTCGGACCATCGCCAGAAGTCCAGTAAGCAATCTCCGCGTCGCCGCTCTTAACTCGCCTGGAATCCATAAGGTGCACAATGAAGTCAGAAGTCCAAATGCAACGGCAGTTTGGCTAGCAGCTAGGAGCTTCCCTCACTCCCACTCAATCGTCCCCGGCGGCTTGGAAGTAATGTCATACACCACGCGGTTCACGCCCTTCACTTCATTCACGATGCGCGTAGAGATCTTCTTCAGCACCTCATGCGACAGCGGCACCCAGTCGGCGGTCATTCCATCTTCCGAACTGACCGCGCGGATGGCGCAAGTATAGGCATACGTTCGCATGTCGCCCATCACTCCGACCGACATCACAGGCAAGAGCACGGCAAACGACTGCCAGATTTTCGTATAGAGACCTGCATTCTTAATCTCCGCAACCACAATATCGTCGCAGTCGCGCAAGAGCGTGAGCCGCTCCGGCGTGACTTCTCCCAACACACGAACGGCAAGCCCCGGCCCGGGGAACGGCTGGCGTTGAAGAATCTCGTCGGGCATTCCCAGGTCGCGTCCGATCTTGCGAACTTCGTCTTTGAATAAATCTTTCAGCGGTTCGATCAGCTTGAGCTTCATCTTCGCCGGCAGGCCGCCCACGTTGTGATGCGACTTGATCACCTGCGACGGTCCGCGGACCGAGCGCGACTCGATTACGTCGGGATAAAGTGTGCCCTGCACCAGCCATTTAACCTTGCCTCCTTTTCTTTCGATGCGGCGCGCTTCCTGCTCAAATACCTTGATGAATTCGTTGCCAATGATCTTCCGTTTTTTCTCGGGATCGCTCACGCCCTTCAGCTTCTTTAGAAAGCGTGCAGTCGCATCGATCGCCTCGAGGTGCAGCCCCAACTTGTCGCGCAAAGTCTTTTGCACTTTCTCAAATTCTCCCTTGCGCAGCACGCCGTTGTTCACAAAAACACAGGTCAGCCGCGATTTACCGTTCTTGTCGCGCATCGCCCGATCCACGAGCACCGCGGCCACGGAGGAATCCACCCCGCCGGAAAGGGCGCAAATGGCGCGTCCCGTGCCCACCTGCTCTTTCACCTGCTCAACCGTGGAATCGATGAAGTGCTGCGGAGTCCACGTCGGCTTTGCGCCGCAGATGTTAAAGACAAAGTTCTTCAGGATTTCCGTGCCGTGCCAGGTGTGATGCACCTCGGGATGGAACTGCACCGCAAACCATCGCTTCGCCACGTTCTGGATTCCCGCAACCGCATGCGCCGTCTTCGCCGTCAACTCGAACCCAGGAGGCAGTTCCAGCGCCTCGTCCCCATGCGACATCCACACCGCCATTTTCCGCGAAAGCCCCTGGAACAAAGCTGACTCAGCAACAATTTCTATTTCCGCATGTCCATATTCGCGTTTGTCCGCCGGACGCACTTTGCCGCCGAGCGTGTGCACCATGAACTGCAACCCGTAGCAGATTCCGAGCACTGGCACGCCCAATTCAAAAAGCCGCTTGTCTGCGGGCGGCGCATCTTTGTCGTAAACCGACCATGGCGCTCCCGAAAGAACGATGCCAACCGGCGCATAGCTCTTGACCTCGTTAAGCGACGCCGTACAGGGCAGCACCACGGAGAAAACATTCTGTTCGCGGATGCGGCGGGCGATGAGCTGCGTATACTGCGCGCCAAAATCAAGGATTACGATCGATTGGTTGGCTACAGGAAGTTTAGGCTTGGATTGGGGCTGCACGGATGAGTGTCTCAGATTGGATGGATACTGTAAAGAAAAACGCGGAATCGGTAGTATCCTGCCATTGCGTTGCGGTACGTAGCGCTGGCATCTTGCCGGCGGGCCGCCGCCGGGACGGCAGCGCTGCTTTTAGCAACCCGGGCATCAAATCAGGACGCCACCGCGGAATCAGGGCGAGGTGGGATGCTGCGCTCCACCCAGGACGGCCAATGAAGCGTCCGACCTATATGTCCATTGGGGAAACCGGGACATCGCTCAAGATTAGTTCTTCGAAGTCAATGGCGGCTTTCACCACGGAGATCGATTCGCTGTGCATCGGACCGGGTGGAAGAGGCGCAGGTGTGGTAAACCCGTCTGGCAGTTCCAAGATGCTGACATATCCCGCTAACCGCGCCACATAAAGCCAGTCCGCGACGACAAAGTATGCCAGGGTCGCCAGGATCATCCCACCGACAACCACTCGCCACGGGACGACCGTAGCCATTCCTAACGTGATCGAGACTACGCTCGCGGCGCCTACGAACATCGCAACGTGGGCGATACCGGTCCATGTGCTTACTGCAAATACAGTCCCGGTGCGTTCCCGGCAAAGACTCAAGGCGGCCGAGATTGCATCCATAGCATCTTCTCCATCGCGCGCACCAAAAACGCTGGCCAAGGAAAGAAGCCAATTCAGAGCCCACCACGCGCAGCCCACCAATCCCGCTAGAGGCAAGAACACAACAACCGCCAGTGTCGGTTCCGGAGCAGAAGCGGGCGACGCAAAGCTCGCAACGATGGCCGCGCCAGCGAAAGCGAGAATCGCAGCCAACGCCACTGCCGCGCGCAAGAAGTTGAGGGATACTAAGGCGCGCATTGGATGCCTAGAAAAGGCTTCGGCAGAAACTCCACCTGGGCCCGTCCCCCGATCCGCAAAATAGTCCAGCAGATCGCCTACCGTAACCGCTCGACCAATCGAAGCCGCCGCGATCCAAAGGCCGCATAGAGCCAGGGATGCGAACAGTCCCGCCGGCACAGCCCGGCTCAAACTGCCGCGAAGAATGTGGGCAATCACGGGGCCAAGAAGAAATGGCTGCTTCGTGCGCAGAAGCAGAAGTTGGCCGTCGGTTACCGGCAAGCTGTCGAAGTATTCGAGAAGCGCAAAAACCCACAATGCGGCAGCGGTTGCGCCCACCGCCCAGCGCCAGGAGATTTCCGCGACTGTCAGAGAGGGGCGCCGAAATGCCGCGCGGAATCCTTCCGCCGTGTATGAGAGGCGTGACATCCGTGCTCAGGATATCAGTTTCGTGAAGCAGCGCCAGAAGGGCCAGCCCTCACTTCACCACAATATTCACCAGCTTGCCCGGCACGTAGATCTTCTTGATGATTTGCTTGCCCGCAAGAAAGGCCTGCACCTTCTCATCGGCGAGCGCACGGTCGAGAATGAAATCTTCCGCCGAATCGGCGAGCACAACGATCTTGCCGCGCAGTTTGCCATTCACCTGCACGGGGATTTCGATTTCTTCATCCTTTGCCAGCTCCGCCACGTACTTCGGCCACGGAGCTTTGAGCAAATTCCCTTTTTCGCCCAGCATCTCCCACATTTCATGTGCAATGTAGGGTGCAAAGGGGGCGAGCAGGAGCACGAGGGTTCGCTTCACTTCAACCAAAAGCGTTGATGGAATTGGATCCCCTTTGACGAACTCTCCCGTAGGGCTCTTGGTGTCCTCGCTTCCCAACATCCTGCGGTTTGCGTCGTTAACTAGTTCCATGATGGCCGAAACGCAGGTATTGAAGTGCCAGCGTCCCTGGAAGTCGTCGGTTACGCGCTTTATGGTCTGGTGAAGCTTGCACTGAAGTCGCCGAGCTGAACCCGTCAGCGGCGCGGACGAAGGAGCCTGCCAATCTCTCTCGACGAAGCGATACACGCGCCCCAAAAACTTCCGAATTCCCTCAATCCCCGAATCCTGCCAGTCCAAATCGCGATCCGGGGGCGCAGCAAACAAACTGTAAAGACGCGCCGCATCCGCCCCGTAACGCGAAACCATTTCGTCCGGCGAAACCACATTACCCATGCTCTTCGACATCTTGGCGCCGTCTTTGATCACCATCCCTTGCGTGAACAGGCGCTCCACTGGCTCGTCGTTAGTGACCAGTCCCATATCGCGCATGAACTTGGTCCAGAAGCGCGAATAAATCAAATGCAAAATGGCGTGTTCCACACCGCCGATGTATTGATCAATAGGAAACCAATATTGCGCCGTCTTGCCGTCGAAGGGCGCGTGGTCGTTATGCGCGTCGGTATAGCGATAAAAATACCAGGACGAATCGACAAAGGTGTCCATGGTGTCGGTTTCGCGGCGCGCCGGCCCGCCGCACTTGGGGCAGGTAGTATTGACAAACTCCGGAATATTTCCTAAAGGCGAGCCCCCCGCCGAATTAATCGCCACGTTCTCCGGCAAGATCACCGGCAAGTCTTTCTCCGGCACGGGAACAAGCCCATCCTTTTCGCAATAAAGCATCGGAATCGGCGTACCCCAGTAGCGCTGCCGCGAGATGCCCCAATCCTTCAAGCGATACGTGACCGTCGGCTTTCCGAACCCCCGCTCATCGGCGTACGCCGACATCTTCTGGATCGCGTCCTCGCAATCGAGTCCGCTAAACGGCCCGGAATTAATCAGCGTTCCGTTTTCCGCGGTGAATGGCAACGCCGGTTCAGACATGGTTTCTTCCGGATCGTTAGATTCAGGCAAAATCACCAGCCGGATTTCGATCTTGTACTTTTTCGCGAACTCGTAGTCGCGCTCATCGTGCGCGGGCACGCTCATGATCGCGCCCGTCCCATAATCCATAAGGATGTAATTGGCCACCCAGATGGGCACCTTTTCCCCATTAAACGGATTAATCGCATGGCGCCCTGTGTTTACGCCATGCTTCTCGATCTCGCCAATATTTCCAATCTCCTTAGCCTTGCGCTGCTCAGCAATAAGTTCATCGACTTTGCCGCGCAGGCTCGCATTTTCCGCGACGAGATCGGCAACCATCGGATGCTCCGGCGCAAGCTGCAACGAAGTCGCGCCAAAGATGGTATCGACCCGCGTCGTGAATACCGAAATCGTCGTGCCCGCAGGCCCAAATCCGCCCTCGGGCGTCGCATACTCCAGCTTGAAATCGACCAAAGTTCCTTCGCTCCGGCCAATCCAGTTGCGCTGCATGGTGCGCACTTTTTCCGGCCAGCCGCCAAGCTTCTCCAGATCGCGCAACAATTCGTCGGCATACTTAGTGATGCGCAAAAACCACTGCTCCAACTCGCGCTGCTCTACGGGAGTATCTTCATGCCGCCAGCAGCAGCCATTGACTACTTGCTCGTTGGCCAATACGGTGCAACACTTCGGGCACCAGTTGACTTTGCTCTTCTTCCGGTACGCCAAACCATTCTCGTAAAGCTCAAGAAAAAACCACTGGTTCCACCGGTAATACTCCGGGAGGCACGTCGTGACCTCGCGCGACCAGTCGTAGGCAAACCCCAGGCGCTTCATCTGCGCCTTCATGTTGGCAATGTTGCGCAGTGTCCACTCGCGCGGCGGCGTATTGTTTTGAATCGCCGCGTTCTCCGCAGGCAATCCGAACGAATCCCACCCCATCGGATGCAAAACGTTGTATCCGTTCATCCACATGTAGCGGGCGAGAGCATCGCCGATCGAGTAGTTCCGCACGTGCCCCATGTGCAACGCGCCCGAGGGATAGGGCAACATTTCCAGTACGTAGTATTTCTTCTTCTCCGTGCCAGACGGTCCAGACACAGGGTCAGCGGCGTAGAGCGCCGTGTCTTTTTGCCAGCGATCAAACCACTTGCTCTCGACGCGCTGCGGATCATAGCGGTCGTCGTTCGCGCGATCTGCCTGCGTTATGGTTGCGGTTTCTGGATTGCTTTGCTGTGACATAAGCGAGATATTTCGAGTTCTGGATAAATCCTGATTTTACAACAGGCGGCCGTACAATTTGGCTCCCGCGCGCCGTTAGCGGGTCTGCGGGCCGCTTCCGCATAGCCTCTGAAGCATTCCCATTTTCGGCACTTGCGCCAGTCCCCGCCCACAGGCCAATATCTGACTATACGATTCCCGCAGTTAAGCTGTTGTAAAATTCCGATACTCCTATATATGAGCAAAATTCCAATCGGTATTCTCGGCGCCACCGGCGTCGTCGGGCAAAGATTTATCCAGATGCTGGAGCACCACCCGTGGTTCGAGGTCGCCTGGCTCGCCGCGTCCGACCGTTCTGAAGGCAAGATTTATTCGGAAGCGGCCAAGTGGCGTTTGAAAACGCCGATTCCCGCCTCTATCGCCGGGATGAAAGTTTCCCCGGCCATGCCCGCCGGAGCCCCGAAAGTGATCTTCGCCGCTCTCGATGCCTCCATCGCAGCCGAAATGGAGCCGCGCTTTGCCGAAGCGGGTTGCGCAGTGGTGTCAAATTCCAGCGCGTTGCGCATGCAGTCGGACGTTCCGCTAGTCATTCCCGAGGTCAACAGCGGCCACATCAAGCTCATCGATGTACAGTCCTGGCGCAAAAAATCCGGCGGCTACGTGGTCACGAACCCGAACTGTTGTGCCATTGGACTCGTGATCGCGCTCGCACCACTGCGACCATTCGGCCTCGAAACTGTGATGGCTGTCACTATGCAAGCGGTCAGCGGCGCGGGTTATCCCGGCGTCGCCTCGCTTGATATTTTGGGAAACGTGATCCCCTACATCCGCAACGAAGAAGAAAAAATGGAGGAGGAAACCCGCAAGCTGCTGGGCCAGTTGAACGGATCGAAGGTGATCCCCGGCGCTTTCGCCATGAGCGCGCAATGCAATCGCGTCGCCGTCGAAGACGGTCACACCGAATCTGTCGCCGTGCGCCTCAAAACCAAACCCAAGCCCGAAGAAATCATCGCCGCCTGGAACAATTTCCGCAGCGAACCGCAAACCTTGAAGTTGCCCAGCGCCCCGGAAATCCCCATCGTCTACCTCGAAGCCAACGACCGCCCGCAGCCGCGCTTCGACGTCGACCTGGGCGCTGGTATGACCACCGCCATCGGACGCCTTCGCCCCTGTGGCGTTCTCGATTGGAAATTTACGCTGCTCTCCCACAACACCATTCGCGGCGCCGCCGGAGCAGCCGTCTTGAACGCCGAACTGCTGAAAGTCAAGGGATACTTCGCATGACGGCGGATTCTGCCCAGGAAAACTTCTGCCTTCTCACCCACGCAAGGAAGCCACGCCCATGATCGTCATGAAGTTCGGCGGCACTTCGGTCGAAGACAGCAAGGCCATCGACCGTGTGGCTGCCATCGTCGAAGGGCGGTTGGCGCAGAAACCCGTGGTGGTAGTCAGCGCCATGGCCAAGGTAACCGACACTTTGCTGACCATGGCTCGAGCCGCCGGCGAAGGCGAACGCAAGGCCGCCCTCAAACTTTGCCGCTCGTTGCAGGAACGCCACTACAATACCGCCAGCGAACTCCTCGGCACCGCTCTATTCACGGAATTTCATTCTGAACTGGGCGCGGACTTCGAAGCCCTCGACGAACTTCTGCGTGGGATTTCAGCCGTCGGCGAAATCACTCCTCGCACCTACGACTTCGTCACCGCCTTCGGCGAAATGCTTTCCAGCCGTATCGTAGCCGCAGCCTTCGCAGCCCGGGGATTGAAAGGCGCGCACGTCGATTCGCGCGACGTTCTGGTTACCGACAACAACTACATGCAAGCCGTTCCCCAATATGACGAGACGAACGCGCGCCTCCAGGAAAAGGTAAAACCCCTGCTCGATGCCGGCAAAGTCCCGGTCATGGGCGGCTTTATCGGCGCAAATCGCACCGGCATCACCACCACTATCGGCCGTGGTGGCTCGGATTTCTCCGCCGCAATTTTCGGCGCGGGACTGAACGCCGAGCGCATCGAAATCTGGACCGATGTCGATGGCATACTGACCACCGACCCGCGCATCTGTCCCGACGCCCACCGCATCAAAGTCATCAGCTTCGACGAAGCGGCGGAACTCGCGTATTTCGGTGCCAAGGTATTGCATCCCGCGACCGTCCTCCCCGCCATTCAAAAAAATATTCCGGTCTACGTCTTAAACTCCCGCAATCCCTCATGCGAGGGCACGCGCATCACCACCCGCACACCGCAAGGCCGAAACACATTCAAGGCAATCGCTGTCAAGAAACGCATTACGATCGTCAACGTGGCCGCGCCTCGCATGCTCCTCGCTCACGGATTCTTGAAGTCAATTTTCGAGGCCTTTGACCGCCACCGAGTTTCCATCGATGTAGTCTCTACGTCCGAGGTCAGCGTCTCGCTCACCATCGATTCCAATCAGGCGATTCCCGCGTTGGCCGCAGACCTTTCCAAGCTCGCTGACGTAAAATACGAAGGCCGCAAGGCAATCGTTTGTCTGGTAGGCGAAAACCTGCGCGAGAAGCCGGGCATCGCCGCGCAGGTATTCGGCGAACTGGCCGACAAGAAAATTCGTATGATCTCCCAGGGCGCTTCGGAAATTAACTTGACGTTTGTGATCGAAGAAGACGAAGTCCCGGAAGTGATCCAGCGTCTGCATAAAACATTTTTCTCGGACCTCGATCCAGAAGTGTTTGCGTAATGGCTTGGGCGAAACGGATGGGAAGGGCACGACTTCAGTCGTGCCGTAAGAGCGCCGATGACTGTCGGCTTTAGCCGCTGAGGTAAGCTATGAAATCGTTACGCATTCTAGGCTGTCAGAAACTCATCTCCCTATGAACCTACTCCTCCTGGGTCGCGGCAAGACCGGATCACTGGCAGCCGAAGTCGCCCGCGATCGCAGGCACCAAGTTCAAATCGCGGGAGCGGAAGAAAACGAATCCGGCGAAGCCCTGACCCCAACAAGGCTCCAGACCATCGACACTGTAATCGACTTCACCACCCCGCATTGCGTCCTCGCCAACATCAAAGCCTGCGTCCAGGCGGGCAAAAACATGGTCGTCGGAACGACCGGCTGGTACGGCGAACTCGACCAGGTTCGCGCATTAGTGAAATCCCACGGCACCGGCTTCGTCTACAGCCCAAACTTTTCCGTCGGCATAAATCTTTTCTTCGAGATTGCCCGCGCCTCCGCCGCCGCCCTGCATCACGACTACAACGGACAAATCTTCGAGCGCCACCACGCCGACAAAAAAGACGCACCCTCCGGCACCGCGATCACAATCCAAAAACTGATTCGCGAATCGGGTACGGCTAACGCCGACGTCGAAATCGTTTCCTTCCGCGAAGGTGATGTCGTCGGCATGCACGAAATCGTCTTCGAATCCCCCGCCGATCGAATCTATCTCTGTCACGATGCCAAATCGCGCCGCGGCTTCGCCGAAGGCGCCGTCCGCGCCGCCGAATGGCTCGCCGGAAAAAAGGGTTTCTACGACTTCAAGGACGTCTGGCGGAACCTCTAAGTTTCGTTGCGCCTTCCTTCGTGTACCTTCGTGGTCAGACGCTTTTTCTCCAACTCACAGTTTTCCATCCACGCCCGTTCGCGTTATCTTAGTCACATGCAGCTTCGTGGTTGTGGCACTGCGCTGGTCACCCCCTTCCAACCGGATGGCGCCATCGACGACTCTGCCCTGCGCAGCCTGATCGCCTGGCAGATCGAGTCGGGAATTGATTTTCTGGTTCCCTGTGGAACTACCGGCGAGACTCCGACTCTCTCCCACGACGAGTGGCTCTACGTGATCGACGTGACGATTGAAGTGGTGGCCGGACGCGTCCCCATCGTCGCCGGCGCAACTTCCAACTCCACTCACGACGCGGTAGAAAAAACCAAAGAAGTCGCCGCACGCGCTGGGGTCGACGCTATTCTCACCGCATCTCCCTACTACAACAAGCCCACGCAAGAAGGTCAGTATCAGCACTTCAAAGCCATCGCCGAAGCGGCTGGCGGCAAGCCCGTCATTCTTTACAACGTCCCCGGCCGAACCGGTGCAAATCTCGAACCGCAAACTTTGGCGCGCCTCTCGGATATCCCGAACATCGTTGGCGTGAAAGAAGCCAGCGGCAACATGACGCAAATCGCCGAAGCGATCAATGCCGTGCCCGAAACGTTCCTGGTTTTTTCGGGAGACGATGCGGTCACTCTGCCCGTCATCGCGCTCGGCGGCGTAGGCGTGATCTCCGTGGCCTCAAACGAAATTCCTCACGAAATGGCCGCCATGACTCGCGCCGCACTGGAAAACGACTGGACGACAGCGCGTACACTCCATCGCAAATATCTGCCGCTGATGCAGGCAAACTTCATCGAGTCCAGTCCTCTGCCCGTAAAAGCCGTGCTGGCCATGATGGGCAAGATCGAAGAACTGTATCGCCTGCCTCTCTTGCCCATGCGCCGCGACACTCGCTCGCGCCTGCAAAAAATCGCCACGGAAGTGGGCCTGATTGCCAAGCCCGCCGCAGCCTCCGCCGAAGCCCACGATTTCTACATCTATGAAAACTGGGCCGCCGGCCCGCACAAAATCGTCCTGCACCGCGGAGCTTGCGGACAATGCAGCCACGGCAAAGGCCGCCCCGCCGGTCACGACGTGAATCGCGCCCGCTGGCACGGCCCCTACCCAACCGTAGCCCAGGCCCGCGAAGCCGCCCACACCATGACCGGAGTCCTGATTCGCAGCGAATGCAAGTGTGTGTAAGAATTTGGTGGCAGTACAACGGTTAGTTAAATTTCCTTGCGTCATCCTGAGCGTAGCCGTTTTTCAGGCGAAGCGAAGGATCTCGCGCGAATCGCCAATTCTTTGGAACTAAATTCCTTGAAGCTCCAAATCGAGCGTCTCGCAGCCCTGGGCGAAGTCGAGCGCAACCCCGAAGCTCGCCAAACGTTCCTCGAATTTCGCGACCAACTCACTGCCGGCAAGATCCGCGCCGCCGAAAAACTGGATAGTCCCGGACACGCCAGCCGCTGGATCGTCAACCCCTGGGTCAAGCAAGGCATTCTTTTGGGATTTCGCCTGGGCGAACTCGCTGACATGACGGCGGGCCTGTCTTTCATCGATAAAGACACGTTCCCGGCACGCGCCTTCGCCATCGCCGACCGCGTCCGCGTCGTCCCCGGAGGCTCATCAGTGCGCCTCGGCGCTTACGTCGCCCCCTCCGTGATCTGCATGCCGCCCATGTTCATCAACGTCGGAGCCTTCGTAGACGAAGGCACGCTCATCGATTCCCATGCCCTGGTGGGTTCCTGTGCCCAGATCGGCAAGCGCGTACACCTCAGCGCCGCAGCGCAAATCGGCGGCGTCCTCGAGCCAGTCAACGCCGCACCGGTAATCATCGAAGACGACGTTCTGGTCGGCGGCAACTGCGGAGTCTACGAGGGCACCCTAGTCCGCGCCCGCGCCGTCCTGGGCGCAGGCACAATCCTCACGCGCTCAACCCCGCTCTACGACCTGGTGCGCAACCAAATCTACCGCGCAACATCTGACGCGCCGCTCGAAGTTCCAGAAAACGCAGTCGTAGTTCCAGGATCGCGCGCCGTAAGAAAAGGCACAGCCCAAGATTGGAATTTGTCACTCTATACGCCGGTGATAGTAAAATATCGCGACGACAAGACCGACCAGGGCACCGAATTGGAAGAATGGCTAAGATGATCGGCGCGTGAGACCCTGTCATCCTGAGCGCAGTGGCCGCTTCGCGAAGCGAAGGGGCCACGGAGTCGAAGGACCCCTATCAGCTTCTTAGTGTCAACGAAGCGTCGAGGCGTTCTCCCTGAGCTCGACTTCGGGCTGAACCCCCGCTTTACTTTCTGCTAAAATGTAAAGCATGGCCGAAGCCACTCTCTCATCCAAGAACCAGATCGTGATCCCGCGCGAAGCCCGCGAAGCGCTCAACCTGAAAGCCGGGGATAAACTGATTGTGTCCGTACGGGGCGAACGGGTTATTGTTCTGCAAAAACCGAAGTCGTACGCGGACGCTATTCGCGGCATCGCGCGCAAGACTTATCCCAAGAATTATCTGAAGAAAGAGCGCCGCAGTTGGGAGTAGCCGCCGTCCGCGCTTTTCTGCGAAACCATCGCAGTGTCGCTCTGGACACAAACATCTTCATCTACCAGCTTCAATCCAATCCGCGCTATGTAAATCTGACCCACCCAATCTTTCAGTGGCTGGAACAGCCCGGCTCTCGGGCGGTCACTTCGACGATCACTATGACCGAAATTCTGATCCAGCCGTATCGCGATAACGATCAGGATCTCATCGACAAGTTCAGCGGACTCCTCTTCGTTTATCCCAATCTCGAATGGATTTCGCCGAACCTCGAAATCGCCAGCCGCGCCGCGGAAATTCGCGCCCGTCATTATCTGCTAACACCGGACGCCGTTCACGCAGCAACCGCAGTCGATGCCGGCGCAACAGCATTCCTTACCAACGATCCCATCTTTCGCCGCATCACTAGCCTGGAAGTTCTAATTCTTGACGAGTACGTGTGACTGACACTGACTTTCGCTATCTTCGCCTATCACCTTGCTGATACTCGCTATTGGAACTACCTAACCTCAACCACCATCCCCGCCCCGCTCAAAGTAACTCGAACCTGCCCCAATCTCTCAATCACCGCATCGGCCTTACTCAGCGCCTCCACCTTAAACGTACTGGCCAGTCCAATCACCTTCATCCCCGCCGCGTGCGCCGCCTGAATTCCCGCCGGCGCATCCTCAATCACCAGACATTCCTGCGGCGCAAATCCCAAGAGCTCTGCGCCCTTCAAATAAGGCTCAGGATCCGGCTTTCCATGCACCACCTCATCGGCGGGCACCAGAATTTTCGGCGCCGGCACTCCCACATACGCCAGCCGCGTGCTGGCCAAATGCCGCGTGCCCGAAGTCACCACTCCCCATCGATCCTTCGGAATCGAACGCAATAAGCCAATCGCACCCGGCATGACTTTCACATCATGGTCGTCAGCTTCCAACTTCTCCAGTTCCCTCACTTCCGCCTCAGCGTCAAAGTGCGGAGCCACACGTCGAATCACTTCGATCGCCCGCACTCCATGCGCAAACGAGACGATGATTTCCTCGTCAATACCTTTTCGACGCGCCCAGGCGCGCCACTGCCGGTCCACCGAACCCGTGGAATCCACCAACACGCCATCCAGATCGAAGAGAATTGCAGAACACGAGAAGATCGGCATCGTTCTTGTTTTTACCACACTGATGAGGAAAGACTGACTAAGGGAAGACCGATTAAGGCTTGACAGGAGACAAAGCCGTACTAGCCAGAAGAATCGCAGCAGGGACGGGCCGAATCGCCTGCTGCTTGAGCAGTAAATGCCGTTCGCGGAAGTGCGCCTTGGCACGCGCCCCCCACGCTCGCACGAACCAATAATTCAATCCCGCGCCCAACGCCGAACTGGCCAGAGGAATCACTCGCCCCGCCCACTTCTCCACCACTTCTGCGCCCGCCTTGGCGGCAATCCGCTGAATCACGCGGGGAACAAATCGATTGACCACTTCCTTCTCAATCAGCTCCCGGCTGATGTCAACTCCAGCCGCACTGGCCGCGGCAATCCACAATTCAGCGATCTCGTCATCCGTATTGAATTCGAAACCGTAAACCAGACTCAGCTTCTGAATTGTCCGCATCGTGATCGCAGATAGAATCCCCAGGTCGGGAATAATCGTCATCAACCCGCCAAGCCCGAATCCGGCACCTTCCACCGCGGCGACTTTCATCCCACTGCGCACCACGGAATCGGCCACGGCGTCCAGTTCCCCGATGTCCAGCGAATACGTCCCGTGGTATCCGCTAATCGGCATGCGGTAAGCCGTCCGCAGCTGCACCAGAAATTTTTCCGGGTTGACCTGCACCGTGGAGTAAGCGCGCGTCATGCCCTTCACCAGTGCGCCTTCTACCCTTCTCCGCAACCAGGATTTTCGCTGCTGATCCATTAAACTCACCTTAACCCAGCCGCGAAAAGAAAGCCATCGGGATAGTCCTTTAGTCGCGAGTCCCGAGTCCCGAGCCCGGAAAGAAACCCCGCCCACCGCAGGACAACACTCAGCACTCGCACCTCGGCACTCGGTACTACCCCGCCGCCCGTGCTAGCATCATGCATACACCTAATGCCAACTGGAAAGCTGCAAATCGTCCCTCTCGGCGGCCTGGGCGAGTTCGGTATGAACTGCATGGCCGTCCGCTACGGGGACGACATTCTCGTCATCGACGCCGGCCTCATGTTCCCGGAAGCCGAACTGCTCGGCGTCGACATAGTCGTCCCCGACATCACTTATCTCACCGAAAATCGCCATCGTGTCCGCGGCATCGTTCTCACCCACGGCCACGAAGATCACATCGGCGCCCTGCCCTGGATTCTCTCCGATCTTAACGTTCCCGTCTGGGGCACGGAATTCACGCTTGCCTACGTCGAAGACAAACTCGACGAGCACGGCCTGCTCGACGACGCCGACCTCCGCGAAATGCGCCCCAACGAGCGCTTCAAAGCCGGAGTCTTCACCGTCCATCCCATCCGCGTCACTCACAGTCTTGTCGATTGCGTCGCCCTCGCCATTCACACGCCGCTCGGAGTCATCATCCACACTGGCGATTTCAAAGTCGATCCTACGCCCACCGATAACCATCTTTTCGATCTGCACTCCTTCGCCGAGTACGGCAAGACCGGCGTCCTGGCTCTCTTCCAGGATTCCACCAATATCGAGCGCAAAGGCTATACGCCCAGCGAGCGCGCCGTCCGCCGAAAGTTCGACGAAATTTTCGCCCACACCAAGCGGCGATTATTCATCTCGTGCTTTTCATCATCCATCCATCGCATCAACCTGGCCGTTCAACTGGCTCACTCCCACGGCCGCAAGGTCTGCTTTATCGGCCGCTCCATGAACAATTCCTCCGAGATCGCCGAAGATCTCGGTTACATCGAAGTCCCCGACGGCCTCGTCATCAATCCCGGCGAGATGAAAAACTTCCCGCCGGAAAAAGTCTGCGTCTTGATCAGCGGCACGCAAGGCGAGCCCATGTCCGCCCTGTCTCGCGCCGCCGTCGACAATCACAAGCATGCCAAAATCGAAAAGAACGACACCGTCGTGCTCTCCTCGCGCATCATTCCCGGCAACGAGAAGACGATCTATCGCATGATCGATCACCTCTTTCGCCGCGAAGCCCACGTCATCTACGACGACGGCTCCTACCCGCCCGTCCACGT
>Ga0209006_10002018_pt1 | contig 18408 bp, 13 predicted proteins | sample JacPin_JW_Ref_O2_FD_188567 | JGI IMG/M metagenome (GOLD analysis project Ga0209006, IMG submission 188567) | Forest soil microbial communities from Algoma, Ontario, Canada - Jack Pine, Ontario site 1_JW_Ref_O2 (SPAdes) (version 2) | ecosystem: Environmental > Terrestrial > Soil > Boreal...
CGCCGCCGGCAGCGCGATCAACGCCGAGAGCCAGTGGAAGAAATCGCGCTGCTCCGGCGTGATGTCGGACACGTTGCCCGACCACACCGCGACCGAGAGCAGCATGATGTTCATCGCGGCGAAGGCGGCGACGCCGAGGCAGCGCAGCAGCATCCAATGACGGCATCCACAGCATCACCGAGAACGTCATGCCGAGCGTCTGCGTCCACTCGGGCAGAGCGGTATAGTGGAGGTGATGGGGGCCGGCCCAGATGTAGAGGAAGATCAGCGACCAGAAGTGCACGATCGACAGCCGATAAGAGTAGATCGGCCGCTCGGCGCGCTTCGGCACGAAGTAGTACATGATGGCGAGGAAGCCGGCGGTGAGGAAGAAGCCCACCGCATTGTGGCCGTACCACCACTGGAACATCGCGTCCTGCACGCCGCCCCAGGCGATGTAGGACTTGGAGCCGAACACCGAGACGGGCAGCGCCGGGTTATTGCCGAGATGCAGCACCGCGATGGTGACGATGAAGGCGAGATAGAACCAGTTGGCGACGAAGATGTGCGGTTCCTTGCGCTTGATCAGCGTCACCAGGAACACCAGGAGATACGCGACCCAGACGATGGTGAGCCACAGGTCGGCGTACCATTCCGGCTCGGCATATTCCTTCGACTGACTGACGCCGAGCAGATAGCCGGTCCCGGCGATCAGGATGAAGAAGTTGTAGCCGAGCACGACGAACCACGGCGCGATCTCGCCGGCGAGGCGGACCCGGCAGGTCTTCTGCACGACGTAGAACGAGGTCGCGATCAACACGTTGCCGCCGAACGCGAAGATCACCGCCGAAGTGTGCAGCGGGCGGATGCGGCCGAAATTGAACCACGGCAGATCGAAGTTGAGCGCCGGCCACGCGAGCTCCAGCGCCGCCCACAGTCCGACCAGGAACCCGGCGATGCCCCAGAACATCGCGAGCACCGCCGCGACCTTGATCGGGGCGAAATTGTAGTTCGGCCTGCCGTCGATTTCCTGCGGCGGCGGGTAGGCGGGACGGTCGAAGTAGTGATTGAACGTGCCGAACACCACGGCGACGCTCGCCGCGGCGGTGAGGAAGCAGTGGAACGCGAAGGCGGCATCTGCCGCCTTGGCGGCGCCGACGAGGGCGAGGAGCGCGAGCGCCGAAAAACCGATCAGCACTGCAAGTTCGCCCTCGGTCATCGACTTGCGCGAAACGACCTCAGCCATGTTCGATCACCGTCTGCTCGATGGTCACTGTTCGATCGGCTCACGTTCGACGAGGTCTTGTTTGATTTCTGGAAAATCGTTCTTCTCGTCGGGCGCGACGGTGATCACGTCCTCGGTCATGACGTCCTTGGCTTTCATCAACCATCTCCTCTTGCGTCTGCTGCGGAAACCGAACAGCGCGCGCCAGCTTCCGAATCCAGCACCAGGCTCGAGCACGATCAGTGCACAACCGCAGCAGCACATGCGGAGTTCCTCACGGTCGGGATGTGGCGGCCGATGCGGCAAGTCCCTTTCGGCGCGAACCCTGTTGCTTGACGGCGTCGTCAAGCAGGCCCGTCACTCGCATGACATGGACATGCCTACATTGAGGCAGATCAACCGGCAGCAATGGCAGACGCGCTAGGTCCGCGCGGCGACTTGTTATGGACCACGCGCTCCAGGAGCCCCCATGTCCGTCTATCGCCTCGACCGATTGCTCGCCCCGCACTCGCTCGCCGTCATCGGCGCGAGTCCGCGCGAGACCTCGGTCGGCCGGCACGTGGTCGCGAACATCCGTGCCGCCGGCTTTCCCGGGGCGGTGCACGTGGTCAATCCGAACTATGCCGCGATCGAAGGCATCGACACCGTCAAGTCGCTCGACGCCGTCACCGGACCGATCGACGTCGCGGTGATCGCGGTGCCGCCCGCCGCGGTGCCGGACACCGTGGCGGCGGCCGGCGCCAAGGGGGCAGCGGCCGCCATCATCATCACCGCCGGCCTCGGCCACGGCGCCGGATCGCTCGCCGAAGCGGCGGACCATGCCGCACGCGCCACCGGCCTGCGGCTCGTCGGTCCGAACTGCATCGGCGTGCTGGCGCCGCCAGCGCAATTCAATGCGAGCTTCGCGCCGCGCATGCCGCAGAAGGGGGACCTCGCCGTCATCTCGCAATCCGGCGCGATCGTCGCCGGCATGATCGAATGGGCCGCGAAGCGGGCGATCGGCTTCTCCGCGGTGTTTTCTGTCGGCGATCAGCTCGATGTCGACTTCGGCGATCTGCTCGACCTGTTCGCCGCCGACGGGGGCACCCGCGCCATCCTGCTCTATGTCGAGTCGATCAAGGACGCCCGCAAGTTCATGTCGGCGGCGCGCGTGGCGGCGCGGGCGAAGCCGGTGATCGTCCTCAAGGCGGGCCGCCACAGCCAGGGCGCCAAGGCCGCCGCGACCCACACCGGCGCGCTCGCCGGATCGGACGCGGTCTACGACGCCGCCTTTCGCCGCGCCGGGCTGTTGCGGGTGCTCGATCTCGACGAGCTGTTCGACACCACCGAGACGCTCGGGCGGCTGCGGCCGTTTCCGGGCAATCGCCTGGCGATCCTGACCAATGGCGGCGGGGTCGGCGTGCTCGCCGTCGATCGCCTGATCGATCTCGGCGGTACGCTCGCCGAGATTTCACCGGACACCCGCGCAAGGCTCGATGCGGCGCTGCCACCGACCTGGTCGAAGGCCAATCCCGTCGACATCGTCGGCGATGCCGACGCCGCTCGCTATTCGGTCGCGCTCGAAGCGCTGCTCGCCGACCCCGCGAACGACGCCGTGCTCGTGCTCAACGTGCCGACCGCGCTCGCCTCGCCGACGGCGACGGCCGACGCCGTCACGTCCGTCACCTGCGCCTATCGTGCGAAAGCGATCCAGCCCAAGCCGGTGCTCGCGGTGTGGGTCGGCGCCGACGAGGCCGACAGCGCCGCGTTCGACGCGGCCGGCATTCCGGCCTACGAGACCGAAGCCGATGCGGTGCGTGGCTTCACCGAGCTCGTGCGCTACGGAGAAGTGCGCGACGCGCTGATGGAAACGCCGCCGAGCTTGCCGGAATATTTTTCTCCAGATTTGGCCGCAGCACGTGCGCCGGTCGAGGCCGCGGTCCGCGAGGGGCGGCACTGGCTCGATCCGCTGGAGGCGGCCGCGGTGATGACGGCCTATGCGATCCCGGCGGTGCCGACGGTGCTCGCCCACGACGCCGAGGAAGCGGCGGCGGCGGCCCGGCCGTTTCTCAGCGAGGGCACGCCGGTGGTCGTCAAGATCATGTCGCGGGACATCGTCCACAAGTCGGACATCGGCGGCGTGCGGCTCAATCTCGCTTCGGAAGATGCCGTGCGCGCCGCCACGACCGAGACGATCGCCCGCGCCCATGCGGCGGTGCCCGATGCCCGCATCCAGGGCGTGACCGTCCAACCGATGGTCGTGCGGCCCAAGGCGCACGAGCTCATCGTCGGCATCGCCGACGATCCGACGTTCGGCCCGGTCATCGTCTTCGGCGCCGGCGGAACGGCGGTCGAAGTGCTCGACGACAAGGCGCTGGCGCTGCCGCCGCTCGACCTCAAGATGGCGAAGGAGCTGATCGGACGGACGCGGATTTCGCGCATACTCCATGGTTATCGCGATGTGCCAGCCGCCAACATCACGGATGTCGCCCTGACCCTCGTCAAGCTGGCCCAGCTCGCGGCCGACGTTCCGCAGGTGCGCGCCCTCGACATCAACCCGCTGCTCGCCGACGAGCGTGGCGTGCTCGCTCTCGATGTCCGCATCGCAGTCGCTCCGCTCGAAGCGGAGCCGAAGTTCAAGGGGCCCGGCTACAACCGATTCGCGGTGCGGCCCTATCCGAAGGAGTGGGAGCAGCACCTCGAGCTTCACGACGGTACGAAGGTGTTCATCCGGCCGGTGCGCCCCGAGGACGAGGACATGTTGCGCGAGTTTCTCGGCCACATCACCGCGGAGGATCTCCGGCTTCGCTTCTTCGCCCCCATTCGTCATTTCAGTCACGCCTTCCTCTCGAGGCTGACCCAGCTCGACTATGCCCGCGCGATGGCTTTCGTCGCACTCGACGAGGCGTCGGGCGAGCCGATGGGCGTGGTGCGGCTGCACGCCGATTCCAACTACGAGAAAGCGGAATACGCCGTGCTGGTGCGCTCCGACCTCAAGGGTCGCGGCATCGGCTGGATGCTGATGGAGCTGATCATCCGCTATGGGCGCAGCGAAAATCTCGACCGCATCGAAGGCCAGGTGCTGCTGGAAAACACCTCGATGCTCGAGATGTGCCGCGAGCTCGGGTTCGAGATCGGCGAGGATCCGAGCGACTACACGGTGAAGCTCGTGCGATTGGAGCTGCGACGCTGACGTGCTTTTCCCCGCGTGCGGGGGGAAAAGCTGAAGGCAGTCACCGCGGCAGACTATGTCTTTGATAAATTGTTGTTTTTGCGCCCTCGTTTCATTCACTCATAGGTGAGAAACGTTCGTTTGAGCCGCGCGGGCACGCGATGCAGCATTCGGCGACTGGAACCTCGCGCTGTTCTCGGCCGCATGTTCCGGGTGGATCAAGGAATGACTGCAATGAACGCACGTGCGGATCACCTGTTACAGCGCCTCGGCACGGGAAAGCTCATCGGAATCGACCACGGTGAGGGCTCCCGGGTGAGCTGCGTCGAAGGCGCCTTGTGGATTACCCAGTCGAACGACCCGCGCGACATCGTCATCAAAGGGGGAGAGACGTTCGTGCTCGACCGGCCGGGTCTCGCGCTCGTTTGTGCGGCCGCCGGCCCCGCCGTTGTCGCTGTGGATGTACCTCGACCGCAACAGCCGGCGCTGCCGCCCTATCGCTGGGATATGGGCAATGCTGCGCGAGATCGCACGGTGGCAGGCTTGTAAGTCCCGCGCGAAGCGATGAACGAGCGTGCCGACATCACCTGGAGCCGCGCGGCCGCGATCCTGCCAGGCGGCGAGCGCATGACTATCGGCGTCGTGCGTCCGCAGGATGCTGGCGCGCTGCAGGGCTATTTCCGCGCGCTTTCCAACGAGAGCCGCTACCGCCGCTTTCTCGGCGCGCTGGCGGAGCTAAGCGCGAAGCAACTCGCGCGCATCACCGAGATGAGTGGCCCGGACGAGGTGGCCCTGCTCGCATTCGCGGAAACCGGCAATACGTCGTGCCTCGTCGGCGAAGCTGTGCTGGCGAGCACAGCCGATAGCACCCGCAGCGAATTCGCGCTTTCGGTGACCGATGCCTGGCAGCGCAAAGGCGTCGGCGCAGCGTTGCTTGCCGATCTCGAATGCCGGGCGCGGATGCGGGGCGCGCGTTATCTCTACGGCGACGTGCTGCGCGCCAATACACCGATGAAGAATCTGGCCCGCAAGGCGGGCTTTGCGTTGCGAAGCCCGCTCACCGACGCGCGGTTGATCGAGATCGTCAAGGACCTCGCGGTGACCGCGCCCGACCTGCCGTGCCGCGAGCGGTTCGCACAGTTTATGCCGGCCGACCGCGATGTCGCGCGATCTTTCCCCGGCCCCGCCTGAGAAAAGAACCCCGATCATGACCGATCTCGTTCGTCGACCTGCGCCGTCCGTCGCAGGCAATGTCGCCGGCACCTGGCGCACGCCGCTCCTCATCGTCGGCTTCGGCTGCCTGATCTCGATGATATCGTTCGGGCCGCGCTCCGCGCTCGGCTTCTTCCTGACGCCGATGTCGGACGCCAATCACTGGGGCCGCGACGTCTTCGCCTTCGGGCTCGCCTTGCAGAATCTCCTGTGGGGCATCGGCCAGCCGCTCGCCGGGATCATCGCCGACCGCTTCGGCACCGTGCGAGTGCTCTGCTCCGGTGCGCTGATGTTCGCCGCGGGCCTCGCGCTGATGGCGCATGCGACGAGCGCGCCGCTACTCGACGTATCGGCGGGCGCGCTCATCGGCTTCGGCCTTTCCGGAACCTCGTTCATCGTCGTTCTCGCGACATTTGGAAAGCTCCTGCCGCCGGAATGGCGCTCCCTCGCCTTCGGCCTCGGCACCGCCGCCGGCTCGTTCGGGCAATTCCTCTACTCGCCGCTGTCCGTCGTGCTGATCGATGCGGTCGGCTGGCAGCAGACGCTTCTCATCTTTGCCGTGAGCATGCTCGCCGTGCTGCCGCTCTCGCTTGCGCTGGCGACCCCGCCTACTGAGGCGACGCGACAGGCGCCGCAACAGTCGCTGCGGCAAGCGCTTTCCGAGGCATTCGCGCACCGCTCCTACGTGCTCCTCGTGCTCGGCTTCTTCACTTGCGGCTTTCAGCTCGCCTTCATCACCGTGCACCTGCCGGCCTATCTGGTCGACCGCGGCCTCTCCGCCCAGGTCGGCGGATGGACGCTCGCGACCATCGGGCTCTGCAATATCTTCGGGTCCATCGCCTATGGCTGGCTCTCCGACCGCATGCCGAAGCGCTATCTTCTGTCGTTCAACTATTTCATGCGCGCCGCCGCCATCTTCGCCTTCATCTCGTTCCCGGTGACGCCGGTGACCGCCTTGCTGTTCGGCGCGGTGATGGGCCTGGTGTGGCTCTCGGTGGTGCCGCCGACCAACGGGATCATCGCCGTCATGTTCGGCACACGGTGGCTCGGGACTTTGGCGGGCTTCGCGTTCCTGAGCCACCAGATCGGCGGCTTCCTCGGCGCCTGGCTGGGCGGCCTCGTGTTCGAGCGCACCGGCTCCTACGAACCGGTGTGGTGGCTCTCGATCCTGCTCGGAATCATGTCGGGATTGATCAACTTGCCGATCGTGGAGAAGCCGGTGGTGCGGATCGCACCGGTGCCGGTGTCATGAGCGACACGCCGATCGTCCTGTTCGCGGGCGCCGGCGCCCTCGCGATTCTCACCGCCACTGCGTGGCTCTGGGCGCACTATGGTGCAGCGCTGTTCTTCGAGATCATGCGCGCGGGTTTCGCCGGCTGTCTCGGGTAGCGCGCTGCGCCGTCGCTCGACTAGGCGCTTCATCCCTTGATACGGCCTTCGGCCGCTCGCCGCTGCTCGTCAGACGTTTCGCCGCGGTCCGCGCGGGCGCCCGCGCCGGCTTGTGCTCGGTCGCGGCGCCGAACTCCGACAGCATCCAGCGCTTGAACAGCTTCACTTCCGGCTTCTGGAAATCCGTCTGCGACGTGACGAGCCAATAGCCCATGCCGCTCGGTATCGATTGGTCGAACAACGGGATGAGGCGGCCGCTGTCGATATCGTCATCGAGCAGGGGGCGCCGCCCCAGCGTCACGCCGAGGCCGCGGACGGCCGCGTCGGCTGCCATCTGCATGGTGTCGACGCGCAACCCGTCGTCGAGCGAGGGCGGGACGTCGAGCCCGCTGAGGCGAAACCAATGCGCCCAGTCCGCCGTGACGGTGACGTGGATGAGCGGCACTCGGGAGAGGAGACCTGCGTCAATCGGTTCGCCGAGTTGCTCCTTGAACCGCGGGCTGCACACCGGCACCAGCGTCTCCGTCGCGAGCAGGGTCCAGTTCGAAGCCGGCTTTTTCATCAGGGCGAAGCGGATCGCGACGTCGAAATCGTCGAGCGTGAGGTCGACCAGCCGCTGGGAAGTATCGATCCGCACCCGGATGTCCGGGAATTGCACGGCAAAGCGCTCCAGTCGCGGCAGCAGGATTCTGTGGGCGAAGGTCGGCGCGGCGCTGACCGACAGGGTTCCCGTCGCCTTGCGGCCGGGAAGCTGCTCGGTCGCCTTGGCGAGCACGGTGAGCGCCTGGTTGACCAGTGGTGCATAGACCTCGCCGGCGCCGGTGAGCCGAAGCCCGCGCGTTTCGCGGTGGAACAGCTCGACGCCGAGCCAGCTTTCGAGCGTCTGCACGCCGTGGCTGACCGCGCTGGCAGTGAGGTTGAGCTCCTCGGCGGCTTTGCGGAAGCTGTTGTGACGGGCCGCAGCCTCGAAAACCCGAAGCGAGCTCAGTGGGGGAAGACGGAACGCCATGCCTTCGTCCGGTGCGATGGACGCGCATTATAGAGCCGCTCGCGTCGGACGCCATCGATTCGGCCGCAGTGTCGCGTCGGCATTATCGCAAGCATTGCGGCTACGCCGACGACGCGCCTCAGGAGAAGCCGGGCAGCAGGAGATATTCCGCCAAGGCAGTACCGCCGAAGCTGCCCAATGGGAGCAGCATGGCACGCAAAAGCGGTTGTTGCGTGAACGGGGTCAGCGCGCCCTCGTTCAACTCCTCAACCCGATGCGAGAGCAGCTCCAGCTGCGTCGCGCGATGCTCCCCTGTCTGGGATTGCCTGGCTCGCATGATCTGATCGTTGAGGCGGCGATGCGCCTTGCGGCGAGACTCTTCCGCAGCCTGACGGAGCGCGATAGCGCTGCCGGTGACGACCAACAGTCCGAGCGCCATGACGAGTATCTCCGGTAGGCTGGGAGCATAGTTGGCGAACAAACCGCTGCGCGAGACGATCACCAAAGCGACGATGATGAACGGAAAGTAGATGAGAGTTGTGATGCATTTGGTCCGTTTCGAGATGAAGACGAGATTGATCCAGTGCTCGAGCTCGATCGGTGCCAGGCCGACCCGCTCGCTGAACCTTTTTTTTGTATCTTCCGGCCACACGCTCAGCTTTTCGGCTGCGGGTTGGCTCACCTTGTCGCCCGTGAGCTTGACGTCGGCCTGCCTTACAAGAGCCGCCGCGGGCGCCCCTTCTGAAGGAGGCTCGCCAGCCGGCGCTTTGCCGCTCGCTTCCTCGTTGGTCTCGCTGTCCGTTTCATCGAGGAGGGCCTTCACGACCCGCCAGCACAGCAGCGTGGCGTCGGCCACGAACAGTGTCAGAAAAAGCGCCATGAAATTGAGAAGTCCCGATATCACGGTGTAGGACCAAAAGCTCGTCGGCCCTCTCGTCGGCGCGGGCGGGTTCCCGAGCATCAGTTCGAGAACTCCCCAGATGATGAAGAAGACAGCGACGCCCGCCAACGTCCGCCAGATCCGCGCTTCCCAAAGACCTTGATAAATGTAAGGTCCCCAGAAACGCTCTTCGTAACCGGGCGGACCCTTTTCCTGCTTTGGATAGTAAAAGTAGTGGACGAACTTGTTCCAGGGTTTGCCGCCGTGCTTTCGCTCGTTCGCCGTGAGACCCTTCCAGAGCCCGGTTACCGCCATCCCGCTGGCAACATCGTCGAAATCGTTGTTGAGCCACCGAAAAGCACGGGCGAACAATAGAGCGCATGCGACAAATATTACCGCTCGCAAGATGGTCGTCGGCCAGGTGCTGAGGCCGTTGAGCCAGATTATCGGCTGGCCATTGTTCGTCAGCCAGCCCGCCACGCTCGGCCAGTAGCCAGAGATGGCCCAGGCAAGCCCGACGAGAAGGGAAGAGAGAGCGACGAACAGGACTGTGATGAGCGCGATCAGCCCAACCGGACGACCCGGCAAATTGAGGAGACGATTGAAGAAAGACCAGATGTTGCGCCTCAGGAAGCTGCAGATCAGCGTGATTCCCAGCCCAATCGCGACGAGCGTCGCCGCGACTGCGAGGGGGTAGCCGCGACTGAGCTGCGGATACATGTCAGAACCCTGCGGGTGGATTCCCGACTTCGGCGGCGCGCATGGGACTCCCTGGAGCTCCGGTTTGATTGCCCTGTTCTTGGCCTCGTCGCCTGTCGCAGGCGGAATCTGGAATAGGCCGGAAAGGCCGACTTCGAACAGCAGCGGTGGCTCCATCCAGGTACAAGCCCGGCCGTCGCGGCCCTTTACCGCTGCTTGCGTCGCGAAGAATGCGGCGGTTTGGTAGCTGCTGCGAAACGGAGGAATTTCGCCCTGGAGCTCATCCTTGAGGCGCAACCCAAAACTCGACGCAACTAAAAGGTTTCGAGTATAGGGACGCGCAGTCGGGTGCAACATCTGAGCTTCGAGATCGGTCGTGAAGAACAGGGCGTTCGGAAGGAGCGGGCGAAGAGCCTGAAGGATGAGCAATTTGTCGTAATTGTCGGAGCCGAGGACTCCCACCGCGGCGATCCCCTTGCGACTCTTCTGCGTCGGGTCCTCATCGAGGCCGCTGCGCAAGCGATCGTCGAGCTTTCGGATTTCGTCTCCCAGGCGCTCAAGGTAATCGAACTGTCCCTGCCCCTCGGCACGATCATTCGGCTTGGCGCCCGGCACGGTCTTCGCCCGGTCCTTGATGGCTTGTTCTTGATTGTCGCCTGCACCTTCGCTCTTGTCGGCGCCCTTGGCGACACCAGTGGAGTTCGGGTCTCCGGTGTTCGGGGTCTGCCCATCGAGCCCCCTCAAATAGGAGAACCTGTGGATGAAACTCTTGTGCAGCAATTCTTCCTTTATCTCGGTGCAATGGATACTCGGATCCAGGGCCAAGCAACTCGCAACGGCGTCCGGCAGCGATTGTCCATAAAGCGTATCCCATTCGGAAATGAGCACGACATGATGATCGTAAGATTCATGGATGAAACCCAGCGCCTTGCTCAGGCTGTTCAGCAAGCCCTTATTCAGCGACTCGGACAAAGCCGGCCACCGGTCGTTCATCTGCTCGAGGACCGTCTGTTTTACTCCTTCGAAGACTCGACGTGGCCACCGCGGTGACAACTCGTCCCGCATTGCGCCAGCAAGCTCGACGTCGGTGGTTGTCATGCGGTACAAATTTACATTCTTCTCGATGAAGAACTGACTCAGACAATCGCCGGCCTCGTGGCAGCCCTTGTCCGTTATTTTATCGTACTTGTCCGTCGGAATGATCGCACTATCGGCCGCAGTCGCACTGAAAACGTAGAATTCTGCGCGCACCTCCTTAGGCTTCTCCCTGGGATTCGCAGACTTCCACGTGGAGCAATATTTGCTCGACCAGGTATTTCTCGCCTCATGCGCCATTGCCCTGAGCGAGGTCGAGGTTTCCGGACCCAGGATACGAGGCCTTTCCAATTCGATTGAATCGGGCAGTCCCGTTTTGAGAATCCGGCAAAACTCATCGAACTGCTGAAGAGGGGACGCGTCGAGCACATCCTCGTCGAACCAGAACAACAGCGCGGGCTGGCCGTTGTTGCCTCGGAACTCCTCGAACGGAACGATCTCCGGTAACCTGATTTGCGAATGGATCACTGCACGAGGCCAGAAGAAGCCAAGATGCTCGGGGTCGCGTGGAACAAAGCCCTGCCGGCTGAGCCCCGCAAGTATCGCGTAACGCAGGCGCCGTCGGTATTCGTGATCCTCGGAGTAAGGCGACCCGACCGCCGATGCGATCATCACGAGCGGCGTTTGTTGTGCCTTGCGCAGCGGTGACCGGCAGTGGTCGTCCCTGATCTCGACTTTCTTCTCACAATTCTCACGTTTAAGATCGTTTGACTTCGCCAATTTGTCGGCGACTGCGGCGAACGGGTCCTGCCAGAGCCTGGCCTCTACGTCCTGCAAGCTCGGCTGCTCGCGCAGAAACGCTTCGGTCGTCGGCGGACGAGTCCTCTCGAGCGGCGGCGTGTGCACGACGAAATACGTGCCCGCTGCGGCCAACAGAACCCAAATGGCACTGGCGCCCAGATTGGAGGAGGACTGTTTTGATTCTGGCATGGTTGCAACCACAACAAATGAAAACACCGCCTGAAAGCTTACGACGCAATTCCTGACGCCGCTCTCGACCGAAGCGCGGGCGACTTCATCTCAAGGCGGAATGCCGAATAATCGACTTTCAAATCTTCTCGTATTTGAACGAAGATACTGCAAAGTGCAGTAACTGCCAACGGGCTTCGAAAATCGAAACGAACCGGCCTTCGCAATGCAGGGAGGCGCCTTACAACACCGGTTTGCACTCGTTGAAAACCAGCCCGCGGACCGTGGTGACGCCCTCGACGCAGTGGGCTGGATCGGTAACCTCGCCGGCGATGGTGAGGTCGTAGGCCTGCCCACCGAGCATGAGCTCGTAGCGGCCGGGGGGAAGCGACAGCGTCGGGTCGTCGGCGTGCAGCTTCATCATTTCACTGTTGCCCTCGATCGGCGATGCCCGCAGGTCGTAGCCCAGTTCGCGGATGATCCACATGTCGGTCGCCGGCGTCGTCATGATCGCCCTGCCGGTCGAGTCGAAGTTCATCGCGTGGGCGACGCGGGCGGCGATGCGCAGCGGCACTTTCTCCGGCGGATGGGACCCGAGATCGCGGCGGAAGATCACGAAGGCCGGCTTGCCGGGAGAAACCACCGTGCGGCCGGGCTCGAGGATCTGCAGCTGGCTGGCGTTACGCGGATCGACCGGCGTCGCCCGGACCTGTTGCAACTCGACGAGCTTGTTGTCGACGAGGGCATAGACGCCATAGGCCGGCGGTTGCGGGAACGACGGGTCGACGGCGGCAACGCGCGGCGTCGGCGCGGCGGGCGGAGGCGATGCCGCGGGCGGCGCAGAAGCCGCGGGCGGCATCGCGGACGCGGGGGGCGCAGCCGGCGGCGGCGCCGGCTCGGGTGACGCCGGCGGTGTGGCGGGCTCCGGCAAGGGGGCCGGCGCCGCGGCTATTGCCGATGGCGTGGACGGCGCGGCTGGCACAGCCGCAAGAGCAGGAGCGTCGGGCGCGGCGGCGACCGTCCGATCGGCCGGTGTCGGGACGGCGCGCGGTGCTTCGCCGGTCACGATGGGAGCGCCGCGTCCCCACATCGCGACATAGAGGGCAGCGGCAGCGAGCGCACCGACGACGAGCTGGAGCGCGATCACGATCCCCAGTAGGGCCTTGCCCGAGCCGCTGCGCGCAGGGCGCCGCTGGTCGCGGTCCGCGAATTCCGACGGTTTGACGCGATAGGCCGGCCGCGAAGGATCGCGGGGGCGCTGGGGCCGCACCCGCTCACGACCAGGCTTCACAGCACGGGTCTTGGCAGCCGCCGCCTCGTCGAGATCGATCGGAGCGCCCGGCCGGATTGCGCCCGGCCGGATCGCGTCGAGGTCCGCCGACCCCTTGCCGGGCTCGTCGGGCGTTTCCGCAGGCGCGCCGGGCTCAAGGCTTGCGGTCGGTAATTTCTCGGCCTCTCCCACCGAGGCTGGTGGCGCTTCCCCAGGCGGCCCTTCCGACCCAGCGGCACCCGCCTTCCCCGCTTCCGCCACAAGCGCCACGGCCGGCGTCTCCGACTCGGCAGGCGCATCTTCCACCGCCCCAGTTGCGACGGCGCCCGCATCGCCCGCAGTCTCGGTCGCGGCAGCTGCGGTGGCTTCGGCTTCCAGGCGTGCGATCGCCTCCTCGAGCTCGGCCTTGAGGCGCCGCGAGTCGCCGAGGTTCGAGAGCGAGCCACGCTCGGCGACCTGCCACCGCAGCGCCAGCCGCGCGGCCTCGTAGACGACCTCGCGCATCCGCACCGGGTCGCCCTGGACCTGCTGGAGTTTGCGCGCCAAAGCCGAGTAAAAGTCCACCATGCTCGTCGATATATCAAAGGGCTAGCGGAGTCCGGCCCAACCATAACGGATGGCCCCGCCGCGTGCCAACCAGCCGTTCATCGCCGGCGGAACCCTACGCCAAGGTCGGGGAACCGGGCCCGATCCGGCGGCCCTACCACCGCAACAAGATCGCCCATGCCAACAGCGCCGCGATGACCCACAGCGCGGCCGTCTGCCATCGCATCCGCCGTGCCTGCGCCGCGCCGAGAGCGGCGACGGTTTCCGCCGAGAGAACGACGCCGTCCCGGGTCGCGTCGTCGATCTGGTCGGCCACACGGGCTGCCCGGGTCAGCAGACCCGGCACGGCGGAGAGGAAATGGCCGAGCTCGCCCGCCCCCTGCACCGCGCCTTCGAGCCGCCCGACCGGGCCGAGATTGCGCGTGATCCATTCCCGCACCACCGGCTCCGCGGTGCTCCACATGTCGAGCTTCGGATCGAGGCTGCGCCCCACGCCTTCGACGACCACCATGGTCTTCTGGAGCAGCAGGAGCTCCGGCCGGGTGCGCATGTCGAACAGGCCGGTGACCTCGAACAGCAGGGTCAGGAGCTTCGCCATCGATATGTCTTCGGCGGTGCGGTTGTGGATCGGCTCGCCGATGGCGCGGATCGCCTGGGCGAAGCTCTCGACCGCGTGATGCGACGGCACGTAGCCCGCCTCGAAATGCACCTCCGCGGTGCGCCGATAGTCGCGCGTGATGAAGCCGAGCAGGATCTCCGCGAGAAAGCGCCGCTCCTTGGCGCCGAGCCGCCCCATGATGCCGAAGTCGACCGCCACCAGGCGCCCCTGCGCATCGACGAACAGGTTGCCGGGATGCATGTCGGCATGGAAGAAGCCGTCGCGCAGCGCATGGCGCAGGAAGCTCTGGATCACCGCGCGGCCGAGTTTGGGCAGGTCGAACCCTGCGGCGAGAAGCGCCGCCCGGTCATTGAGCGGTGTGCCGTCGATCCATTCGAGGGTGAGCACATCGCGCGCGGTGAGCGTCCAGTCGACCGCGGGCACGCGAAAATCGCCGTCGTCCTTGGTGTTCTCCGCCATCTCCGAGAGCGCCGCGGCCTCGAGGCGAAAATCCATCTCGATCGCGACCGATCGGGCGAGCGTGTCGACGACCTCGTTGAGGCGCAGCCGCCGCGCTTCCGCCGACAGCATCTCGGCGTTGCGCGCGGCGAAGCGAAACGCCGCAAGGTCGGCGGCGAAGCGGCGCTCGACGCCGGGCCGCAGCACTTTGACGGCGACGGCGCGAGGGCCCTGCGGTGTCGCGATTTCGGCGCGATGCACCTGCGCGATCGAGGCGGCAGCGACCGGCGCGCCGAAAGTCACGAAGAGATCGGACAGCTTGCGATCGAAGGCGGCGCACACGGTCGCTTCCGCCACCGCTTGCGGAAACGGCGCCATCTTGTCCTGCAGGCTTTCGAGGTCGCGGGCGAGCGCCGGGCCGACGACGTCGGGACGCGTCGCCAGGAACTGGCCGAGCTTGACATACGAGGGGCCGAGCGCGGTCAGCGCCGCAGAAAGCCGGGCGGCCTCGGGGCCGCGGTCGCGGCGCTCGATCAGCCGCGCGATTCTGATCCCGAGCTGTGCCGGTCCCGGCAACGGCGCCGGATCGACGAGGCCGAGCACGCCTTCACGGGCGAGCACGAAGCCGGCCTTACCGAGGCGCACGAGATGGGCGAACGCTGAGATCACGGCTGCACGCGGGCTAGAGCCGCCAGGCGGAATGCAACGCCACCACGCCTCCAGTGAGCAGGCGGAAGCTGGTGCGGCGAAATCCTGCCGCCGTAATCATGTCGGCAAAGGCTTGCGGACGCGGGAAGCGGCGGATCGATTCGACGAGATAGCGGTAGGATTCGGCATCGCCCGCCACCGCCCGCCCCAGCGCCGGAATGACGTTGAAGGAGTAGAGATCGTAGAGCCGATCGAGACCCGGCACGTCGACGGTCGAAAATTCGAGGCAGAGGAAACGCCCGCCCGGCCGCAACACGCGATGAAATTCGGCGAGGGCAACGTCGATCCGCGGCACGTTGCGGATGCCGAAGGCAATGGTGCAGGCATCCTGGCTGCGATCGGCGAGCGGCAGCGCCTCGGCATTGCCGGCCGCAAACCGGACGACACCGTCGAGCCCGCGCGTCCGCGCCCGCTCCTGCCCGACCGCGAGCATGTCCGGACTGATGTCGCAGACGGTCACGTTGGTACCGATGGCGGCGGTGCCGGGCCCGCCCGCCTCGGCGATGCGGAAGGCGACGTCGCCGGTGCCGCCGGCGACGTCGACGACGGCATAGCGGCCGCCGCGGGGCGGATTTAGCATCGCCACCATCGCGTCCTTCCAGAAGCGATGGAGCCCGCCGGACATGAGATCGTTCATCAGGTCGTAGCGGCGCGCGACCCGTTGAAAGACCTCGTCGACCATGCCTTGCTTGTCGGCGAGATCGACGGTCCGGAAGCCGAAATGCGTTTCGCCGGTGTCCGGCATTGCAAGCCCTCTGTGCGGCGCGACCATAGCCCGGGAGCGCGCGAGGCGCTATCAAATCCCCCTGCGCCGATCCGGCAACACCGGCGCCCCGCGCGCATATCGCCGCGCCGGCGATCGACAGGATATCTTCGTGCCCGAGCTTCCCGAGGTCGAAACCGTGCGGCGCGGGCTCCAGCCGGTGATGGAGGGCGCCCGCATCGTCAAGCTCGATGCCCGCCGGCCGGATCTTCGCCGGCCGCTGCCGAAGGACTTCGCGAAGCGGGTCGAGGGCAAGACCGTGCTCGGCATCGGCCGCCGCGCAAAATACCTCACGGTCGATCTCTCCTCCGGCGACGTGCTGCTGATGCATCTCGGAATGTCCGGCTCGTTCCGCGTCGGCCATGAGGACAAGGCGGCGGACAAAGCAACACCGCCCGGCGCGTTCCACCATCCCCGGTCGCCCGCCGCGGCGCACGACCATGTCGTGTTCCACATGTCGTCCGGCGCGACAGTGACCTTCAACGATCCGCGCCGCTTCGGGCTCATGTTGCTGGTGCCGCGGACGGAGCTTGCGGCCCATCCGCTGATTAGCGAGATCGGCCCGGAGCCCCTCGGCAACGAATTCGACGCCGCGCTGCTGGCGGCAGCCTGCGCCGGCCGCAAGACCAGCCTGAAGGCGGCGCTGCTCGACCAGACCGTGGTCGCCGGCCTCGGCAACATTTATGTCTGCGAAGCCTTGCACCGGGCGCACCTGTCGCCCAAGCGCCGCGCCTCGACCATCGCAACCCGCGGCGCGCCGAACGCCCGTGCGGAGGCCCTCGTCGACGCCATCAAGGCGGTGCTCAACGCGGCAATCAGGGCCGGCGGCTCGTCATTGCGCGACCACCGTCAGACCGACGGCGAGCTCGGCTACTTCCAGCATCATTTCCGCGTCTATGACCGCGAGGGCGAGCCCTGCCCGACACCCGGATGCAAGGGGACAGTGAAGCGCATCGTGCAGAACGGGCGATCGACGTTCTTCTGTCCGGTGTGCCAGAAGTAGCAGCGGGTTACGGCGGCGCTGAAGATGCGCACCTCCGCCCTCGCCGGGCCTACGCCTGCAGGCGCACTTGCATGGCGATGCGTACGAGCTCGGCAACATTGCGTGCGCCGATCCGCTCCATCACCCAGGCGCGATGATTCTCGACGGTCTTGGGGCTGATATTGAGCCGGGCGCCGATTTCCTTGTTGGACAATCCCGAGGCGGCAAGCTCCATCACCTGGCGCTGCCGCGCGGAGAGGAGCTCGACACGGGCCTGCATGCCGGCGAGCTCGGCCGAGTCGACGGCGCGGCTGCGGCTCTTCGCCACCGCATCGCGGACACTCGCGAGCAAGCGGCGCTCGTCGAACGGCTTCTCGATGAAATCGAAAGCGCCCGACTTCACCGCCGACACCGCCATGTCGACGTCGCCATGCCCGGTGATCAGAATAATCGGACACGATGAACCGCGGCCGGTGACGCGGCGCACGAGGTCGAGGCCGGAGATTCCGGGCATGCGCACATCGGTTACGATGCAGTCGAACAGCTCGCGCGCGCTCACCGCCTTGAGGTACTGATCGGCAGCATGAAAGCAGGTGACGCTGACATTGTGGCGCGCGAAGTAGAGCTGCAGCGAATCGCACACCGCCGCATCGTCGTCGATCAAGGCGAGCCGGATCGCGTCAGCCATGGTGCAACTCCTGTGCAGCAGGAAGAGTGAAATGGACGTCGCCGCCTCTCGCATGGCGGTCGAGCCACAGCCGCCCACCATGGGCTTCAATGATCGACCGGCTGAGCGGCAGGCCGATGCCGAGCCCTTCCGCCTTTCGCGAGGTCAACGGAAGGAACGGATTGTCGGCGAAGTCCTGCGGAAATCCGGGGCCGTTATCGGCGACGCGGACCTCGACCTCGCCGGCGCCATTGAGTGTCGCTTCGATCGTGATCAAGCCACCGGCGGGCCTTGTGTCGGCGACCGCATCGATCGCGTTGCGCATCAGGTTGAGCAGCGTCTGTCCGATCTGCAGCGCATCGGCCGTCACCTGCGGCAGCTGGGAATCGATGCACGAGCGGATGCCGATATGATGCTGGTCGAGCGCCGGCTGGCACAATGCGACGGTCTCCCTAACGATGCGCTCGACGTTGCAGGGGGCTCGCGCGCTGCGGTCGAGACGCACCAGAGCGCGCAATCGCCGCACCACTTCCGCGGCGCGCTCGATCTGAGCGGCCGCTTTTTCTGCGGTCACGGCGAGTGCGATGGGATCGGCGGAGCCTTCGCGCAACGTGTCGTTGACGAGGCGCGCGTAGGTGCCCGCCGCCGCCAGCGGCTGGTTGATCTCATGGGCGACGGCGGCGGCAAGCTCGCCGAGATTGCCGAGCCGCGCCACCTGCGCGAGCGATTCCCGGTGCAATCGAAGCTGCCGCTCGGTGCGGCGGCTCTGCGAGACGAGTGCGCCGGCTACGAGGCCGGTCCCGGACAGGATGAGCATAAGCACCTGGAGCGCGACCAGATCTTGCAAATCATCGCGGAACAATTCGACGCCGGCGATGAGGCCGAGCT
>Ga0209006_10002019_pt1 | contig 18408 bp, 13 predicted proteins | sample JacPin_JW_Ref_O2_FD_188567 | JGI IMG/M metagenome (GOLD analysis project Ga0209006, IMG submission 188567) | Forest soil microbial communities from Algoma, Ontario, Canada - Jack Pine, Ontario site 1_JW_Ref_O2 (SPAdes) (version 2) | ecosystem: Environmental > Terrestrial > Soil > Boreal...
TTCCGTTCGAGGTCCGCGTGGCGCGCGATCAAGCCGAACGCGCGCGCATCCTGATCGCAGACGCGGAAGACGTTGGGCCGGCCGCAGCCGAGGAAGCTGAACGCGCCTCCGAATCCTGATGGTGGCTGCCCGTAACGCAGGATGATTGGGTTCGCGGGTTCCCTTCACCTCACCAGGCCGCCCGAGGGCCGGGAAGGTTGCCAGGTTTTCAATGCCGTCGATAACAATCCGGGCGACATTGCACGCAGCGCGCTAGGAATGTCTTCCTGTGTGCATGGTCGAAAGCTTCAGTCGTCCAGCGAACCTTCCTCACGGGCGAAACAGCTGGTCGATACGGTTAAGAACTTCTTGGTGCTCCACGAATTCGCCATGATCGGCCTGATCGATGCCTTTTTGCACGCCCGCGATGAAGCGTGCCTGGTTTTCGAGCATGCGACTCACCGTCTCTTTCACCAGTTGCTCAGCGTCCTTGCCACTGGCAGAGGCCACTTGCTGGAGCCGCATCTCAACTTCAGGCGAGAAGTGCACTTCCATATTGCAAGCCTACGCTGATTCGGCCTCCAGATCAAGGCACGCGCCTTGCCCTACAGCGCCGGCTCGTTCGCGTGCAGAAACCAACGGTCGATCACTACATCGCGGACAAACCAGCGCGCGCCTAGCAGCCGCCTTCCCACCGCGCCGATCCAAGCCGAGGGTAGCAATTCGCCAACGCGCGACGCCCAGTCCTTGCCCGAGGTCGCCCCAAAGCGTCTCTCAAGCAGCTTTTGATATGCCCCGAGCGATTCACGCGAGTAATTTCCTTGCGCCGCCCGGATGGCCTGCGCCGCCAGCAGGCCCGATTCGATGGCCGGCCGAATCCCCTCGCCGCTCTGCTTATAGGCCAAGCCGGCCGCGTCCCCAATCAGCAAAACGCCGTCATCGCAAACCTTGCGTTCGGAAACTCCATAGAGCAGATAGGCGTGGCCCAGCAGCGCCGCCGGAACATCGAACGAAATCCGCCCCGCCGATTTCAAAAATTGCACAAATGACGCGACGTGCTCCGACAGCCGGTGTTGATCCATTCGCCCCAAGCCGATGTTCAGGTAGTTCTGCTTGCGAAAACACCAGCCATAGCCTTTAAGATCCGCGCAGAAATACAGTTCCGGCATATCCGGGCGAACGCGGCACCCGGCCTGCTGCCGCTGGTCCATTTCGAACTCGGCCTCCTGCGCCACCACCGCGTTCTCCCGTACCGGCTTTGCGCCGGTCAGCTTAGCCACCGGACAAAAGTGTCCACCCGCGCCGATAATTAGGCGCGCTTTTGTCGACCCGTTGACAGTCCAGCCGTCTTCGTCACGCTGCAGGCTCGCCAGGGGCACGCCCTCCAGCAGACGCGCGCCCGAGCGACGCAGGAGAAAGTCGTCGAACTCGCGCCGGCGAATCCCGTAACTGACCGTCGTATTGTAGCCGGTATCCAGCGCCGGTCCGCCAATCCAACCGGTGCGGAATCCCGTAATGGGCTGCAGCACGCGGCCGGGCGAATATTCAACTGGATCGACCGCGAGTTCGCTCAAGACTTGAGGCGTGATCCATCCGCCGCAAATTTTATCGCGCGGAAAAGTCTGCCGATCGAGAATCGCAACGTCCAGCCCGGAACCTCGCAGCCCCCACGCGCAAGAGGAGCCCGCCGGCCCGCCGCCCACGATCAATACATCGCATGCGTCCATTTCACCTTCTCGCGGACCTTCTCCACCACCGGTGCCGTATCGGCATATAAGGGATCGCGTGTCCAGAAAATGGGCTCGCGTTGCGATCCCGTAAAAACAATCTGGAACAACTGCAAATGACCCCCGCGAAACGCGGCAATCGATCCCGCCAGATACAAGCGCCAGGCACGTACGAAGCGCGAATCATACATCGCCGTCACCTGCTGCCTGGAGTTTTCAAACCGCTCCAGCCAATGCTCCAGCGTCGCAGCGTAGTGCAATCGCAGATTCTCCACGTCCAGAACCGAGTAGTTCTTGGGCTCCAGAACGTTCAAGGACTCCCGCAGCGAAGGAACAAAGCCTCCCGGAAAAATGTGCTTGCGAATCCAGCGGCTGAACACCGCCGGGTAGTTTCGCCCGATGAAGTGCAGCAGGCCGCGGCCCGTGTCGCCGATGCTGCGGTGGATGATTTCGGAAATCTCGCGAAAGTGATCCAACCCCACGTGCTCCAGCATCCCCACCGAAACGAATACATCGAATTTTCCCGAGATGGCGCGGTAGTCGTCTTCGATGTATTCTACGCGGTCGCTCAGCCCCTCCGCTCGCGCCCGCTCGCGCGCGAACGCAATCTGCTCATGAGAGACGTTGTATGCCTTCACCGACACGCCATACTCCCGGGCCATGTGCAGCGCCAGCGCCCCCCAGCCGCAGCCCGCTTCCACCACCGTCTCACCCGGCTGCAGCCGCAGCTTGCGGCAGACGTGATCCATTTTGGCGATCTGCGCGCGCTCTAGAGTTGCCGAAGGCGTTGGGAAGTAGGCGCAGGTGTAGAGCAGTTGCTCGTCCAGCCACAACTTATAAAAGTCGTTCCCCAGATCGTAATGGCGGTGGATGTTGTTACGCGATCCGTGGCGCGAGTTGTCCTGATAGAAATCCATCCACTTAGAAGCGAGCCTGGAATACCACTTGCCGACCGTCAGTGACTTCTCCATCGCCTTATAAACGGCTTCCAGAAAACACACCAGATCGCCTTCCACCTCGATCCGGCCGTCCATATACGCGTCGCCGAAGTTAACCTCGGGGTCGCGCAGCAGCCCCGCCAGCGTCGCACGATCCCGAATCTCCATCGTGGCAACCGGAGCGGCGCCAGACGGGGAAACGTCGGCCCCTCCTTTCACAAGAAGCCGAACCGGAGCCGATCCGGTGGCGTCAAGAATCCGTGACAGCAACCATTTATCAGCGAAGCGTGGCAGAATCGCCATGGGCCTGGTCCTCCGTTTGGGCAGGCTACCCCACCCACCCTATTTAGATGATGTTACTACTCGTGGGTAACATTTTGGGGGCCGCAATAATGTTTTTCTGGCCACACGGCATAAGACGACGGAACTCAATAGGTTGAGACCAATGTTTTGTGGCCAAGCCTGACACCGTCCGTCGACCTCAAGGTGTTCTTTTCCAGGTGAAATGTGAAATTTACTCGACCCTCTGGGCGTCAACCGCTGATCTCTCGAATTTGCCGACGACCTATTGCCTTGTGGATGTAAGAATTACGGCCTGAAGCGATAAACTGGCGTCTCGGATTATGGAGCGTCAAATGCTCGGAGAGGGAATCGGCAGTTCCAAGGAGAAGTTCAGCTTAGTTGTTAAATATATTCCCGCAGACTGCCGTTAAGTACGGTTACAGGAGCCAGCTAAACATGCGCGCCCAAGCTTTGCCAACCGATATCCTTTCCGAATCGAACCCGGCAGCCGATTCCGCCGACCGGCAGGTCAGCTCGCTGGCCCGTTTCGCCGCCAGCCCGGGCGCCCATCTGGTGGGCGATTTGTTCGGCCAACCCGAGAAAAACGCCTCCCGTGCCAAATGTTTGCTCGTGGAATCGGTGCGGAAGGGCGATGGGGTGGGTCCCGTGGTGCAGCTCGACGAGCATTGCTGCAAATTGCTGGTGGTCACGCTCGGAATCACCGATGTAGTGGAACGTACGGGTCTGACGGTCTCCGTCTGGGGCTCAGCGGACCAAAACGAATGGGGCGAACAGCCGCTTCTTACGTTCCGGCAGCGTCAATATTGTGGTGTGTACTCCGTGCTGCTCAATCTCGCGACGCATCCTGGCGTCAAATACTTGCGCGTGCAGTGGAACATGAATCGGTGGGGAAGGGGCGAACGTACCCCTCTGTTCGGTTTCCAAGTGTTTCTAGAGGAATCCGGCGCGCGCGTAAGCGGTTCTGCCGTAGCCTAAGCAATCTTAGGATAAAGCCCGTTGACATGCCCCTGTAACCATTTCGCGCCTGGTGAATCTCACCAACAGGTAAAGTTAGGTAAAGTGCGAAACAATGGAGACAATAGAGGTCTTTCTAGTCGAGGATAATCCTGCCGATGTGCTGTTGGTACGGGTTGCTTTGTCTCAGGTGCCTTTCCTAAAATTGCTAGTCGCTAAGGATGGTGAGCAAGCGCTCAAAATGCTCAGCTCTCCAGACTTCCAACCGCAGTTGATCATTCTCGATCTGAACATGCCTCGCGTCGATGGGCAGACGGTTCTGCAGCAATACCAGCAGAAGAAAATTCCCATCGTGATTTTCAGCTCCACGCAGAATAAGGCCGAAGTTCAGAAAGCGCTCTCGCTCGGTGCGCGCGAATACGTCCAAAAACCGATTGGTTTTGAGCCGTACGCGGATGCAGTGAGAGGCATCGTGAAGCGTTGGATCGCGGCCCCACCCGAGTTGCCAATCGCCGCCGGTTAACTTACCGTAACCCGCGAGAGCGAGGCGAGTCTAACGGGCGGGAGATTGGTTTTGACCAGTACGGAAAACCACGAGGCTCAGTCTGCGCGTTTGTCTATCGGTGTGCGCGGACTGGATGAAGTTCTATTGGGCGGGCTCAGTCCGAACCGCATTTACCTTCTGGAAGGCGATCCCGGGACGGGCAAGACCACACTGGCGCTCCAATTCATGCTGGAGGGCGCGCGCGCCGGAGAAAGATGCCTGTATATTACGCTTTCGGAAACTGCCGAGGAACTGCGCTCGGTGGCCCGCTCGCACGGCTGGTCGCTGGACGGCGTTACTATTTTCGAACTGACGCCGCCCGAGGCCAACTTCGCAGCGGACCAATACTACACTCTGCTTCACCCTTCCGAAGTCGAACTGAGCGAGACCATCAAGCTGATCCTGGACCGCATTGAAGAACTGCAGCCGGATCGCGTGGTTTTCGACTCGCTGGCCGAAATCCGCCTGCTGGCCCAGGACCCGTTGCGTTACCGCCGCCAAGTTCTGGCGCTCAAACAATTCTTCGCCGGCCGGCGCAGCACCGCGCTACTTTTAGACGATCTCACGTCGCGCTCGCACGAACTGCAAGTACATAGCATCACGCATGGCGTCATCGTTCTGGAGCGCTTCGTGCGCGAATATGGCGCCGAGCGCCGCCGGATTCAGATCATCAAAATGCGTGGCGCGAATTTTCGCGGCGGCTGGCACGACGTGGTGATCTCCACGGGTGGGATTGCGGTGTTCCCTAGAATTTCAGTGGAGGATACTCTCGACGATTTCGCCGGACAAATGCTCTCCAGCGGCGTGCCCGCGCTGGATGCGCTGTTGGGCGACGGAGTGCATCGCGGCACCAGCATGCTGCTTATTGGGCCTGCGGGCGCGGGCAAGTCAACGCTCTCCACGCAGTATGCGTTAGCGGCCCTGGAACGCGGAGAATCCGCCGCCATCTACACCTTCGACGAAAGCCGCAACACATTGATCGAGCGCTCGGCCGGTTTGGGCATGCATCTTCAGCAGCACCTGAAGAGCGGGCGGCTGATTATCGAAGGGGTGAACGCGGCGGAGCTGTCGCCGGGCCACTTCGCGCATCGGGTTCGCCAGCGCGTGGAAGACAATCCCGAAGGCGTGGTGGTGATCGACAGCTTGAACAGTTACCTCAACGCCATGCCGGCCGAGCAGTTTCTCGTAATGCAGATGCATGAGCTGTTGGCGTATCTGAATCGTAGAGGCATATTGAGCATCCTGGTGATGGCGCAGCAGGGATTGATCGGGCAAATGCAATCGCCCATCGATCTCAGCTACCTTACGGACACCGTCGTCCTGCTGCGTTATTTCGAGTTTCACGGAGCGGTGAAGAAGGCCATTTCGGTGATCAAGAAGCGCAGCGGGAAGCATGAGGAAACTATTCGTGAGTTCCGGCTCGGTCCAGGCGGCATTTTTGTCGGGCCTCCGCTCTCGGCGTTTCAGGGCGTATTAACAGGGGTGCCAACCTACACCGGGGAGTTGGGTCCGCTGCTCGGGAAGGACGGCTATGTCGCCCAGCCCTGAGGCCGCTTCGCGCACGCGAGTGCTGATCCTGGCGCCCGTGGGCCGGGATGCGGCGCTGGCCTGCGGGGTTCTGGAACGCGAGCGGTTGACTGCCGAGATCTGCACCAGCGTTCCCGAGTTAATCTCCCGGCTTAGCGCCGGTGCGGGAACGGCGGTGATCGCCGATGAGGCTCTGAATGGCACCCTTCCCTTATTGCATGAGTGGGTGAAGAAGCAGCCGGCCTGGTCCGACTTTCCGTTCATCATTCTCACCGGCACTAAGGCGCTGCCGGCCAAAATGCAGGAGCGTTTCGCGCTCATGCAGCCACTGGGAAACATTACGCTGCTGGAGCGCCCGCTGCGGTCCATCACCCTGCTCACCGTGGTGCGTGCCGCGCTGCGCGCTCGCGCCCGGCAGTACCAAGTGGAACACTTCATCCAGGAAACCCGTCAGGCGGAGGCCGACAAGACGCAAGCCTATGCACGCGAAGAGGCGGCGCAGGCGCAGGTCCAATTGCTGAACCACGTCGGCGAGATTCTTTCCGCCGAGTTGAACCTGGATACCCTGCTGCCCGCGATCGTGGAAGCCGGCACGGATCTCAGCGGCGCCGATATCGGCATCTTCTTTTCTGAGGGAGTGGTGGACGGCGTGCGGAAGTTAGCGTTGCGCTGCGTCTCGAATCTACCGCTGGCGGAAGCCAGTATTCTGCTCGGCGAGCATGCCCTGATGGATCCCACGAAGTTTTCGTTTAGGAAAATGCTGCATTGTTCGGATCTGGCCGATTCACCGTTCGATTCTAACGATGCCTGGATGCACGCGGTGGCCAGCAAGCTAAAGCTGGGCAGTTGCATCGCCCTGCCTGTGATGTCGCGCCCCGGCGCGGTTTTAGGCGCTGTGCTTTTCGGACGTCGCAGCGAGAATCCGTTCTCCGAGCGCGACGAAAGCGTCGCCATCAGCCTGGCGTCCCAAGCCGCCATTGCCATCGACAACGCCCGGCTGTTCGCCATGGCCGAGGAGGAGCGCAGACGGCTGGAGGCCGCTCGCCATATTTTGCAGCGTTCCAATGAGGAGTTGCGCCAGTTCGCCTACGTCGCCAGTCACGACTTGCAGGAACCCTTGCGCACCGTCGCCAGTTTCACGCAGCTGCTGGTCAGCCGTTATGGCAATGTGGGCGATTCGGACGCGGCGGAGTTTGTCGCCTATATCGTCGACGGCGTGGAACGGATGAGTTCTCTGATTCACGATCTGCTGCAGTATTCTTCCCTGGGAGCTTCGAAAACGCTACCCACCGAGTCCACTTCGGTGGAAGGCGCATTGGCCGAAGTATTGTTTGCACTGTCGGCGTCCATAGACGCGAGCGGCGCGGCCATAACATACGACCCGCTGCCTCAGGTGTGGGTAGAGAACCGCTCGCTCGTTACGCTGCTGCAGAATCTGATCGGCAACGCCATTAAATACCGAGGCGAGAATCGGCCGCGCATCCATCTTTCGGTGGAGTCCTCAGATGCCAACTGGCGCTTCAGTGTCCGCGACAACGGAATCGGAATTCCCGCGGAGTATCGCGAGCGTATCTTTGGCATCTTCAAACGGCTGCACGGCAAAGAGATTCCAGGCACCGGCATCGGCCTGGCCATCTGCCAGCGTATTGTGCAGTGGCACGGGGGAAATATCTGGGTGGAATCCGCCCCCGGTTCGGGCTCGGTTTTCGTTTTCACACTGCCCAAGGAACCGCAGCGCATCCAGCGTGAGATGGCCGAATTCGCGTCACTCGGCGCAAAAGCCACCTAGCATGATACTTTGAATCTGCTCTGCCCGACGCCACGCAAACTACAGCACCTGCCAGCGGCGGCAGCCCGTTCGCCTGGGTTTCCGAGCCGCGCGGCATGGCGCTTTGGGCGGCCATGGCGGGCTTCGTGCTCGATTCTTACGATGTCCTGCTGTACGTCTTCGTGGTCCAAACCCTGCGCGCCGAATTTCATTGGTCGGCTGCCATGGCGGGACTGGTCAGCTCGGCCACTCTGATCACCTCCGCGCTGGGCGGCATCGGCGCGGGCTTCCTTTCGGATCGCATTGGCCGGCGTCGCACCCTGGTGCTGACCATCCTGATTTATTCCATCGGCTCCGGCGGATCGGCCTTGGCCACTGGACTTACCACGCTGATCTTCTGGCGATCCATCGTCGGATTCGGGCTCGGCGGCGAATGGTCGGCCGGCGCAGTGCTTGTGGCCGAAAGCTGGCCGCCGCGCCATCGCGCCAAAGCCATCTCGCTGATGCAATCGGGCTGGGCGCTCGGTTACATGCTGGCCGCCGCCAGTACGGCGTTCATTCTGCCGCGTTACGGCTGGCGCATATTGTTTCTCACCGGACTTTTTCCGGCGCTCCTCACCGTCTGGATCCAGCGCAAAGTGAAAGAGCCTCCCGTGTGGAAAGAGAAACCGGCTGCGAGTCCCTGGCTGGACCTTTTCCGTCCGCCGCTCGCCAAGCGAACGCTCCTCACCACCACGCTCGCCATGTGCATGCTCTTCGCCTATTGGGGACTCAACACCTGGCTCCCTGGATTTCTCTCCGCACCGCGCTCGCAGGGTGGCGCCGGACTCAACATCCTCCAAACCAGTGCCTGGATTTTCATCATGCAGTTCGGCACGTTCCTGGGATACGCGAGCTTCGGATGGCTGGCCGATTGGTGGGGCCGCCGGCCGGCCTTCTTCGTCTACGTCATCATTGCCGCCGTACTCACACCCATCTATGGACTCACGCCCGTCTGGGCAGGCTCATCGTCGGAGTTCTGGCTGCTGGCCCTGGGCCCGCTGGTCGGATTCTTCGGCACCGGCTTCTTCTCGCTGTTTGGAACCATGATCGCGGAACTCTATCCCACCTCTATCCGAGGGTCCGCGCAGGGCTTCGTGTATAACACCGGACGCGCTGCCAGCGCCCTGGCGCCTTTCGCTATCGGCGCCATCGCCGATCGCCACGGGTTGGGTTACGGGCTGGCGCTCAACTCCGCTTTTTTTCTGATTGGAGCAGGGCTCATTTTTACGCTTCCCGAAACGCGGGGTACGGAGCTGGCGTAGAACCGCATTGCGTATACTAAAACCAGGAAGCGGCCATGCACAGCGAGTACATCGAACAGCGCGACGGAGGCTACTATCTAGCCGGGACGCGCGTTTCGTTGGACTCCGTGGTGTACAGCTTCAATGAAGGGAAGTCACCCGAAGCGATCCTGGAAGATTTTCCGCTTTTGAAGCGCGCACAGATCTACGGAGCGATCGCCTTCTATCTCGACCACCAGGCTGAGATCGACGGGTATCTCGCCTGCTCTGAACGCGAGTTTGAGGGAGGCACCATCCCGTTGCGGCAGGCAAATCCCGCGCTTTGGGAAAAGCTGGAGCGCGCTCGCGCAAAGATGGGTGAGCCTCGCACTTGAGCCTGCGCTTTCAAGCGGACGCCGATCTCAAATACTCCATCGTCAAGGCAGTCCGCCAGCGCGAACGCGGCATCGACTTCGCCTCGGCTGTCGACTCAGGCCTGGCAGGCGTCAGCGATCCTGAGATACTTGAACAGGCTGAGCAAGAAGGCCGGATCTTGGTGTCGCATGATCGCCGGACCATGCTTGCTCATTTCCGTGCGCGGCTGGAGAGGGAAAAATCGAGTCCCGGCCTATTCGTAGTCTCTCAAGGAGCACCGCTCCAGGCGGTGGTTTACGCAATTGTCCTGACTTGGGCAGCGTCAGAGCCATCAGAGTGGCGCAACCAGGTTCATCATCTACCCTCTCTTACGCGCCATGTCTTCAGCCACTGACATGCGGATCTTCTGAGCTCGCGGCGCTTTGAGGATTCTTGCACTTTATGAGCCGACAAGCTCTGAAGACGGTTGGTCAAGAAGACTCGAGGATTCCACTTGGACCCCGAGGCCCCTTGCGTCCACCACCTTCTGAAGAGAGCTGATCGCCCATTTGGGGAAGTCGGGCGAGACAACGATTCTCTCGATCAGAATCGAAAGATCCACGGGTAGTTTCTCGCCATGACAGTTTTAGCGCCCGCTGCGGGGTTGTTTGCGGCGTACACAGCGTCCGAGAAAGCGACATCCGCGCTATCGTGTGGATCGTAGATCACCGCTCTAACTTCTCGCTCATGCTCGTAGCCCTTTCCTTTGCGAAAAAGGAACCACTCCAGATATAGAATGTCCGGGTAGTCGTCCAGCTGCGGCATGTAGGTCTTGTCCTCGTACTGCACCCGCCTAATCGTCGGGCTTCGCCACACCGGCGAATTCGTCAGGACCCGTCTAAGGCGCCCCGCCGTGGTCTTGAGCGCCACACCTTCACGTCCGGACACGTAAAGCTTCCACATAGCCACGGACTCCCGATCGTTCTCGTGCCAGCAGCTGATAAGCGCACTTCTGTTGAACTCCTTGGCCCACTGGCGATCAAATTCGGGGCTGTTGCGTGAAAGGATCTGATCGGGGGCCGGCTTTGTCCAGACGCCCTCCCACGGGTCGCCCAGCTCATGCCGTCGGGCGAAGTACAACTTCCCCTCCTGGATCAGCGTTAGGAAGCGAGCAACGTCCATGTAACGCCAGATCCCAACGTCGTTGTGAAGGGGCCCGTCAGCTTCAGGCTGGGTCATACTGTAATTCTATTCGCCTACTCGGTCCCTTTCATCGCATGCCATTCGTCAATAGTGAAACCTCCAGCGGAATTCGACGTAAATCTGTCGCGGGTCGTTGTAGTGGAATCCTCCAAACGTCAAGCTGTTGTCGAGTAACACGCGACGGTTCCCCACATTCAACGCGGTCACCGAGATCCGGTATTTATCCTTCTCGCCAAAACTCTTCCCCAGGGAAATATCAAAGGTAGTGTGCTGGGGCAGATAGTTCCCCGGATATTGCGCGTCCGGCATCCCGTTGGTAAATCCTGAGCCGTAATACACATTGGTGGAAGCGAACGCCCGCCAGGGAAGACCGGCATTGACACCCATGTTCAACGTGTTTCGCTGATCGTGATCTACCGGCGCGTATCCCGGCGGGATGAACAAGGGGCATGCCGGCGTCACGGGAGCCGGGCAAATGGCGCCTCCGGTGATAGGCGATGTGGCCTGTGCGATCTGATTGGAGTACGCCACGTGGACCTGAGCGCGGCGCCACAAGCGCGGTGACCGCAGCGTGGTTTCCCAACCTTGAATCAGCGCGGCACTCCAGGTGATGGGCCAGAAAATATTCGATTCGCCGATATTGTTGTGGTCCAGCCAGTTCGTCGCGCGGGTTTGAAAGCTATCCTCCTCCAGCACCCAACCGTGAAAAGGAATCGAAACGCCGAATTGATATTCGTGATCGCGCTCGCCACGCAGGGGGGCGAAAGTCAGCGTCTGGCTGCTGGCTAAATCGAGCAGCGGCCCAGTAGCCGTCAGCAGCGGCGGCGCTTGATAAAAGTCGCCATAAAAGCCATGAAAGACCCAGTTGATCTTCGGGATTCGAATGGAAACGCCGTAGCGTGGGTCCCCCGCATTCTCCACCACTCCGGATTGCGTTCCCACCCCAGGAACGGCGAAGTGCGAGTAGCGAAAGCCGGCGATCAGGGTCAACCACGAGGTCACCTTATAGCGGTCGCTAATGAACGCTTCACCGATTCCGCCGGTTACCGAAGCCGACGAAGGCCCGAAATTCTGGCAGTTCGGCGCGCAATCGGTAAAAACATTATTGAAGTAGTTGTTCTGGTGCTGGGCGAATCCGTACACGCCTATTTGTAGGTCGTTGTTCTTCACGGCGGTGATGTTCACGCTCGCTTGCGCGCCTGCGTAATTGGCGGTCTGGTGCACCGTCGAGATCACCGGCACGTCATTCGGTCCGCCGTTATACGCAGCCTGGTTGTAATGATAGAAGGGAGAAACCGTAAGCAACATGTTGGGATTGAAGGTGTGAATCCAGGAGAAGGTCAAGTAACCATCGGGCTCCCGTTCGCTATCCCGCAAGCCGTAACTGGGATAAACTTGATTTCCAGCTGAGTTGGGATTGGGGTCGATGGGGATCTGATAATAATCCTGGCGCAGCGAGGCTACCAGCCGAAATTGGTTGTAGGAACTTTGATTGAATATGAAGGACGCGAATCCTCCATAACCGTTCACCGCGTCGTGAACCACTTGCCCGATGGGAGCCTGCAAACCGTAGTCGCTGCGATTTCCGTTTACGCTAGCGTAATATGCGAAGCGCTTGGTGTGCCCGCCGAAATTAAATTGATCGTTGGTTTGATACCAGTTTCCGAAGCTGGTGACGAGTTCCGCTTCATTATCGCGTTCGAAGCCGGTGCGTGGCACGATGTTGAAGATCCCATACGTGCGGTCTCCGTATTCCGCATCGTAGCTGCCGCGCTGGATCTCGAGATAATCGATGTCCTTGGGATCAATTTGGGGCCCCAGATTGGTGGCGATATTGGTGTTGGGTATGGGCACGCCGTCAATGAGCCAATCCACTTGGTGGCCTCCGCGCATGTGCAGCATGTCGTGAGTTACGTAGGCACCGGGAGTGTAGTCGGTAATCATGGCCATGCTGTTGGTGCGGTCGGCGCCGGGAGTTTGGGCGATGTCCTCGCGATTCACCAGCGTGGTGGGCGTAACCGAATCCATATTGGCCGCGCCGGCTTGTCCAACCACAACGGTGGACTCACTCAACGTCGCGATGGCCAGTTGAAAGTGGAGCACCGGCGACGAGCTGGAATCTACTGTGACGGTCTGCTCCGCAATGTCGAACTTAGGCTCAGTGACGGTGATCTTGTAGTCGCCCACCGGCACGCTGGTGAACGAAAACTCGCCGTTATCGTTGGCGAGCGTGGTTTGGGAATAATCCGAGGTAATCGCTTGCAGTTTTACCGCTGCTCCCACCACCGGCCGGTGCTGTGGATCGTGCACCACGCCTTGTATTCTTCCGAAAATAGTGGCTTGCAAAATGGCGGCAAACAGACAAAAACAGAATACGAGCTTACTCATGGACTTCTCCCCGGTTTTTTCAAATGGCAAGACGGTAACGTTTTACTTAAAGAGCCGCGCGCGTGTGGTCTTTGAGGGAGGGAGGGGGGCGCTCAAATAAAGCTACATCGTGCCGGGCGGAAGGAATCCAGCACATCGGCTTGGCAGGCGACCCGGCCGCGGGCCACAGTTCGACACAGGCCGCCGTCGGGTCGATGTTCTCTGCAACGGGCTGGCTGTCGCGGACCGAAACCTGGCACTCTCCGCAGCACTCTCGCGAGGAAAAAGCTGGTCCAGAGGTGTCGCCATGCGCCGCGTGCCCGTGCGATCGCCGGCAGCAACTGGCGCTCTTGCCTTTGCAGCAGGACGGCGCGTCGCTTGAATCCGCCGCAAACGCCAGAAATGGAATCGGCTGGGCGAACAGAAATAGCACTAGCGCGAACGCAAACCAGCGGGCGGCACGCGAGGGCATTACGCTCAGTATACGCCCGAACCAGGCGAATACTTCCGTTGTTTCGCCACTGAAACTCCAATCCAGCAAGGGCCGGCGAATTCCTGGTCACCTAAAGACTTCAACGCTTTACGACGATAACCAATAAGCGCAGTACGGCTTGGGTGTTCGCCTTTCGCCCCTCGGAAAAGCCCCTCATGGGCAGCGGCGAGCAGCCTCGCAAGCCCAGGAAAGGGATGACCAAGAGTCCGGACGGAGCCTTGTTGCCCCAAGTGACGCCCCAAGTGACGCCCGAAGTGACGCTCAAAGAGACCCCGCAACAGAACGCCCAGGACCATCTGCCCTGGCGTTTTGCCGCCATAATCACGTTCGCAGCGGCCGTCGGCGAATTGCTCACCCACCTGCTTCTCCAAAATCTGGCCGGATGGCTGGCGCATGCCGTCTCCTTCGGGGCGCTTACGGTGGTCTCGGTGCTGCTGTTCGTTCGATCCTTGCGCCGGCATACCCAGCGCGTCGCCGGGAAGGCTGGGGCGGAAGATCTGCTCTTGGCCGAGATCGATAATCGGCGGCGCACTGAACACATGCTGCGGGAGCGCACCGAACTGCTGGACACTTTGATCCAAACCAGCCCGGTAGGCATCATCGTGCACGACGAATACCGGGTGGTGACGCTGGCCAACCCGGCCTTCTGCGAAATCTTTGGCTACTCCGAGCAAGAGTGTATTGGACGCCGGCTGGAGGAACTGATTGTGCAGCCGGGCGCCGAACCGGCGTTCCTGACAAACATCCAGCGCATCGCCGAGGGAGCCGTGCTGCAAGGATCGATGAAGCGGAAACGGAAAGATGGATTCCTGGTGGACGTGGAAGTACACGCCAAGCGGCTGCTGGCCGACGGTGCCTATAGCGGCGCGTTCGCTCTATTCCAGGACATCACCAAGCGCGTGGAAGCGGAAACGGCGCTGCGCCAGAGCGAAGAGGTTTTCCGCACGCTTTGCGCGGCTGCTCCCGTTGGTGTCTTTCGACTCGACGAAAATGGCGGCGGAATCTATGCCAACGACCGAATGAAGGAGATTCACGGGCGCGACAACGACGAGATCAACCTGGATCCCAGCGTTGGCATCCATCCCGAAGACGTCGAAAGAGTGATTTCCAATCGCTGCGCACACTTGGAGCGCGGAGGTCGATTCGCGGACCAATTTCGCTATGTGAAGGCGAACGGCGAAGTGGTCTGGGTCAGCCTGCAGGGCGGTCCCATACAAGGCTCGGATGGCCGCCTGCAGGGATATGTCGGCGTGCTGGAAGATATCACGCGGCTGCGCGAAGCTCACGAACAGATGCGGGAAGCCAAGGAAGCCGCCGATGCCGCCAGCCGCGCGAAATCGGAGTTCCTGGCGAACATGAGCCACGAAATCCGTACGCCGATGAACGGCATCCTGGGGATGACGGAACTGGCCCTGGATACCGAGCTGGATCCGTCCCAGCGCGAGTATCTGAACGCGGTGAAGTATTCGGCGGATTCCCTGCTCACGGTCATCAACGACATTCTGGACTTCTCGAAAATTGAAGTGGGTAAGCTCAACCTCGATCCCATCGAGTTCAATCTGCGCGACCACCTGGGTCAAGCCATGAAAATCCTGGCTGCGCGCGCCCACGAGAAGGATCTGGAATTGGCGTGCTTTGTACCACCGGAGCTGCCGGACTTTGTGGTGGGCGATCCGGTCCGCCTCCGCCAGGTGATCCTGAACCTGGTGGGAAACGCCATCAAGTTCACCGAAAAGGGTGAGGTGGTGCTGCGCGTGGAGATGGAACCGGAACAGACCGAAGGCATGTCGCTGCACTTCGCGGTTGCCGACACCGGGATCGGCATCTCTCCCGAAAAACAACAACTGATCTTCGAACCCTTCTCGCAGGCCGACAGCTCCACTACGCGGCGCTTCGGCGGCACCGGGCTGGGGCTTTCCATCTCCTCGCGCTTGATCGCCATGATGAGTGGGCGCATCTGGGTGGAAAGTGAATTCGGCCGGGGGAGCACCTTCCATTTCACGGCCCGCTTCGGAAGGGCTAGTGTTTCGTGCGCCGCCGCCAGCGCAGACCCGGCCATTCTTGAAAACCTGCGCGTCCTTATTGTCGACGACAATGCCACCAATCGCCAGATTTTGGAGAAGACCCTCAGCTACTGGAAGATGCGGCCCACCGCCGCGCCGGGCGCTGCAGCCGGGTTGGCATTGCTCCAGGAAGCGGAGGCCAGCGGATCGCCGTTCGGCCTGATGGTGGTCGATTGCCACATGCCTGATGTGGACGGTTTCATGCTTGTGGAGCAGTTGCAAAAGATGCCGCAGATGCGCGATCTGGTCACGGTGATGCTGACGTCGGGCGGACAGCGTGGAGATGGCCAGCGCTGCAAGGAACTTGGAATCGCGGCGTATCTGATCAAACCGGTTCTGCAGTCGGACCTTTTGGAGGCTTTGCTGCGTGTAGTGGGGCCTCGCTCCAGCGCCGCGCAGCCGACACAGGTGGTCACTCGCCACACTCTGCGCGAAGCCCGTTTGCCATTGCGCGTTTTGCTGGCGGAAGACAACGTGGTCAACCAACGGCTGGCTGTGCGTTTGCTCGAAAAGGAAGGCCACAACGTAGTGGTGGCAGGCGACGGCGCCAAGGCTCTGGCGGCGCTGGAGCGGCAGCAGTTCGATCTCATTCTGATGGACGTGCAGATGCCCATCATGGATGGCATGGAAGCCACCGCCGCTATTCGCAAACTCGAGCAGAGTAGCGGCGCCCATATTCCCATCGTTGCCATGACCGCCCACGCGATGGCAGGCGACCGCCAGCGATTCTTGTCGCTGGGCATGGACGGATACGTGTCGAAACCCATCCATTCCCGCGATCTGTTCGATGCCATCGACGCCGTGTTCGCGTCCAGCCGCGTAAGCTAACCTGAAAGAGCAGCATCTTTTCGATGTCGCTCAAAGAATACAGTCGAAAACGCTCGTTCGACAAGACTCCGGAGCCCAAGCCGCAGGCTCAATCCACGCCTGCTGGAAACTACTTTTGCGTGCAGCGGCACGATGCCACGCGGCTGCACTACGATTTTCGCCTGGAGGTAGATGGAACGCTGAAATCCTGGGCGGTTCCCAAGGGGCCAAGTCTGGAGCCGCTGGCCAAGCATCTCGCCATGCACGTGGAAGATCATCCCATCGACTACGGCAGCTTCGAGGGCAACATTCCGAAAGGCGAGTACGGCGGAGGTAGCGTGATGCTGTGGGATCGCGGCAGCTATGAACTGCTGGGCGATGCGCCGGCGCTGGCGCAGATCGAGCGCGGCGACTTCAAATTTCGTTTGCACGGCGAAAAACTGCGCGGCGAATTCGCCCTGGTGCTGATGCGCGGGCGCGGCAAGGGCAACGAATGGCTGCTCATCAAAAAGAAGGATGTGGATGCCCAGCCTGGCTGGAATATCGAAGACCACGCGCGCAGCGTCCTGACGGGCCGAACGCAGCAGGAGATTGCTGAGAATCTGCCGCCGCCCCAGACCCCAGCCCCCAATCCCCGGTCCCTGTCTTTTCCAGCTGGCGCTGTAAAAGCACCGATGCCGAAGTCCGTATCCCCCATGCTGGCGACGCTCGCTACCCGTCCTCCGCCGGGCGATGCGTGGATCCACGAAGTGAAATGGGACGGCGTTCGAGCGCTGTGCTTCATAGAAGACAACCAGCTTCGCATTTTTTCGCGTTCGGGAAAGCGCTGCGATCAGCAGTATCCCGAATTGAGCGTCCTGCCGCGCCATGTCAAAGCATCGCAAGCTATCCTGGACGGCGAGATCGCGGTGCTGGATGATAAAGGACGCTCCAGCTTCAGCCTGATCCAGCCGCGCATCTCGGTGGCCGACGCGAATTCGGTGGCGCATCTTTCGCGATCGACGCCGGTCAACCTGTTTTTGTTCGATCTGCTTTATCTGGATGGCTACGATCTGCGCGGAGTGCCGCTCGAAGAACGTAAGCGGCTGCTGTCGGAGGTTGTCACTCCATCCGAGCGCATCCATGTTTCCGATTTCTTCACCGTGGATGGCGCTGCCATGCTCGAGGCCGCGCGAGCCAATGGACTGGAAGGCATCGTGGCCAAAGCGCGGGGGAGCAAATACGAAGGACGCCGCAGCCGCGACTGGATAAAGGTGAAAGTGGTCACGTCGGACGACTTCGTCATCGGCGGATTTACCCACGGTGAGCGCGATTATTTCAGCTCACTGGTGCTGGGGCTCTACGATGGCCAAAAGCTGACGCACGCCGGGCAAGTGGGCACGGGATTTAACGAAAAGTCGCTCAAAGAGATTTACTCCAAAATCGAACCGCTCATCACCAAGAAGAGCCCTTTCACTGGAACCGTTAAGGCGCTGCGCGATGTCACTTGGGTGCAGCCGGACTTGGTCGCGGAGATCAAGTATCTGGAAATGACGCCCGACGGTTTGCTCCGTGCGCCGGTATTTGTTGCGCTGCGTCCCGATAAAGATCCTAAAGAATGCGTGCGGGAGGGTGGGGAAGAAAAAAAAGACGAGCAATACGAGGGAGATGGGGAATACAAGGTATACAGAGGACCGCTGATACCGACCGATTCTCCGGCCGAAGTCACGCTCGAAATTGAAGGCCATCGCCTTAAGCTCACCAATCTGCCAAAGGTTTTCTATCCCGGCGAAGGCATCGCCAAGCGCGACGTCATCAATTATTACGATGCGGTGGCGCCCCTGATTCTTCCGCATCTGCGCGATCGGCCGCTCTCGCTCAAGCGCTATCCGAACGGCATCAATGAGCAGTACTTTTTTCAGAAAGATGCCGAAGGGAAGGTGCCCGATTGGGTGCGACTGGAGCCCATCTTTTCGGATCACAATCAGGACAAGATTCACTACATCATCTGTAACGATCGCGCGACGCTGATCTATCTCGCGAATCTTGCTTCCATCGATCAAAACCCTTGGATGAGCCGCGTTGGTTCGCTCGACAATCCGGATTTCGCGCTCATCGATCTGGATCCCACCGAAGGCTG
>Ga0209006_10002020_pt1 | contig 18399 bp, 17 predicted proteins | sample JacPin_JW_Ref_O2_FD_188567 | JGI IMG/M metagenome (GOLD analysis project Ga0209006, IMG submission 188567) | Forest soil microbial communities from Algoma, Ontario, Canada - Jack Pine, Ontario site 1_JW_Ref_O2 (SPAdes) (version 2) | ecosystem: Environmental > Terrestrial > Soil > Boreal...
CCAGGCGCCGCGGCATAGACAAGCCGGGTAAGCGCGGTCACGTTGAGTGCAATCATCTCGCACATCTTGCCAACGTCGGACGACAATAGTGAGCCAGTCGCTCCGACACCCGCGTTATTGACCAACATTCTTAATTGACCAACATTCTTATGTCGACACCCTCGCGCAGTATCGTTTCAACACTGGCGAGATCAACCGCGTCGTTGAGGTCGGCCGCGACAACCTCGATCGACCTGCCCGTGGTGTCCTTCAGATACTTTGCCAAACCGTCGAGGCGCCTGCGCCTGCGCGCCACCAGAAGCAGATCGTAGCCACGACGCGCAAGCCGATCCGCATAGATTGCACCGATACCCGAGGAAGCGCCTGTTACAACCGCGGTCCCCTTGACTGAAGCCGTCATCTACCAACCCTCATGTAAGCGTGATCGCACGCAGCATTTTTCTGCCGCGACAGTTCAACTCTCGGCCGCCTCCATGACGGCCTCGACGAAGGCTTGCGGAGCCTCCTGGGGCAGATTGTGTCCGATGCCACCCTTGATGGTCCGATGTGAATACCTGCCCGAGAACTTCTTGGCATATGCGCTTGCCTCCGGGTGTGGGGCACCGTTGGCATCGCCTTCCAGGGTGATCGTCGGTACGGAAATGACCGGACTTTCAGCAAGCCGCTTCTCGAGGTCGTCAAATTTCGGCTCGCCCGCCGCCAGGCCAAGCCGCCATCGGTAATTGTGGACCACGATGTCGACATGGTCCGGATTGTCGAAAGCGGCGGCGCTGCGATCGAAGGTTGCATCGTCGAAGGTCCACTTCGGTGAGGCGAGCTGCCAAATGAGCTTCGCGAAATCACGCCGGTATTTGTCGTATCCGGCCCGGCCGCGTTCCGTCGCAAAATAATATTGGTACCACCACTGAAGCTCGGCCTTCGGCGGCAAAGGATTCTTGCCGGACGCCTGGCTGCCGATGAGATAGCCGCTTACAGAGACGAGTGCTTTACAGCGTTCGGGCCAAAGCGCCGCGACGATATCCGCACTCCGCCCACCCCAGTCGAAACCGCCGACGGTCGCCTTTTCGATTTTCAATGCGTCCATGAGGTCGATGACATCCGCCGCGAGCGCTGACGGTTGCCCGTTGCGGGGCGTTTCGGCCAAGAGAAAGCGAGTCGTTCCATAGCCGCGCAGATACGGCACGATGACGCGATAGCCCGCCTCGGCCAACGCCGGCGCGACATCGACGTAGCTGTAAATGTCGTAGGGCCAGCCGTGCAAAAGGATGACCGCAGGTCCGTCAGCAGGCCCGGCCTCGGCATATCCGACATTCAACACACCCGCATTGACCTGCTTGAGTGAGGTGAACGTCGTGTTCTTCCCCCGTTTGATCTGAGCCAGGTCGGCGGCTTTTGTCTTCGGGTGGGCATCCGCAGAACCGTTCAACGCAAATTGCGCAGCCGCGATGGTCACGGCGGCTGCGCCAAAAAAGCGGCGTCGATCGTGGTCGATCTCTTTGTCCCTAACTATGCTCATGTCCGAATTACCCTCGTTCGACGACCGACTTCATCGACAATCACGTAGAGGCGTCCAATACGAGGCGCGCACCTTCAAGATGAATCCGCGGCGGGCGGCCGCTCTCGCACAACCAGGGGTGTACAAATTTCTCGATGCTAATTCTGTCGCGTTCTTGGCATTTCCGGGCACGCCGCCGGCGCTAAACACGCCGGCGCCGAACGCACGTTATCTGACCCTGAGGCGGCCCGTCACAACCACGCGCACGGTCCGGCTTCGCGCAAATTGATCGAAATTGCTACGACCACAGTTGCCACGCTTGCCCGCGGGAAGTATTAAAACCATAGTTGAACCAGAGCTTTCGCCCGCAGCCGAAATTTTATATTTGAAGTAAACCTCCTCGGTCGGGGTTTACTTCGAGATCAAACTGTATCTTTCAGCCTCTCTTTTTCAGGCTTTGACATTGATCTTCGGTAAAGAAAGTAACGTGTCGACGTCGCTCCCCTGGTGGCGGGACAAGTCGCCAGCGGTCCTTTATTACGGGATTGCGGTAGCGCTGGTCGCGGCGGCCGTCGCGATTGATCTTGAGTTCGATCGCCTCTCGGGGATCAATCCGACAGTTTCGCTGTTCCTCTGCACAATTCTGTTTGTGTCGTGGTCCTGCGGCACCGGTCCGGCTGCACTCGCGTCCGTTCTGACATTTTCAGCGTTCGACTACTTCTTCCTTCAGCCGACCCATTCATTCGTCGCACAATCCAGCGATATTCCCCGCCTTGCACTCTTCGCCATAGCGGCGTCGTTCGTCGTGTTCCTGAGTGCTACCCAAAGACGGACGACTGCTTCGTTGCGGCGACTGCACGCTGACCACGAGACTACGGTGGGGGAATTGCTTGCGGCTAACGAGGCGCTGCGGCTGGAAATCAACGAGCGCAAGCGTGCCGAAGACGAGAGGCATCGCGCCGAAGCGGAGCTTCATCTGACCGTTGACACGATCCCGGTGCTTGTTGCCCGGTATGGGCCCGATGGATTTATGGAGTTTCGCAACCAGACCTGGCGAAACTATACAGGTCTTTCGCAAGAGAACGTCGAGGCGCAGCGCTGGGGATCCGCCCTTCATCCCGAGGATCTCCGGATGATCGAGCGCGAGTGGCGCGCGCACCTCGCGACAGGTAAGCCATTCGAGGTCGAGCAGCGGCTTCGAAGAGCCGACGGAGAGTACCGATGGCACTGGGTTCGCCGGGCACCACTACACGACGAGAGCGGCAACGTGAAGAACTGGTATGCCGTCGGTTTCGAAATCGAAGATAGAAAGCGCGCCGAGGACGCACTGCGCGCCAGCGAAGCGCAACTGGCAAGGGCGCAACGCGAACTCGGGCTCACAATCGACTCTATCCCGGTGATGGTGTCGACTTTTGATGCGGATGGGACCCGCAGCTTCGTGAACAAGACGTGGCAGACCTACACCGGTGATGGTCCGCAAGATGCAACAGGCAAGGGCCTGGATACGTCCATCTACTACCATCCGGACGACATCGAGCGATTTGACGAGGCATGGCGCGAGGCACAGACAAAAGGCACGATAATGTCTGTCGATGTGCGCACTCGCCGCGCGGACGGCGTGTATCGATGGTATACGATGCGACGGGCGCCACTTCGTGACGATAACGGAAAAATTGCCAAATGGTACTCGGTCGGTGTCGACGTCGAGGATCAGCGGGTCGCTGAAAATGCCGTTCGGGAAAGCGAAGCCAAATTAGCAAGTGCCGAGCGCGAGCTTCGGCTCATGATCGATTCGATTCCCGTCATGGTCCTTCGGCATCGTGCCGACGGCACAATCGACTTCGTCAACCAGGTCGGCCGTGACTACAGCGGGCGGATGACCACGAAGTGGACGGGCCGCGTCAGCATCATCACGCACCCCGAAGACGTTCCACGGCTCGAAGCCGCCTGGGATGTTGCGTTGGTAACAGGCGAAGCGTTCGAGACCGAACTGCGCCTTCGCAGGGCCGATGGCGAATACCGCTGGTTCATTACACGACGCGTCCCGCTGCGCAGGAATGAAGAGGTAATCGCCTGGTACGCGGCCACCTACGACATCGAAGATCGCAAGCGGGCGGAAGTTGCCCTGCGTCAGAGCGAAACCAAACTCGCCGACGCCGAGCGAGAGCTGAGGCTTACGCTTGACTCGATCCCGACCCTGGCCTGGCGCGCCAGGGCTGACGGCTTTGCAGAGTATCTCAACAGACGTTGGCTCGACTATACGGGCTTCTCCATGGAGCGGGCGCTTGGCTCGGAATGGCAGTCGGCGATTCACCCCGACGATCGAGCCGGGCTGCGGAACGCCTGGAAAAAAATGTTGGAGAGCGGAACGCCCCGCGACGTCGAGGCGCGCATGCGCCGCTCCGATGGAACCTACCGCTGGTTTCTGTTCCGTACCGAAGCTTTGCGCGACGAGGCAGGAGTAGTCATCGGATGGTACGGCACCAACACCGACATCGAGGATCGAAAACAGGCCGAAAATAGTTTGCAACGGATCGAGGCTTACGCCGCCGAGGCGCAAAAGCTCAGCCGGACCGGCAGCTTTGCCTGGGACATCGCTACCCGCCACTACTTCTGGTCGGATCAGACCTATCAAATTCTCGGCTTTGATCCCGGCGTCAGACCTTCGATTAGCCTGGTGATTCAGCGCACCCATCCCGAAGACCGCTTCATCATTGAGCGTGAACTCGATCGCTCCGCGGAAGGCGCGCCGTACCACGACTTCACGGTGCGGCTACTCATGCCCGACGGGCAACTTAAATATATTCACTTCCTCGCCCATCGCATAACGTATGAATCCGGCAACCAGGAAATTGTCGGCGCGGTGATGGATATCACTGATTCCAGGAAATCACAGGAAGCGCTGGACAGCGCACAAGCCGCGTTGGCTCACGCCAGTCGCGTGACGACGTTGGGAGAGATCAGCGCGACGATAGCCCATGAAGTCAATCAGCCGTTGGCGGCGATCGTGGCCAATGGACAGGCCTGCCTGCGTTTTCTTCGCCGTGAATCGCCGGACTTGAACGACGTGCGCGGCGCCGTGGAATGGATCGTCAAGGATGGCAACAGGGCCGGCGAGATCATTCGTCGAGTTCGCGCACTTCTGAAAAAGGTGGACAACGAAAAAGAGCCGCTCGATCTCAACGAAGTCGTCAACGAAGTCGCCGCTTTGCTGCAACGAGAGATGAACGCAAAGAAAGTGATGCTGCAGCTCGAACTCGCGCCTTCCGTACCTCAAGCAGTCGCAGACAGGGTTCAGCTTCAGCAGGTAATCATCAATTTGATCATGAATGGCGCCGAGGCAATGCAGGAGATCAGGGGCCGACCACGCTCACTCGTGGTTCACTCTTATGAAGACGAAGAAGACCATATCGTGCTCGCTGTGAAGGATTGCGGCGTCGGCATTTCCCCGGAAATTTCCGATCATCTATTCGATGCTTTTTTCAGTACCAAGCCCAACGGGCTTGGAGTAGGTCTGTCGATATGCCGCTCGATCATTCAGGATCATGGCGGCGAGCTTTGGGTAACGGACAATAGTGACGGGCCCGGTGCCGCGTTCCGGTTCAGCCTGCCTGTACATCGCGAACCCCTGTCCTGAGTCGGGACGGATCAGGGAGCCGTTTCGTATAGTGCCGGGAGTTGACAATGTTTCGGGTCGGTGGATGGGTAACGATGGACAAGTCGGCTTGAATTATCCGGGGTGATCAGAGCTATGATGCCAATGGAAGAGACGCCGGAGTCAATTATTTACGTCGTTGACGACGACCAATCGATGCAGGTTGCGCTTACCTTCTTGTTTCGGTCGATGAGCTTCAACGTGCGGGTGTTTGGATCGGCCGCGGAATTTCTCGCGGCCAAGCTTCCTAACGCCGTCAGCTGTCTGGTGCTCGATGTCAGGCTACCGGGCGTGAATGGGCTTGAGTTCAAGGATGTCCTGACCAAGGCGGGTATTCACGTCCCCGTCGTCTTCATAACGGGGCACGGCGATATTCCGATGTCCGTGAAAGCGATGAAAGCCGGTGCCATCGACTTTCTGCCCAAGCCATTCCGCGATCAGGACATGCTGGATGCCGTCATCCGCGCGCTGGACCAGGACCACAAGAGGCGCGACGGCGAGAAGGCGGTATCCAACCTCAAGCAGCTGTTTGAAACGCTGACCCCGCGCGAACGCGAAGTATTCGCGCTGGTCATCTCGGGCTTGATGAACAAGCAAATAGCCCACCGCCTGCAGGTCAGCGAAATCACCGTTAAAATTCACCGAGGACAGGTGATGAGAAAAATGGAGGCCCGCTCGCTCGCGGACCTCGTCAGAATGGCCGAAATGCTTGGTATCAAACGGACAACTTAGTCTGGTGCAAACCTAAGTATGATACCAAAAAGGGGCGGCACGGCCGACCCTCCGCCGTCGTCATTTCATATGAAAATGGCGTCCCGATTTTTGACATGAGCAATATATCGAGCGCAGCGCCGTTGATATCCGTTATCGATGATGATGCATCCATTCGTGCCGGCTTGGACAATCTTGTCAGATCGCTGGGATACGTCGTCTGCACATTCGACTCGGCAGAGGCTTTTCTTCAATCCGCGGAACTCGACGATGTCTGGTGCGTCATCGCGGATGTCCGAATGCCGACCATGAGTGGTGTACAGTTGCAATCCCATTTGCGGCGCCGGGGGTGCCGGCTACCGTTCTTGTTCATAACGGCCGTTCCTACGGAAAAGACCCGCAAGCAGGCACTCGACGACGGCGCAATCTGCTTTCTGACAAAACCCTTCGATGAAGAAACCCTGATCGGCTGCCTCGATGTCGCGATCGGGCAGCATCGCAGCTCCAACATGAGCTGATTTTTTTGCCCTGCTCGGTGGGCGATCAATTCACACTTACTGATTGACGCAAAAAAGGGCCGGTGGCGGGGGCGCACCACCGACCCATGTCGCCTACGTCTCATCTAAAACGAAGCGGCCCAGGGGAAGACGGCTTCATCCAATGGAGCGGGGTCGGGCTTGGGAGGGTAACCGCGACCTGAGATCCGAGACTGGCGTTGCACCGGACAGAGCTTATCGCAAAACGACACTCGCCCGATAACGCCCTCACTTATACTTACCTCCCGGATCATGTGCTCGTTGGCGATTGCTGCATTTCGCCTAAACTTGCCTCACTTGCGCCGCGTAACGGGGAAGCCAGCCCGCTAAACTTTCGTATAGGTTTGGCGGCCAAGGAAGAAACCTAAGTGCGATGGGAAGATCACGGTAGCCATACAATAGTTTGCGCCAAGGAATTGAGGCGGGGGAAAGCGAATGAGCCCCGAAACCTGAATTGCAAGGGTCGAACATCATGTTTAGCAGCTCCCCATCGTTTGACGCATTATCACTGAAGCCGCTTGGCAAACGCAGATCTCAAGATTCGGCAAATCCAGTCGCAGCGTTTCCATCCCGGCTGGCGCGTCTTAGTGGTGAATCAAATCTTAAAGTATCACTAGTGGACGATCCCGATACGCTCTGCGCCCCGTCAGTGAATATCGCGCCGCATCGAACGGTTTCACGCAGCAGGACAGCGTGGCGTGGTATGGGTATCGAACTCGTCAAAGCCGCCTCGCAAGAACGAAGTGACTATAGCTTTCACTCGTCGTCCCACCTGCTTGTTGCCTATCAACAGGGAGTGCGCCGCGACGGCGAGTCATACATTGACGGGCTGCCGCGATCGACACTGCGCGACGTTGCCAAGAAGCTTACATTGGTACCGGCAGGGCACTGTTATCGGGAATGGCATGACCCACGCACTCCAACATGCGTGACGTATTTTTACTTCGACCCCGCGACATTAAGGATTGATTCAAGTCAGAGATTATCGGAGATGCCGCTCTCCCCGCGCCTGTTTTTCGAAGATGTAACAATCTGGAACACGGTTGAAAAACTGAGGCAGGCGGTTGACGTGCCGGATAACATCAACGGCCTCTATGTCGAGGCCCTCGGCACAGTTCTGCTTCACGAAATTCTGCGGCTTAACAAAGGTAATTCCCGTGCCGAAGTAACCGTGAAAGGCGGCCTGGCAGCCTGGCAGCAGCGTATCGTGACAGCCTATATCGAGGAGCATCTATCCGAACAGGTGTCACTCGCGATATTGGCGCGCCTGGCTCGACTGAGTACGTTTCATTTTTGCCGCGCATTCAAGCAATCGTTCGGCGTTCCACCTCACCGATACCATACCAACCGGCGCGTCGAGAGAGCCAAGCTGATGCTGGCCGAGAGAAAGCATTCTGTAACGGAAATCGGCCTGGCCGTTGGCTTTAGCGAGACCAGCTCGTTTACCGCCGTATTCAGGAAGATCACAGGTCAAACGCCTAGCCGCTATCACCGCGCACTTGGATAGCGATACATCAGGACCGAAACAAAAGCGGCATTGTTGAATTACCAGACTCAATGCGCTTTACTGTACGGACTGGATGGTTGAATATTCGTAGCGGGTCTTCGTCAGGGGGTCTGGTTCAGCGATGAATATCTTTGATCCACAGGGGCCAATCGCAGCTGCCAACAGGACCATTCTGATCGATTCTGTTGCGATCATGCTGACGATTATTGTGCCGACGATCGCGGCAATCTTCGCTTTCGCATTCTGGTTCCGACAGTCAAATTCCCGGGCAGTGTATCGTCCCGATTGGGCTGAATCCGGCCGTATCGAGCTTGTGGTCTGGTCGATCCCGGCCCTCACGATCATGCTGCTCGGTGGCGTCGCATGGATCGGTTCGCATCAGCTGGATCCGGCAGTGCCGGTTGAAGGCACAGGGAGCCCGGTCCGGATTCAGGTGGTGTCGCTCGACTGGAAGTGGCTGTTTATTTATCCGGACCAGAGAATCGCAACCGTCAATAAATTGACGGTGCCGGTGGGAGCGCCGCTGCACTTCGAGCTCACCTCCGGGAGCGTGATGAACGTTTTCTTCGTGCCGCAGCTCGGCAGCATGATCTACACCATGAACGGGATGGTTACCCAGCTCAACCTTCGGGCGGATCAGGAAGGTACCTATCAAGGCTTGTCGGCGATGTTAAGCGGCGACGGCTTTTCCGACATGATGTTCGATGTCCATGTCGTATCGCCACTCGCGTTCCCCGGTTGGGCGGCGGATACGGCGCGCGGTGACCAGGTCCTCAACAGCGACAGCTACGCAAAGCTCGCACGACAGTCGGTGGAAGTAAGCAATACCAGCTATCGGCTGGCCGATCCCGAACTGTTTGGCAAAATCGCAACCCAGGAAATCCCACCCGGGCCGGGACCAGAATCGTCGGCGACCCCGACAAGCGGGATTAGTGGAGCAGGCAATGTTCGGTAAGCTGACTTGGGCCGCTATCCCGCTGGATCAGCCGATCCCGCTGGTGACAGGACTCATTGTGATCCTCGCGCTGCTGGCGATCGTGGCGTGGATCGTCATCGCGGGTCACCTCCCTTATCTCTGGCGCGAATGGATCACCAGCGTCGACCACAAGAAAATCGGCGTCATGTACGTACTGCTCGCGGCGGTGATGCTGCTGCGTGGATTTTCCGACGCCCTCATGATGCGATCGCAGCAGGCAATCGCCTTTCATTCTCAGGGCTACCTGCCGCCGGAACATTACAACCAGATATTTTCGGCCCACGGCACCCTCATGATTTTTTTTGTCGCGATGCCGTTCGTCATTGGATTGATGAACCTGGTGGTGCCGCTGCAGCTTGGTGTCCGCGATGTGGCTTTCCCAACGCTCAACTCGGTGGGATTCTGGCTTACGGCGACCGGCGCGCTCCTGGTGAACGTTTCCCTTGTGGTCGGCGAATTCGCACGCACCGGCTGGTTGCCTTATCCGCCGCTCTCTGAGCTGACTTATTCTCCGGGCGTGGGCGTGGATTATTATCTCTGGTCCCTCCAAATTTCTGGTATCGGAACGCTGGTCACCGGCATCAACCTCGTTACGACCGTCCTGAAGTTGCGCACGAGAGGTATGACGTATCTGCGCATGCCGATGTTCTGCTGGACCACGCTTGCCTCGAGCATGATGATCATCGCCGCCTTCCCGATCCTGACGGCAACGTTGGCGATGCTGATCCTCGACCGCTATTTCGGCTTTCATTTCTTCACCAATGAAGCCGGCGGCAACGTGATGATGTTCATGAACCTGATCTGGGCCTGGGGGCATCCGGAAGTCTATATTCTGGTGATCCCTGCTTTCGGCGTTTACTCGGAAGTGGTCTCGACCTTCTCCGGCAAGCCGTTGTTCGGTTACCGCTCCATGGTTCTCGCGGTCATGGCGATTTGCATCATCTCGTTCATGGTGTGGCTGCACCACTTCTTCACCATGGGTGCAGGGCCGGACGTCAACGCCATCTTCGGCATCGCCAGCATGATTATTGCGGTGCCGACCGGAGTGAAGATCTACAACTGGCTGTTCACCATGTATGGCGGACGCGTGCGCTTCACGACGCCGATGCTATGGTCGATCGGATTCATGGTCACCTTCATCCTCGGCGGCCTGACCGGCGTTCTGGTCGCGGTGCCGCCCGCGGATTTCATGCTGCACAACAGCCTGTTCCTGGTTGCGCATTTTCACAACGTGATCATCGGCGGCGTCCTGTTTGGCGCCTTTGCGGGTTATACCTACTGGTTCCCGAAGGCGTTCGGCTTCCGCCTGCACGAAGGTTGGGGCAAAGCGGCGTTCTGGTTCTGGCTGATCGGCTTCTACGTCGCCTTCATGCCACTCTACGCGGTTGGTTTCCTCGGCATGACCCGGCGCATGCAGCACTATGACGTCGCGGAGTGGCGCCCATGGCTGATCCTTGCCGCTGGCGGCGCGGTCCTGATCCTGATCGGGATCATCTGTCAGGTCGCGCAGCTCGTGGTCAGCATCCGTGATCGAGAGGAGTTGCGTGACCTTACCGGCGATCCCTGGAATGGGCGGTCTCTGGAATGGGCCACAGCATCTCCGCCGCCGGTGTTCAACTTCGCGATCATGCCCGACGTCAGCGGCGGAGATGCCTATTGGACGATGAAGCAGTACGCGAGGGAACACGGCCTTCAAGGCAACGAGCGAGCCTACAGGGATATCGAAATGCCGCGTAATTCTCCCACCGGGTTCGTCTGCGCATTCTTTGCCACCATCATGGGATTTGCGCTGATCTGGCACATCTGGTGGATGGTCTTGCTTGGCGGGATCGGTGCCTTTGCCACCTTCGTCGTATTCGCCTGGCGCGACCATGACGAATACGTCATCCCGGCCGCGGAAGTTGCGCTCATTGATCGCACCAATCTGGAACAGCGCCGGGCTGCGCTAAGCCTCGCCGGGAGCGTCTGATGGCCGATACCACAATGGCCTTCGCGCAAGGCGGTTCGAACGGCCTGCGCGTTACGGGCGAATCCGACGTCGCCCACAGTGGACCCGCTCCCAAGCGGATCGTGACCGGTTACGGGTTTTGGCTTTTCCTGCTCAGCGACATCGTGATGTTCTCGTGCTTCTTCGCGAGCTACGCGGTGCTCGTTGGGCAGACCGCCGGAGGGCCGCGTGGCTCGCAATTGTTCGATTTGAGGAACGTCGCTGTCGAGACCGGGTTCCTGCTGCTCTCGAGTTTCACCTGCGGGCTTGCGAGCATTGCTGCCGGCGTCCGCAACCAACGCTGGTTTCAGGCGGCGATGGCGGCGACTTGTCTTCTAGGACTGGCGTTTCTTACTATGGAAGGCCGTGAATTTGCCGGTTTGGTCGCGCGAGGGGCCGGTCCGACACGCAGCGCCTTCCTGTCCTCCTTTTTCGCCCTGGTCGGATGCCACGGCGCCCACGTTTCGGCTGGCATACTCTGGCTTCTGACCATGATGGCGCAGGTTTACGCCAAGGGCTTTCGCGCCGACATCCAGCGACGCCTGCTCTGCTTTGCACTGTTCTGGCACGCGCTCGACATCATATGGGTCGCGGTATTTTCGGTTGTCTATCTACTTGGGAGCGCCGTATGAGCGATCAGGTCCAGGGAATCCACAGCGACCTCGATGTCGCGCCCGGCGACGAGGATGAAGCCCGCGTAGGTCCGAAATTGCTCGGATATGTCGTAGGTCTGGGTCTTGCCATTCTTCTCACGGCCACGTCGTTTTTCGTCGCCGGCACTGACCTCGTCTGGCAGCCGAGCATACCCGTCGCTATCGTCGTGCTGGCGATCGCGCAGATGGGCGTGCATCTGGTGTTCTTCCTGCACATCACCACGGGCGCCGACAATACCAACAATGTGCTCGCGCTCGCCTTCGGCATGCTGATCGTGTTCCTGGTGATCGGAGGATCGCTGTGGATCATGGCTAATCTCAACCACAATATGCTGCCGATGGATCAGCTCATGCGGATGCAGCGCTGACGCTCGCCGTTCGAGGGATCAGCGTCGGCAATCCGAAACCAACGAATGAACGGGCCGCTACGAAGGAATGACCAGGACGGCACCTTCGGATGATTCTCGCGAATATCCGCCCGCGTTATTGTCTCAAAGACTGATGAAGGGCCGCCTGCTGCCACGCACCCGATCGTGAGATCGTGGGTGAGAAGGGATGCAGGCGCGGCCCTTTCGGCGAACAAAGGAGACGATCATGCGACAAAAAACTTTCACGATGCTCGTTTTGCTGCTGGTTTCAGCAGCGGCACAAGCCGCAGTAGCGGCCGAACACCGTCACGCGCGAACGAAAGAGCGCCCGGCGGCTCACGAGCAATGGCGGAACAGCAACGCTTACGCGATACCTGCTGACACCTCGGCGCAGACCGAAGGCGCGATGACGTCGGGAATTGCAGGTCACTGATGCGCAATTTATCGACGAAGGGAGCCGCAATTATCGAGTTTCCCGCGAAATCGCGTCTTCCCAAGGGACGCTCTCGGCAATTCGGGACGATTGACGACAAGTCGGGTTTGTTCAAGTCCAGCACACTCCGATCGATGATCAGGTACGTCGTCGTGCTGCGAGCCTGGTTAAGTAAGGTCGCGCTTCGCGTGGCGGGCGCGCTGTTCTAACGGTCGGGAGAAGTACAATGAAACGGATTTTGCTTTGTCTAACGGCGGCAAGCTGCTTACTTGCCATGGTATGCACGGCATACGCCGGATCGCCCTATGATGGATCATGGGACCTCGTCTTCATGACCAAACGAGGCTCATGCGATGCATCCTACAACTTCACCGTCAACATCACCAACGGGGTCGTTACACATCCGAACCTCGTGAGGTTCCGAGGATACGTCGCTAGATCCGGCGCGGTGCGCGCTTCAGTCACTGTGCAGGACAAATATGCCTCCGGCTCGGGCAGGCTCTCGAACGCCAACGGCCGCGGGACATGGAGCGGCTACTCCGGAAATGCGCGATGTTCGGGTTACTGGACCGCGCAACGAATTTGATATTTCACAGGACGAAGTCGCGGCTACTTGAAACGAGTACCCGCCCCGCGGTGATCTCGAAGGGTTCCGCTCATATCAACGTATAGGTGACCGGCATTCAATGTATGAGTGACCGCGACGCGTCGGTTGGCTAACAACAGGGGCATTCGCTTCCGCGATTTTTCCGGAATTACTCGGCACAAGGTACGAAGGGATGCGACGCGTCCGCGCACTTTCAACGGCGGCGCCGAACGGCGTTTCAATCAACAATCGCGAACAAAGGAGACAGTCATGAAGGTGCTGATGGTTATCACATCCCACGACCAGCTGGGCAACACCGGACGAAAGACCGGTTTCTGGCTCGAGGAGCTCGCAGCTCCCTACTATACCTTCAAGGATGCCGGCGTTGAAGTTACGCTCGCCTCGCCAAAGGGCGGACGCCCGCCGCTCGACCCCAAGAGCAACGAACCCGACTTCCGCACCGATCTCACCGTTCGCTTCGAAAAGGACGCGGCCGCGGAAGCTCAACTCGACAAGACCCTTCGCCTTGACAGCGTGAGGCAGGAAGACTTCGACACCGTCTTCTATCCCGGCGGTCACGGTCCGATGTGGGACTTGGCCGAAGACAAAAACTCCATCAAGCTGATTGAATCCTTTATCGCGGCCGGCAAGCCGATCGGCATTGTCTGTCATTCCACCGGGGCGCTGCGTCACGTCAAGGCGCCGGACGGCAAGCTTCTGGTCAAAGGCAAGGAGGTCACCGGCTTTACCAACGGCGAGGAAGAAGCGGTCGGCCTCACCAAGGTGGTGCCGTTTCTCGTGGAAGACGAGATGCTGAAGCTGGGCGCGATTTTCTCGAAGACGGCCAACTGGACATCTCACGTCGTCAGCGACGGCCTGCTGATCACCGGACAGAACCCGCATTCGTCGGGCCCGGCCGCGAAGACGCTGATGGCAGCGGTGAAACAAAAGGCCCAACCGGCGGTCACCGCTCGGGCTTCATAGAGCGAACAGATCAAGCGACTGAAGAATTCCGATGGATACCGTCGCGGCGTGCGGTTGGGGAGGCGCTTTGACAGGCGCCTCTCCGCTGCGGCAGCGGGCGGGTCCGGTTGTCAAGATAGTCTAACTCCGACGACAGGAGCCAACGCATGGAGGGTCTGATGAACACAACGACAGATAAAGCGCAGATTCGACTCACGCGCTTGTCCCCGGCGTATTGGCGGATCAAGTTCGATAATCCTCCGCTGAACGTCATGGGTCCACAGTTCGTTCGCGAGTTCAGAGAGATCATCGCGGCCGTCGAGGCGGATAGGAATCTCAAGGTCCTGGTGTTCGAAAGTGCGGTCGAAGGATTTTTCCTGAATCACAGCGATTTCCACGCTGACATGAAAGATCTTACCGACATGCCCCAAGGACCAACGGGATTAGAGGCGTGGCCGGACATCCTCGTCCGGCTGACGCGCGCACCAGTGGTGTCGATCGCGCTGATCCGCGGGCGCGCAACTGGGAACGGAAGTGAGATCGCCCTGGCCTGCGACATGAGTTTCGCCAGCCGCGAGAAGGCTCTTCTGTCGCAGTGGGAAGTGGGAGTAGGTCTCGTCGCTGGCGGAGGTCCGATGGCGCGCCTGCCGCGACAGATGGGCAGACAGAAGGCCTTGGAAGTGCTCCTCAGCTCCAACGATATCGGAGGCGATCTGGCTGAAGCTTATGGCTATGTAAACAGGTCGCTGCCCGACGGCGAGCTCGACAGCTTCGTCGACGCGCTGGCGAGGCGCATCGCGTCATTCGACAAGTGGGCGATTGCGAACACGAAGCGGCTTGTGAACGCCGCCTGCCTGCCGGCGGACGTCGAGATCGCTGCCGGCTGGGAGGCGTGCATGACTTCGATCACTCGGCCGGCCGCGCAGGACAAAATCAAAGCTCTGTTCGAGCGAGGGTTTCACAAGCCCGGAGATGCGGAAAATCGTCTGGGATCATATTTGGGGCAACTCGGCGATCCAGGCTGACGCGCTCGAAACATGCAGGCCTGATTTTTCTCTTCCGCGCCATCCCTATCAGAAAGAACCCGGTCATGGATCTGCTTGCCTTCGCGAAGGATATCGCAGAACGCATCGAAGCACAGTCGCTACGCGCCAATGTTCCGGTTGCTGTTTCCGTCATCGATATTCATGGCAACGTCATCCTCAAGCACCGCATGAGCGGAGCACCGGCCTTCTCGATCGAACTATCGGAGCGGAAAGCCTACACGTCGGCGCTGGTAGGACTTCGGACAGCCGACCTCTTTCCGCTCGTGCAGCCTGGGCAGGAACTCTTCCCTTTGATGGGGCTGTCGGGGGGAAGGTTTTGTTCTATGGGTGGCGGAGCGCCACTCGTGAGCGGGGGCCAAAAGGTCGCGGGCGTCGGCGTAAGCGGCGGCACCGTGGAGCAGGATGTCGATATCCTTGAATCGGCGCTCCGGGAGCCCGTCACGCCTGCCCTTGCCTCAACATCATGAAAGCCTGTCGCAGCTCGCAATCTGGATTCTCAATGCGCAAAACACTTTTCATCGTCGCGATCGCCGCGATTGTTCTGGTCATGATTGTCCAGTTTTCCCCCTCGCTGATTTGGGGCTGAAACGTCGCCGCCCGATATCGCGTGAGGACATGGAGCGCATCAGGGAGCCTTGGCCAGCGAGGCGCGCTGGTTCGCCACTGCGGATGCCGGGACGGCTTCCGCTGCGTTCCCCCAGTTGTTGCGGATGTAAGTCAGAACGGCAGCCACCTGCGCATCATCGAGTCGCCAATCGAAAGCCGGCATCGCAGGGCCGGTTGGCGCGCCGGCCGTTGCCACCGCACGCGTCCCGTGCAGAACGACCCGAGCCAGGGTGGTTGGATCGTCCGATTGCACCAGCGCGCTACCGGCCAACCGCGGAAAGAGATGGACGTCGCCTTCGCCTGAATCCCTGTGGCAGGCGGCACAACTGTCCTTGTAGATCGCCGCGCCCGCGCGCATCACGCTGGTGCTGGCCGCAACCGCCGCCGGTTTGGCGCTCGCGACGCCCTCGCCGCTGTCCTTCAAATAAGTCGCGATGGCCAGGATATCTTCGTCGTTCATCTGTGACGTGGAATGCGACACGGCCTCGGCCATCGGCCCGGAGGCCAGCGTCCACTTGTTGGTGCCCGTCTTGAGGTATTGCACCAGGTCGTCGGTGGACCATCCGCCAATACCCTTGCGCGTATCGTTGGTGATGTCGGGCGCAAACCACCCCTGAAGCGTAGCTCCGGTCAGGGCGACATTGTTCTTGTCCCCGCCGAGAAGCGTCTTCGGCGTGTGGCAAGTGCCGCAATGCGCAGGCCCCTCGACGATATAGGCGCCGCGATTCCAGGCGGCGGATTTCTGCGGATTCGGTTGATAGCGGCCCGAGGTAAAATTGAGCCCGTTCCAGAACGCCATCGCGAGCCGAATGTTCAGCGGGAACGGCAGCTGATTGGACACGACGTGATTTTTGACCGGCGCTATCGTCGCAAAATAGGCGCGCATCGCCAGCACGTCGTCATCGGTCATTTTTGTGTAAGCCGGATACGGCATCGCCGGATAAAGCCGCTTGCCGTTGTGACCTCGGCCCTCATGCAGCGTCGCGAGAAAATCGTCATTGGTCATGTTACCGATCCCCGTGTCGGGATCAGGCGTGATGTTCGGCGCGACCAGCGTGCCAAACGGCGTCTGTAGCGCCAGGCCGCCGGCGAACGGTGCTCCGCCTGGCGCGGTATGACAGCCGGCGCAATCGCCGAGCACCGCAAGATAGCGGCCGCGTTCGATGCGATCGAAGCTCTGGGTGTCCTGGGCAAATGCCGCGCCCGTCAGGCCAGCAAACACAACGGCAGTGGTAAGAGGACGGCGCATCATTTCCTCCTAGACCAACGGACCGGGATTTTTCAGATAGCGAGTCCGGATCGCGTCGGCCGCCCAGTACGCGAGCGCGCCCACTGTGTCGGTCGGGTTGTAGCCGTGATTTTGCGGAAACACCGACGCGCCGCCGGGCACAAAGACGTTGTGCACGTCCCAACTCTGACAATAACGATTAAGGACGCTGGTCGCGGGATCAGCGCCCATCACCGTGCCGCCGGTATTGTGGGTGGTCTGATAGATCGTACTATCGTAGGGACCCTTGCGCGGGCTTGCCGTCATCTCAACGGGGTCCATCGCTTTCGCAATCTCCGCGAGACGATCGGTAAGGTAAGCCGACATCTTCAATTCGTTGTCGTGAAAATCGAACGTCATCCGCAGCAGCGGACGGCCGAACCGATCCTTGTAGGTCGGATCGCGATCGAGATAGCAATCCTTGTAGCTGTAGGAACTGGCGTGGGTCGCGAGGCTGCAGGCGCGCTGATAGGTTTCCGCCGTCGCTTTCTTCCACTCCGCGCCCCATTTCGGGGTGCCCTTCGGCACCGGCCGCGTCTGGATCGGCCGCGCGCCGGTCTGCCCGAACCCCATATACCCGCCACCGACGAAGCCAAGCCCGGTGTGGTCAAAATTGTCGCCATTATAGTCGTCAATGATCATGCCGTGGGCACCGGTGGCGATGAACGGATTGAGGATCTTGTCCTTCAGGATCACGTTCACGCTGGAGGTGGTCTGATAGGCGTAATTGCGCCCGACGACGCCCTGTCCGGTTTGCGGATCGTAGGGTTTGCCGATGCCCGACAACAGCATCAGCTGAACATTGAAAAACGAAAATGCGCACATCAGCACGATATCGGCTGGCTGTTCCCACTCCTGGCCGGACGTGTCGACATAGGTCACGCCGGTGGCGCGCTTGCCGGTCGAGTCGAGATTGATCTTCGTCACTTCGGATTCGGTTTGCGCGCTGAAATTGGGAAACCGCAACAGCGCTGGCAACACGCAGGTCTGCGGACTTGCTTTGGCATAATTGCCGCAGCCGAACCGCTCGCAGAAACCGCAATAGGTGCACTGTCCCAGTTTCACGCCGAGCGGATTGACATAGGCTTCGCTGAGATTGGAGGCCGGTTGCGGAAATGGGGAATGACCGGTCTTGCGCGCCGCTTCGGCGAACAGCGTCGCTCCCAGTCCTTGCTTCAGTGGCGGCGTCGGATATTCCGACGAACGCCAGCCTTCGAACGGATTGCCGCCCGCCTGCTTTTGTCCGCGAATATTGCCGGCCTTGCCGGAAGTGCCGCAGAGCTTCTCGAACCGGTCGTAATAGGGCTCGAGCTCATCATAGGTGACGGGCCAATCCTGGATGGTCATATCGGCCGGCAGAGCGTCCTTGCCATAGCGTCCTTCGAGATGGCTGCGAAGCTGAAAGTCCGTCGGCAGGAAGCGCCAGGTCTGTCCGTTCCAGTGTATCCCGGCGCCGCCGACGCCGTTGCCCGGCAGGAAACCGGAGAAGCTGCGGATCGGCATCGCCGTCTGGCGCGCATTGTTGCGAAAGGTCAGCGTCTGCTGTTCGGGACGCAAAAACAGATCGAGCCGAACCGCGTAGCGAAGCTCGTCCTGCGCATAAGCAGGCG
>Ga0209006_10002021_pt1 | contig 18392 bp, 15 predicted proteins | sample JacPin_JW_Ref_O2_FD_188567 | JGI IMG/M metagenome (GOLD analysis project Ga0209006, IMG submission 188567) | Forest soil microbial communities from Algoma, Ontario, Canada - Jack Pine, Ontario site 1_JW_Ref_O2 (SPAdes) (version 2) | ecosystem: Environmental > Terrestrial > Soil > Boreal...
GAATGTTGCGTCGACCGCGGGTTCGCTCGCCTGACTGCGGGTAGTCCAGCACCGCGTCCTCGTGGTAGATGAGGTGCTCCGTTTCAAAATCGTTGGCATCGGACGCCGCCCAATGCTGATCGAGTGCCGCACGGATCTCTTGATCTCGCACTTCAGAAGACTGGTCCTTCTTTTGTTGATCGTTCATCTTGAGGCTTCAATTTTGACGAGAGGATAAATGCTCTAGCGAAATCTGGGCTACGACTCGTCAAGTCGCGCTGTTTCTCCCATCACCCCAGAGTCTACACCGCATCGTCGAAGCGTCTAGCTCCTGAGTTGATCTTCAGGCGGTTGCCGTTATCGACCATTGGTCCGACTGCGCGTTGGTGCTGGCCTGCAGCATGACCTACCAGCGAGGGCACTCGAGGGTTGTACCTTTGGACACCTGAGGCCGGTGACTTTCGCTTTGCGTGGATTACACCTTTGGGACGCGACAGGCTGCGCTGGGTTGAGTTTTCCTTATAGGGACGGTCTTTGTCAGAACGGCTCCGGGAGGGCCTTATGCAGCGAGTGGCTTGGCGTGTTTTCTTCGTTGGACTATTACTGAGGGCAGCCGCAACTGGGCAGTCGCAGACCGGGGACTCGCTGGGCGACATAGCCCGTGCGAACCTTTTGAAACAGCAGGCGCAGCAGGCATCCGGAGCGACGCCCAAAATAATTACGAATCAGGATCTTCCTTCGGTCTCCTCGGGAATTCCGGAATCCTCGGAACCGATGACAACGGTATCAGGAGTGAAGAGGTCCGTAGATAGCTACCCGGACCAGCGCAGGAACCAGCGGATGGTGGCGGAAGAGCGCGTGGGAGCGCAATGGAAAGCGCGCATCCAGGATCAGGAAGCGCGGATTGCCGATCTGCAGGCGCGCATCGATCACGTAAATGAGTCGATGCATGCGGCGGTGGGCACGGCACAATACGAGGGCCCGGTGAACCGCTACCAGGCAATTCAGATGGAACGCATGGCGCACATGCAGGAGATGCTGGACCAGCAGCAGCGAAAGCTGGCGATGATGCAGGACGCGGCCCGGCGCACGGGGATGGGACAATAGCAAATCTCGGCGGGCTGCGCTGCCACCGCGAGAGACGCATGATAGGCCAAAAGACGCGGAGACAGTGACACGCAAGCGGGGCCCCGGAGAGGTCAGTGAAGCGTAACCGTTGCTGCTATGCCAACGACGAGAGCGTGTGGCCAAACCTTGGGTAGAGTAATAAAAATTGCGGAGTCCGTCGACTCCGCACAAGGTTTATCGAATTTGCGCTTAGCGGCGACTACGCTGCTTTTGCGACGTCGGACCGCAGCGATCGGAAGCCCGCGCGCACCTCTTCTGAAAGAAGTTGCGGCTGTTCAAATGCAGCGAAGTGGCCGCCTTTGTCGAGCTTGTTGTAATGGATCAGTTTGGGATACGCCTGCTCTGCCCAGCTCAGCGGGGCTGGATAGAGTTCGTCAGGGAAGACGCTTACGGCAACCGGGATGGAGACGCCTTTGGCATTGAAATACCCGAGTTTGCCCCAATTCTCCCAATAGAGACGGGCGCCAGAGAGCGCCGTGTTCGTCAGCCAGGCGATCGTGATGTTGTCGAGGATGTCGTCGCGCGTGAGGCCTTCGGATTTTCCTTCGAACACGCGTGAGATCAGCTCATAGCTGCGCGCGTCGTGATCGAGGAAATAAGCTGCCAAGCCGACGGGTGAGTCCGCGATTCCGTATAGTGTCTGCGGTCGCAGCCCCATTTGAAACCCGTAAGCGATGCCCTTTTGATATACGAACTGCAAACGCTCGTAGGCGACCTTTTCATCGGCTGAGAGACCCGATGGCGCCGGCGCCCCGGAAAAAGCCGCCTTGTCAATGTTGTTTGGAAAGATGCCAGGCATGTTGGTGTGAATGCCGAGCAACTCCGGAGGCGCATCCACGCCCATTTGATCGACGATGACCGCACCCCAATCACCGCCTTGTGCCACGAATTCCGTGTATCCGAGGCGCTTCATCAGCACGACCCAGGCACGCGCGATGTGGGCAACATCCCACCCTGGGGTAGCCGGTTTGCCGGAGTATCCGTAGCCCGGCAGTGACGGAATCACCAGGTGGAACGCATCGGATGCGCTGCCGCCATGCGCCGTGGGATTGGTCAGCGGATCGATGATCTTCATCTGTTCGATGATCGAGCCTGGCCACCCGTGGGTGACGATGAGGGGCAATGCATTTTCATGTTTCGAGTGGACGTGGATGAAGTGAATGTCGAGCCCATCAATCTCGGTGATGAACTGCGGCAGGGCGTTCAGTCTTGCTTCAACCTTGCGCCAATCGTATTCTGTCACCCAATAGCGTGCGAGTGCCTGGATCGTCGCGAGCTGCACGCCTTGCGATGCGTCCGTGACCGTCTCCCGCTCCGGCCACTTGGTTGCGTTGACGCGCCTGCGCAATTCGGTCAGGTCCGATTCTGGAACGTTGACATGAAACGGACGAATTGTATTCTCATCATCCGCCTGCTTGCTGCCTTGATGCGTGCTGATTTGAGACACGGTGGCCTCCTTTTTGAACAGGTTGGGATTTATTGGGTTGAGTCATGAGCCAACAGTTCAACGTCAGCCCTGACAACTTCAGGATGGCTGTCGATTATATCGCCGCATTCGAAGATTGTTGTTAACAGATTGGATAGGCCGGTCTTCGACGGAATGCGGCAGGCTCCAACTTATCGACGCGGTTCGATGTGGATTTTCCCCGATTCGGTGAATTTTGAGTATGGGGCGGCAGGGTAAGTTGTTCTCTTGATGGGAGTTCCTCTTCTGGTTACCGTTGCACTGAAATTGATGCAATGTTCATCTGCCCGTAACACTCGTCGTCTAGAACTGAGGTGTGGATCTGCCCGTGTACAACACGCTGATCCTTTCTGACCTGCACCTCGGATCGGAGACGAGCCATGCGCGGGAAGCCACGCACGTGCTCAAGAAAAACGCCTTCCGGCGCTTGATCCTCCTGGGTGATATTTTTGCCGATTTGAACTTCGCACGCCTCACGAAGGAACACTGGAAATTTCTCGGCTACATCCGGAAGTTATCGAATCCCAAGCGCAACATTGAAGTCGTGTGGGTGGAAGGCAATCACGATCAGGGCCTCACGGACATCATGTCGCACCTTGTGGGAGTGCGGGTGTACCAGCGTTATGAATGGCAGTTCGCGGGACTGCGGCACGTGGCCATCCATGGGCATCAGTTCGACGGCTTCCAGGTCAATAACGTACGGCTCAGCCGGTTGGGGACTTCGTTGTATCTCAAGCTGCAGAAACTGGATTCGAAGAGAAAGCCGATCGTGCGCCTGATCGACCGGCTGAACACGCGCTGGTTGCGCATGTCGCCGAAAGTTTCAGCCGGAGCTTTGAACTATGCCCGGCAGCAGGATGCCGCCCGGATTTTTTGCGGGCACACGCATGAGGCGGCTCATGTAGAGCGGGAAGGCATTCATTACTACAACTCAGGAGGCTGGGTTGATTCCCGGCTGACGTATCTGACGATTGATGAACAAGGAGTGGAAATCCATGAATACGACGAGCGAGCTGACGATCGTAATTCCGGCGAAGAACGAGGCCAAGCTGATTCCGCGCTTGCTGACTTCGCTGATGAATCAGGATTACTCGAAGATGTCGAGTACGAAAGTATTAGTAGCTGACGCGAACTCGACCGACGGAACCCGCGACGTCGTGCTGAGTTTTCGCGATCGCCTGAATGTGGCGGTGATTCCGGGCGGCATGCCCTCCGTGGGCCGAAACCTGGGAGCGGCGCACGCGGAAAGTACGTACGTTCTTTTTCTCGATGCGGATATCGAACTGGCGCAACCGACGTTGATTCGCCGGGCGGTCGAACTGGCGCAGCGCAAGCAACTGCATTGCGTAACCACAAACATCCTATGCCGCGACTGCAGCTTGATCGACAAGCTGTTCTATGCGGGTAACGATTTTTTCCAGTACATGTCGCAACTGCACCATCCGTTTGCGACGGGCATGTTCATGCTGTTTGATTTGAAACAATTTCGTAAGCTACGCGGGTTTCATGAGCAGGTGGCATTCGCCGAGGATTATCTGCTCAGCAAGCAAGTGGAGCGAAAACGGTTCGGGATTGTTCGCGGCGGAGTTTATACGACGAACCGGCGCTTCCAGAAAATGGGACATTTGCGGGTAGGATGGCTGTTTCTGAAAACCGCGATGAACTACTGGAACCCAAGCTATTTCCTGCGCGATCACAAGTACTGGCAGGCTTAAAGAGCGGGTATCGCGGGTTCGAGAGTGAAACGATTTTCTTCGTGGCCATAAAAACAGGATCCTGCCAACCAGCAGGATCCTGTTTTGCAATTAGAAGCGCACGACAAGACCCGTTGAGATCCGCACGTTATTCTGCGTCGCATCGAAGAATCGCGTCTGCACGTAATCTCCCTGAATGCGCCACGCGATCGGGCGGATGATTTTGTAGTCCAGACCGCCGCCAACGGCTGTGGCAAACGATGTATCGGAGCTACCGCCATTGCTCAAGTCTACGTGGCCGGCCCCGAACAATGCTTCGGCGAAGGGACGAATCTTACCAAAAGAAGCCGACACTCTTGGACCGAACAGATAATTATGTTCGGTGATGTTCGCATTGAAAGTGCATCCGAAGCTCCCGGAAGGGCAGAGCGCGGGAAAATTCTGCGAGCCGTAATGGCCATCGAAATCGGCTACGATTCCGACCCAAGGGAGGACTTTACCTTCCACCGTAGCTTCCCAACCATTCGTGTTGGCGCGGTCGATGGGAGACAAATCGGTGTTGTAAAAAGAGTAACCGAAGAAAACATTGCCCTTGGTGGGAATTTGAGCACTAGCCAGCCCAGCGAATAGAGGCAGGGCAAAAACTAAAAGACCGATCTTGCGCATGCGTAAACTCTCTTTCTAAGGAATTGGAATTTATCCTGAGAGATTTAGATGCTTCGGCTCAAGAATGGGTGACACAGGAATGGTTCAGTGGAGGCGTAGATTTTTGTCAAAAGCAAGTGCGGATGATTTACAAAACATTACAACTACGTATTGATGAGGTGAAGCGCAGGCAATTCACTACGCCACAGTTACGCTCAGAATCGCCACACCAATCCAGTGGATCCGCGAAAATCATTCTGAGTTGCGCTCAGCATATGTGTATGCATGTAGTCGAACTGCAAGCGCCAGGCAAAGTGATGAAGAAAGAGGAACTGAAATTTGCGATCCACGCCGCCGCCGGCATCCTCCGCGATAGGGTAGTGAGTCACGCCATCCGATGTCATGCGTTGGGCTCCGCCCATAATGTGGACGAACGGACGCCACTTGCCGTAATTGAAGGAAAGTCTAGGGCCCAGGAACAGGTTGTACTGCTGAATTCCCCTGCGATAAAAACCGCTGCCATCCAGGACCACGCCAATGTGGGTATGGCGGGTGAAGGGGAAGTCTTCGAAGGACGCATTCCATCCGCGAAACGTGTAGCGGTTATAAGGGATGACGTCGACGGAATCGCCGTACGCGACTCCAACGTACACGTTTCCGCTCGGAAGCAGTTGCGCTTTCGAGGAGGTTGCAGACAGCGCCACGGTTAAGAACGCCAGCACAACGGCTGCGGTTTTGAACACGAAAATAATTCCTCCCTGGCGAAATGAGCGCCAGCAGCAAATTCTACCTGAATGTTTGAAATCCGTTAGATGCAGTGTACCCGAGGCCTAAGATGTCCGGGTCCCAAAATTGTCTGGAAGTTATGTGGGCGCCCCGCAATTATTTACGTTCTTTTCATGATTCCAAAACCCATGCGCCCGCGTCTATTAGACGCGTCTATTAGATAAGATCAACCCATAGAGACAACTTAGTGAAACTGCTCGCCGGAACTTTTTCGCGAGCCTCAGCGTTCCATCATAAGGAGTCAGAAGTTGAAATTAAGTTTGGAAACCCGATATCGCGGCAATGTAATGATCGTGAACTGCTATGGCCGCATCGTCTATCGTGACGAGGCCGCCTCACTTTCGCGGTTAGTGGGTGAACTTCTTGAAAGGCGCCAGAGGGTTATTCTTGACCTCAGCGGCGTAAGCTCGATCGATAGTGCAGGGATCGGGGAACTGGTTCTGCTCTACACCCTGGCCCAGGCGAAGCAGGTGGATCTGAAGTTTGCCAGCCCGAGTCCGATCGTGCAGAGGCTGTTCGACCTGACGCAACTCGATTCATTTCTCGAAGTTCATCCCAGCGTAAACGCCTCCCTGGAGGCGTTCCAACCACGAGAGGTCCGAGCGGACTGCTAGCGAGTTTAGACGGATCACTGCCTTTGGCATGAAATAAAAGCAGGGCGCTGCTTTCGGTTTCAGCTCTCACGCTGAAAGCGGTAGCGCCCTGCACGCTCCGTTGCCACCGCCTCGGAGACCTTCAAGAAAGCGCGTGCCGCGTGCGACAGCCCTGCTTCTTTTCTGTAGATGAGGCGCAATTTGCGTTGCACGCGTAGTTCGCGTACCGGAATTCTCACCAATTCCCCCCGTGCCACTTCTGTTTCCACGCTAATCTCGGGCATCAGGGCCACGCCGCTTCCCAGGGCCACAAATTGCTTGATGGCTTGCAGCGTGGGCAATTCCAGATCCATATGCAGCGGAGTTTTGTATTTCTGAAAGGTCTGCAGAACTTTGTCGCGATAGGGAGAGGAGACGATGTGAGCCACAAACGATTCGGCTCCCAGTTGCCGAATGCTGACCTCGCGAGCCCCTGCCAAGGGATGCTTCGGGGGAACCACAAGCACCAACTCATCCAGATAAGTGATGATGGAGTGCAGTTTGGGTTCCTCCGGTTTATATGAAAGAACGCCAAGTTCGGCGGTGTGCTGCAAGACGTCGTCTGGTATTCGACTGCCGAGAGCCCGCTGCACGATGATCTTGATCATGGGATGCAAGCGACGGAACTCTGCCAGCACCGGTAGCAGGTAAAGGGCGGTGAACTCATTGGCGGCGATGATCAATTTGCCCTTCTGCAGCTCGCGCAATTCCGCCAGGGACTCGTGAGCATCGTGGCGCAGATTCAGCAGTTTTTCGGCATATTCATACAACACCTGCCCGGCATCGGTAAGAACGCCCTCTCGCGACGAGCGGTCAAAAAGGCTCTCGCCCAGCTCATCCTCGAGCTTGCGAATCGTCTGGCTTACCGCCGACTGGGTGCGGTAAAGCTTTTCAGCCGCGCGGGAAAAGCGGCGTTCGCGAGCAACAGCTAAGAAGACCTCAAGTTGTGAGAGTTCCATGATTTTCAGCTGTTAATGAAAAGTACAAAATACATTAGAGAATCTTATCATAGTAGTTTGTCTAATGGTGAATCCATAATTATAAGCATTGCTTCAGTCGAAGTTCACCGTACCATGGAGAGGAAATCATGTCTTGCTAAAGGAAGGTCATGGCCACGGATCAGGTTCGCATCACAATTTTCGATACCACCTTGCGCGATGGAGAACAGTCGCCAGGATGCAGCATGAATCATCAGGAGAAGCTGCGGCTGGCGCATCAGCTCGAACGGCTGGGAGTCGATGTGATTGAGGCCGGGTTTCCGATTGCCTCCGACGGGGATTTTGAAGCTGTGAGAGCGATTGCCAGCATTATCCGGCGGCCGATTATTGCGGGCCTGGCCCGTGCTTGCCGTCCGGATATCGAGCGCGCCTGGGAGGCCTTGAAAGATGCGGCCCGCCCGCGCATTCACGTCTTCCTGGCCACCTCCGACATTCATCTGCAATACAAGCTGCGCATCACCCGCGACCAGTGTCTTGCGCAAGCCCGCGACGCGGTGAAATTCGCCAAGTCTCTGTGCAACGATGTTGAGTTTTCTCCGGAAGATGCGACGCGCACCGACCCTGATTTTCTATGCAAGGTGCTGGAGGCGGTGGTTGAGGCGGGCGCTACCACGCTGAATATCCCCGACACGGTTGGCTACACGGTGCCGGCGGAATTCGGCGAGTTGATCTCTACGATCCGGCGGCGGGTAAAGGGAATCGAGAATGTGACGATTTCCGCGCACTGCCATAATGATCTGGGAATGGCGGTGGCGAACACCATGGCCGCAGTGGCGGCGGGTGCGCGCCAGGTGGAGTGCACCATCAACGGCATTGGCGAGCGCGCTGGCAACGCCGCTTTGGAAGAAATCGTGATGGCGCTCCGCGTCCGTCATGATCGATACCCTTTCGAAACTGACATTGTCTGCGAGCAACTATTCGCAGCAAGCCAGATGCTGAGCGAGATCACGGGAGTGCCGGTGCAGCCGAACAAAGCGGTTACCGGACGCAACGCTTTTGCGCACGAGGCCGGAATTCACCAGGACGGCGTACTCAAGAATCCGCTGACTTACGAAATCATGACGCCGCAGTCCGTGGGCGTGCCTGACTCAAAGCTGGTGCTGGGCAAGCATTCCGGGCGTCACGCTCTGAGCATCCGCTGCGAACAACTGGGGTATCAGTTCGACCGGCGCGCGCTGGACGACATTTACCGGCGGTTCGTGCGGCTTGCCGATAAGATCAAGCATGTTGAAGATCATCATCTGCTGGAATTGATTCGGGAGACTCACAAGCCTGCAGCTTCGGCGACGCCTCTGTTCGAGCCGATGGCAACGAACGTGGTGGCCGCTGCCGAAGGTGCCAACTCTTACGAATCGCAGCGCCCATTTCCGCTGGCGCCGCAGACCAACGCCTTCGGTGTTCCGCTGGCAATTCCCGGTGACCAGCATCATGATCAGGAAGATTATCTCTGGGGCGTATAACCAAAGCGCGTCTGTGCGGATAGCCAGCCTTGGCAGTCCGCTGCGCTTGGTGCGGCCCAAGACTCCTCCGCATCGTGTCCTAATCCATTAGACTAATTTCCGCATGCTTCTAAAACTCACGATCCTCCCCGGTGACGGCATCGGCCCCGAAGTGACCGAGCAAGCCGAACTGGTTTTACAGGCTGTCGCGGAAGCCTTCGGACATCAGCTTCAACTTCGGCACAGGAAAATCGGGGGCGCGGCGTTGGCCGTTGGAGAAGATCCGTTGCCTCCTGACACGATCCAGGCCTGCCTATCTTCCGCGGCGGTGCTGATGGGTGCCGTGGGCAATCCTGCATTCGATCACTACCCTAACCATCTCCGCCCCGAGGCCGGTCTACTGCGGTTGCGTACCGAGCTTGGAGTGTTCGCAAACCTGCGTCCGGCCATCTGTTTTCCCGCGCTGGAGCAGTCCTCTCCGCTGCGCGCCGACCTTGTTCGCGGTACCGACCTGATGATCGTAAGGGAGTTGCTGGGAGGATTGTATTTTGGGGAGCCTCGGTCCATCGCAGGAGAGCCCGGCTCGCGCGTGGCGACCAACACGATGACGTATGGCGAAGCTGCCATCGAGAGAATTTCACGAGTTGCGTTTGAACTGGCAACGAAGCGTCGCAAGAAAGTTCTGTCCGTCGATAAGGCGAACGTTCTGGAGTGCTCACGGCTATGGCGCGAGGTTGTGGTGCGGTGTGCGAAAGATTATCCGGGCGTGCAGCTTTCTCACATGTATGTCGATTCCGCCGCGATGTCGCTGGTGCAGCGCCCCAAGGATTTCGACGTGGTTCTCACGGAAAACATGTTCGGCGACATTCTTTCCGATCAGGCTGGTGGTGTCGTGGGTTCGTTAGGCCTGCTGGCTTCGGCGAGCATCGGCGGTGCAGTGGGACTTTATGAACCGGTGCACGGTTCGGCTCCGGACATAGCGGGTAAAGGAATTGCAAACCCGCTGGGCGCAATTCTCACTGTCGCCCTGATGTTGCGTCATTCGTTTCAATTGGAACAGGAGGCTCTCCGAGTGGAGAGCGCTGTCAGTGCGGTTCTGAATCAAGGCTGGCGCACTGCAGACCTTGCCGGCAAAGGTCAAGGGTCGATTTCAACAATTGAAATGGGGACTAAAGTAGTCGAATCGCTTCGAACTTTTAAGTAAGCATTGGAGAGGCAAAGAAGAGCTGTCAAATTCTGGGCGCAGGCCGCTCGGAGAGAGATTTTGCGGTGGACGCCGTGACGGGACGTCGTCCATGATATTTGCCCGTCATGTCATACCAACGCACGCGTAGCATTTCCTGAAACATTTTTGCGCCGTCCATCACTGGATTGATGCGAGTGCCTCCGCTATGTCCCCAGCGAACCGGTACTTCCACGACGCGAAAGCCAAACTGGCGAGCCAGGAAAAGAATTTCGGGATCGAAGCCCCAACGCTCGATACGCTGCAACGGCAGAATAGTCTGCGCCGCGCGCCGCGTGAGAGCTTTGAAACCGCATTGCGTATCGGCGAATTGCAGGCCGAGAGTCACCCGCAACATCAGATTGAAAATTCTGCCGAACAGCTGACGGTGCAGCGACTGCCGCTGAGTCTGCAATTCGGCTCGCAGCCAGCGCGACCCGATGGCGATATCCGCACCCTCAGCGATGGGCTTCAGCAATTTTGGAATCTCTTCAATCGGGGAAGACAAATCCGCATCGCTGAATATGACGATATCTCCGCGAGAACTTAGAATCCCATTGCGAACGCTGTAGCCCTTGCCGCGATTGCCGGGATTTTCCACCAGTCGCAACATGGGATCTTTCTTGGCAAAGGCTCGCACAATGTCCGCGGTGTTGTCCCGCGATCCATCATTTACTACGATGACTTCAGCATCCCATCCCTGCTGGTGGACGTACGCCAGAACCTTCTCCAAACTGGCGCCGAGGCGCTGGCCCTCGTTATAGGCTGGAATGACAATGCTATAGGTCATAATTTCTCGGTCCGAAATGCGAAAAACGGCTGCTAAAAACGACGCAGAAAATTGCGTCAGGGAAGCTTAAGATGTTGCTTTCCTCCTATCCGTTGCCAAAATGGCTGCTTAATTGTACGTCTTCAAGAGCCGAGGACAAAATAGGGCTGAAACAGGGAAAAAACCCTAAGCGACGTCGCGCTGTTCGCGCAACATGCCAAAGAATTCATCGACTAGGTCAGCGTCCAGCAAGCCCTGGGCAGCCTTTTCGAGCATGGCTTGAACCGACTGATCGTGCCCGATGGCAGGTTTATACGGTCGGGCTGTGCGCAGAGCATCGTAGACGTCGACTACCTGCAAAATGCGGGGCAGCAGAGGGATTTCACCGGCACGCAAGCCGTCGGGATAACCGGAGCCATCCATATGCTCGTGATGATGCCGAATGATGGGCAGCACCAATTTCAGGGATTTAAGCGGCTTGCAAATATTTTCCCCGGTCACCGGATGCTGCTTCATGATGATCCATTCTTCCGGCGTCAGATCGCTTCCCTTTTTCAGGATTTCATCGGGTACGGCAATTTTTCCTAAATCGTGAAGAAAACCGCCGCGCCGCAACGCGACGATGGAATCCTCATCGAGCGATAGGTGACGGCCCAACTCGGACGCGTTCAACGCCAGACGTTCGCAGTGGCCCTCGGTGTAAGGGTCGCGGCCCTCGACGATCAAGCCCAGAGTACACAGTACAGAGTCCGCAGTCTCCAATTCATCGGTGAACTCTTTCATCCGCAGGAGGGACTTTACGCGCGCCGTCAGTTCTTCTGCGAGAACTGGCTTGTTGAGAAAATCGTCCGCGCCGGCCTCAATGCCTTTCAATTTGTCCGAGCTATCCGTCAGTCCAGTAATCAGAACGAAAGGGATCAGGCGCGTGGCAGGGTTTTCTTTCAGGTCGTGGCAGAGTTCGTATCCCGACTTTCCCGGCATCCTCACATCGGAGAGGATCAAATCCGGCGCGTGCCGCAGTACTTCTTCCGCGGCCGCCTGCGCGTCGCCGGCAGTCACCACGTCATATCCGCGCATCGTCAGCAACTGGCTCATCAGCGCTGCGATTCCAGGATTGTCATCCACCACCAGAATTCGAGCCGTATGCTTTCGAGACAAAACCTCGTGCATCTTTTCATCAGAGGCTTGGGCCGGCCGGGAAGTTGTCCGGAGATTGTCCTTCAACGAGAGACGAGAATCGCGTGGAAAACTCATCAGAACAAGTTTCTTCCGTTGATTCTACTGCAATATTGAGATTGGCGAGGCCAAAAACCAAATTCACGAAACGGCTCGCCTGTTGGATCTAATTTGTCCGGCCCATTTTGGAATATGGCTGTCTGCATTCTTGACGTTTCCGCTTGTTTCTTTCCTCGGCGCCTGCATAGCCTTGGTCATGATTTGGATCCTTCGGAGTCGCATACACACTGCAGTTATTCTTCTGCTTGCCGTAGGCATAACGAATTCGGCTCGAGCTGCGTCGAAGCCTCACATCGTCAGCTTCGGTAAGTGGGTCTCGGTGGCGTTTTATCCATCTGCTGACAAAGCGGCAAGCGCGAAAGTTCGTCCTCTGCTCGTCGACGGGCGAGTAAAAGAGTTCACGCTCGGTTCTCCCCACGAGGTAACGGATCGCGGGTTCGTTGTGCGCCGGGCGTTCCGAGTAAACGATAGTCTTCCACAGGAAAATGGAGCGCCGCACTGGCAATGGCAGCGCGGTGGATGGCTATTCGTCGACCGTGTGACCGGACACGTCTCCACTATGAATCTTCCGGAGTTCGATGTGCTGTATTCGGAAGCCAGCTGGTATCGCGATTATGCCGCCTATTGTGGGGCTTCTGAAGATGGCAAGAAAGTGTTGGCCGTCGTGGCGCAGATCGCACGGCGGAAGCCGGTACTAAAACAAGTTCTCCAAGGAGCGATGGTGAAGAGCGCGGAAACGGATGAGGCTCCGGTCGCTGCCTGCCCAACTCCCATCTGGCAGCGCGCGCCCTGCCGCGTCACCTTCGACGCGCCGGCTTCTGGCAAACAAACTTTCGCGATTCGCGGGCATGTGGTGGATCTGGTAACCGAGAACGAGGACGAAGACGAGGAAGAAGGGACGAAGTAAGGCGCGAGACAGTCGGCGAGTTGCGTTTGTAGTGCGAGAACGGGCGTTAATCCCCGGCAGCTTCTACGGCGGGCAATTGCTCCGCCGCAATTTTCTCGTGGACTTTGGCGCTGGTCACCAGGACGACGGACAGAACGACGATTACGCTGCCCATCACGATGAAGCGATCCACGCGCTCGTGGAGAACCAGCCAGCCGAGAAACACCGCGACCACCGGATTCACGTACGCATAGGTGGAGACTTTGGAAGTGGGTACATGCTCCAACAACCAGATGTAAGCGGTATATCCAATCCACGATCCGCAGACCACGAGATAGAGGGTTGCGGTCACGCCGCGCGTAGTCCATGTAACCTTGGAAAAATCCCGGTTCATCAGGGCGAACAAGAAGTTCGCGGCTCCAGCCGCCGTCACCTGCCATCCCGTGGCACTGAAAACGTCCATGCCCGATTGCCAGCGTTTTGAAAGGACGGATCCCAGGGCCCACAAGAAAGATCCACCAATCAAGGCGATCGAAGCCAGCAACTCACGCCGGCCAAGGGCTGAGGTGGAATGCAGTTCAGGCCAGAACAGGACGAAGAGTCCGACGATTCCCAGGGCGAGCCCAGCTTTCCCCCGCCACGAGATACGGTGATGCCCCAGCAGAAGAGAATCCAGCACCAGAAACCACAAGGGTGTAATTGCGATGATGAGCGCCGCCAGTCCCGAGGCCACAGTTTGCTCGGTCCAGGAGAGTGTGAGATTCCCACCCATTAAGAGCAAGATTCCGACAACCGCGGCCAGCGCGATCTGTTTTGGCGAATACCAGATCGTGCGTCCGGTAGCGGCGCACACCGCCAGCATGACGACCCCGGCGATGGAGAAACGCACGCCGCACATCAGAGCCGGGGGAATGGTCTGCACGGCTATATCGATGGCGAGGTAAGTGGATCCCCAGAACAAATAAACGAGCCCGAAGGCAAGAATCACTGCAAAGCGGCTTGGACTTTGAGTTTTGGGCATGTCAGCGGAAGTGGGGAAGATTAAAAGATATCAGACAAGGCAGAAGGAATGATTAGCGTTTGAGCGCCGGTAGGGGCGCACTTGGGCTCGCGCGCCGGGACGGTTTGAAGGGGATCCTTCGCTGCGCCTGAAGAGCGGCTACGCTCAGGATGACCCCTATTTCAGCTTGTCGTACTCTGCTTTGGCTTGCTTGAGGATGGGAACGTCCGGGTCAGCGTCTTTCCACACGCTGAAGAAATCCTGATAGGCAGTCCGGGCTTTTGCGGCGTTGCCTTGCAGTACATAGGCGCGTGCCAGATACAAATGCGAGAGAGAGTATTCGGGGTCGACCGGAATTATACCCGGGTGATCGAGTATCTGCTGAAATTCGGCGGCCGCTTTGTTTCCATCGCCGGCGTTGAGATAGGCTTGTCCCCGCAAATAGTTAACGATATAACCCGTTCCCTGGGGTCCGCTACCGAGTTGAGTGGCGCGCAGAGGTTCTAATTCGGCGATGGCCTGTGCCGGCTGATTGGCGTGCAAAGCCTGTTCCGCACGGGCTTCCGGGATCGTAACCGTTTGAAGGAGACGGTTATCGGGGTACTGGCGTTGTAGATCTGAGAGAAGAGTGTTTGATTTTGGGGCGTCACCAATCATGGCGAAGGCGATCGCGGCGAGCGAATTCGCGTCACGGCTGGGCGCGCTGTTCATGGCCTCTGAAATTTCCTTGCGCGCGATGTCAGGATTTCCCACCATCGCGTCGCAAACTGCTTCGGCAACAAGCACCTGTCCTTCGGAATCTTTGTCTCCAGCTTTCAAATCGAGCGCAACGGACTGCAACCAGACGGGACGAGAAGCGGCCAGTTTGCCCTGAGAACACAAATCGAACGCCTTGAACATTAGGAGCAAATGTTCGGTCGAGGTGCCACGCATCTCGCCCAGATGGCGGTCAAAAGCAGCCTGATCGTTGCGAATCGCGTCCAAAAAGACAATGGCAATCTGAGTGGTGGGGCCATCCAATTTTTGCGCAAGGGTCTGATCCACCAGGCTTCTGGCTTCATCAAAGCGATTCATTCCCAGATAGGCGAAGATCATGTTGCCATACGCGAAGCGATCTTTCGGGTCGAGGCGAAAAGCCTGGGTGGCTCGCTCGAGCGATTTATCGTATTGTCCCGTCTCGCTGTAGACGAGAGAAAGATTATCGAGCGGCACGGTGTCTCGTGGATAGGTCTGTCTCCACGCGTCATATACCTGCACGGTCTTGTCGAAGTCCAAGCTCACTTCGTCGTAATAGTGAGCCTGGATGTAGAGTTTTTCCCGCTCGCTGGCGCGGTCTCGCAATTGATACGCCTGAGTCAGAGCTTTGCTGGAATCGGTCACCCTTCCCAGGTTGCTCTCTGACACGCCCAGCGTGGCGTAGGCCATGGCAAAATTCGGGTCGAGCTCCACCGCTCGTTTCAGGTATGGAATGGCCGCGTCGTCATTGGTCTTTTGATGCGCTTCGTGCCCCAGGCTATAGGCTTGAAGAGCTTCCAGGGAGGAAGTCGTGGCCTGCTCCAGTGGTGTGGCGAACTGGTTTACCGAAGCGAGCGACTCGCCCATTTTCTGGCGCAAGTTGGAAGCCGCCTTATCCAGCGCTTTCAAAACTGCTTCCTTGCTCTCCGCTTCCACCTGCTCGCGGGCCAGCGAATCGCCGTTCTGCGGATTGATTACACCCAATGTGATGACGTAATGGTTGCCGAGGCTGGCGATGGTGCCGGTCAGCATGGCCTTTACATTCTGGCGAAGGCAAATCTCTCGTGCGACGTCGTTGGTCAGACGCTCGTCGGGTGAGCGCCCCATAAACCGCAAGCCCTCGCGAATCTTGGATTCAGGCAAAAGGTTAAGAAATGGGGACTGCTCCAGTTGCACGGCCAGGGCCTGTTTCAGCGTTCCGTCAAACACGGGATCGCCGGTGGTGTTAATGAAATCCGCCAGCAGAACGCTGTCTTTTCCCGTGATCCTGGTGGAACGCGCTGCACGGAAATAAAGCCCCGAAGCCACAGCAGCCGCGATTACCAGCAGCGCAAGAGCAATCAGAAGTTTCGACGGTTTCTTTTTCGGGATGGCACTGGCGGGCTGCGCTGAAATGTGGGAAGAACTTGCCGCCACGCTCGCTGCGCTTGAAACCGATTTTTGCGACCCGGATACCGGCTGCAGACCGGCGGGCTCCGGAATCGTGGGATAAGAGTCCGACTGCACTGCAACCGAATGCCCACTTTCGGTATCACGCTTCAAGCGTTGTAAATCGGTACGAATGTCGGCGGCGTGCTGATACCGGAGGTTGCGATCTTTCTCGATCGCTTTGTTGATGACGTCTTCGAACTTCAGAGGCAGATCGGGATTCAGTCGAACCGCGGGAACGGGGGTACGATCCAGAATGGATTGAAAGATCACCGCCGACGTTTCCCCGCGAAAGGGCAGCGAGCCGGTCCCCATTTCGTACAGCACCACTCCAAAAGAAAACAAGTCCGTGCGCGAGTCGAGTTCCTTGCCCTTGGCCTGCTCCGGAGACATGTAAGCCACCGTACCCAAAGTCGATCCTGGGCTGGTGAGGTGTTCGTCGGAAGCGATGGCGGTGGGCGCAGTAACGTCCGCGGCGTTTCTGGAAGATGCCGGATTGACCGTGACCTTGGCCAGTCCAAAGTCCAGAACCTTCGCGTGCCCGCGTTTGGTCACAAAGATATTGGCCGGCTTGATGTCGCGGTGCACGATGCCCTCGGTATGTGCCGCATCCAACGCGTCGGCGATCTCGATCCCCAAGGCTAGAATGGTTTCTAACTCCATGGGGCGGTCCACGATCAGATGCTTCAGGGTAACGCCTTCCAGGAACTCCATTACCAGGAAGGCTCGGCCATTTTCCTCGCCGATGTCGTAAATGGTGCAGATATTTGGATGATTGAGCGCGGATGCGGCGCGGGCCTCACGACGGAAGCGCTCCAGGGCCTGGCGGTCCTGCGCCATCTCCTCGGGCAGGAACTTGAGGGCGACAAATCGTCCGAGGCGCGTGTCTTCCGCCTTGTAGACGACACCCATGCCGCCGCCGCCTAGTTTTTCAATGATGCGGTAGTGTGAAATGTTCTGGTCGAGCAAGGGATTATCGATCGATAGAGTTTAAATCTATAAGAGTTCAAACATGCTAGGCGGAGCGGTGCGGGATGTCAAAGCCTGATCCTGGTTCAGGAGCGGGCAAGGTCATCGTCGTTAAATTGGGGGGTTACGCCGAGAGCGCCAGCGAAGTATAATAAATCAACACCAATGTCTACCGATGCTGCGCAACGTTTCCAAGTCGAGCGAGTTCAAATCGCATTTACCCGAGTGCTGGTTACACTGCCTGGTGTGCCCGCGTCGTTATCGTGCGAATCTGCCTTCCCGTCTTCGTCCCAGTCTCTTCGGTAGTGACTAGTCCAGTTTCCGCCTGATTCGCCTCGGCCCGTGTGTCTCTGAACGCGTTCCGAAGCTCCATCACTCATTTTCATGCATCGCAGCGAATTCTGGATGCTGCTCAGGAGGATTCCATGACCACCGAAACCATGACGCCAGTGGCACCCAAAAAGAAAAACGGACCACGCATCAAGACTTCGCTCCCCGGCCCGAACGCCTTGCGGGTGCTGGCGAACGATCAGAAATACATTTCACCGTCGTACACGCGTTCCTATCCTCTGGTGGCGAAGAGCGGCCGGGGCATTGTTGTAACGGACGTGGATGGGAACGAATTTTACGATTTCTCCGCTGGCATTGCGGTGACATCGACCGGCCACTGCCATCCCGACGTGGTGGCGGCCGTGCAGAAGCAAGCTGGCGAACTGATTCACATGTCAGGCACGGATTTTTATTACGAGAACATGGTGGAACTGGCGGAGCGGCTATCGAAAATCGCTCCCATGCCCGGCCCGCACAAAGTGTATTACGGCAACTCCGGTGCCGAGGCCATCGAGTGCGCTCTAAAATTGGCGCGTTACCACACCAAGCGACAGAACATCATCGCCTTCTTCGGCGCGTTTCATGGACGCACCATGGGCGCTCTGTCGCTAACCGCCTCGAAGCCCCAGCAACGCCGCCGCTTTGCGCCGCTGGTGCCTGGAGTGACTCACGTGCGCTATCCCGATGTATATCGGGGATGCGTGGGTGGTCCGCAGAACGCTGAATCTTTTGCTTTGGGTTGCGCGCGCTTCATCGAAGAAAAATTGTTTAAGACGACACTGGCCCCTGAAGAAGTGGCAGCGATTTTCGTAGAGCCGGTGCAGGGCGAAGGCGGGTACGTAGTCGCTCCGACGATTTTCATGCAGGAGTTGCGGCGTATCTGCGATCGTCACGGAATCCTGCTGGTGGTCGATGAAGTACAGAGCGGCGTGGGACGTACGGGCAAATGGTGGGCAGTTGAGCACACCGGCGTTGAGCCAGATATGGTGTGCATCGCCAAGGGCATAGCATCCGGTATGCCGCTTGGCATCACTTTGACCCGGTCTGAAAT
>Ga0209006_10002023_pt1 | contig 18388 bp, 20 predicted proteins | sample JacPin_JW_Ref_O2_FD_188567 | JGI IMG/M metagenome (GOLD analysis project Ga0209006, IMG submission 188567) | Forest soil microbial communities from Algoma, Ontario, Canada - Jack Pine, Ontario site 1_JW_Ref_O2 (SPAdes) (version 2) | ecosystem: Environmental > Terrestrial > Soil > Boreal...
GGTTGGTCAGGGCGGCACAACACAACGAGGGGATACTAGCGACCGCGGCTATCCGCGACATCAGTGTGCGCAAAGTTGCAGAAGAACATCTGGTGCAGATGGAGAACAAATACCGGGGACTTCTGGAGGCGGCTCCCGATGCCATGGTCGTCGTGAATCAAGCCGGAGAGATCGTATTGCTGAATCTTCAGGCGGAGACGCAATTCGGCTATCGCCGAGACGAGTTGCTTGGTCAAAAGATGAGCAACATCGTGCCGGCCGGATTTCCGGAACGCTTGGTGGCGGACAGTCTTCGATCGGCGGAAGATGCGCTTGCGCAACAGATCGGCACCGGCATCGAACTCACGGCGCGGCGCAAGGATGGCAGCGAATTTCCGATCGAAATCATGTTAAGCCCGCTGGAGAGCACCGAAGGCGTCCTGGTGACGGCGGCCATCCGAAATATCACGGCACGCAAAAGAAGCGAGGCACAGCTGCTCGAGAAGGTAAGGGAATTGAATCGCTCCAATGAAGAATTGCAGCAGTTTGCCTATATAGCATCCCACGATCTGCAGGAACCGCTGCGCATGGTGGCCAGCTACACGGCTCTCCTGGCCAAGCGTTATAAGGGAAAGCTCGATTCCGATGCGGATGAATTCATCTCCTTCGCGGTGGACGGAGCAAGCCGGATGCAACTCTTGATCCGCGACTTATTGGCCTATTCGCGCGTCGGATTGAAGGGCAAGGGACTGGTGGAGACGTCAAGCGAAGATGCGTTACAGCAGGCGATCCGCAATCTGCGAGGTGCCATCGAGGGAAGTGGCGCGCTCGTGACGCACGATGCACTACCCTCCGTCATGGCCGATGAAATGCAGCTCACGCAGCTATTCCAGAACCTCGTCGGCAATGCCATCAAATATCGGCGCGCCGGAGTTCCTCGCGTCCACATCACGGCTGCGCCGAACGGCTCCGACAAATGGATGTTTTCCGTTCAGGACAACGGGCTTGGAATCGAAGCGCAGTTTTTCGAGAGAATATTCGGGGTATTTCAAAGACTGCACAGGCGGGAGGAATTCGACGGCACGGGCATCGGACTCGCGATTTGCAAAAAAATCGTCGAACGGCATGGCGGCGCAATCTCGGTCGAGTCCACTCTTGGCGTGGGCTCCACGTTTCATTTCCCCTTGGCCTCCTGCAGCGCGCAATCGTCGCTGCCCGAGCACTCGGCGCCATTGCCGCTGAAATAACGTGCCGCTGGATGTGCTTCTGGTCGACGATAATCCCGGTGACGTGCGGCTCACGCTCGAGACATTTCGCGAAGCCAACAAATCAGTGCGGCTACACCTGGCCGCCGACGGCGTGGAGGCCATGGCGTTCCTGAGGCACCAAGGGGCGGCGAACGCGCTCGCGCCTCGCCCGGCTCTCATCTTGCTGGATTTGAACCTTCCAAAAATGGATGGGCGCGAGGTTCTGGCGGAGGTCAAGGGTGATGTCGACTTGAGAACGATACCAATTGTCATCCTGACGACGTCGGATGCGGAATCGGATATTACGAGAAGCTATCAGCTGCACGCGAACTGCTACCTGACCAAACCCGTTCGCCTGGAAGAGTTCGAGAATCTCGTTAAGAGCATCAATGACTTCTGGCTGACCAAGGCGACGCTGATGAACGTCGCCATTCCCGACAGGGGCCGGCACGAACCGCCATCCGCCATCGACTAGCGGCCGGTATGAAGTCGGCCTGCCGGCGGGTCAGACGTAGCTGCGGCTGACGAACCAATAGGTTCCGACAGCGACCAACCCGGCGGCTACCGTATCGACCACGATCGGGCGCGGCAACGAGAGCTTGGCGCGTACCGCCAAGCCCACCAATCCCATTAACGCCAACACCAGCGACAGCTGGCCGATTTCGACGCCGAGATTGAATCCCACCAGGATTTGCGCGAGCTTCTGTGCCGGCAGTTGCATCTCGAGCAGCGTGGCGGCGAAGCCAAACCCGTGTATCAGGCCGAAAACCAACGTCACTACCAGGCGCAATCGCCCCGCGTCGCGCATGTGCCCGGAGAGCATCAGATAATTGGCGCAGAACAGCGCGGCGCCGAACAGCAGCAGGGGCGGCAGCGTACCCACCCCCGCAAGGCTCGCCGCCGCCATGGCGAGCAGCGGCAGGCCTATCCCTACGGCAACCGTCCCGGGCCGATGGGTGGCGACGGCGATGTTTTCCGCGCCGATCATGGCGATCGTCAGCGCCACCAGTGCATCGATGTATTCCGCGTGGGGCCGCAATATGCCGGTCACGGCGAGCGCCAGAGTGATGCTGTGACCGATGGTAAATCCGGTGACCACGAAAACCAGGTCACGCAGGCGCCGCGAAATCAACACCAACCCGAGGAGGAATGACATGTGATCCGGACCGGACAGAATGTGCATGATGCCCAGGCGCACGTACTCGATGAAACCGGCATCGCGCAGCTGCGCATCGCCGGCGGAAGCGTCGAGCTCCTGTTGACCTTCGGTGAACAATTGTTCGACGAACTGACCGTCGGTCTCGATCTGGGCGAAGGTCACGTGTGAGGGCACCAATGCGAAGAAGGCCGATGAGTGAAGCTTGATGTTCGCGCTACTGCGGCAGGTGAACGTCATCTCGAAGCGCCGAAACTGCGAGGTCGCGGCGAGCGCGCGTCCGGGTGTCGCGCTGCAGAGTCCTGCCGCGCTGCCGACGGACAGGTGTTGCTGCAGGTATTCGAGCACACGAGCGTCCGGCGGCTGATCCTCATCGGACTTTGCCAGCCGCTTCGACTCGGGTAATGGAATCGTGAACGATAGGCGCACGACGGTTCCCGCAATCTGCCAAACCGAATGGGTTTCGCTCTTGGTGTGCGCCTGCACGCTCATCGCCCAGAGCACGAGCACGGCGGCGCAGCACCGTAGCACAGTCCCCGTACTCACCTCACCTCACCTCACCCGTTCCTGGAGCTCGCGTGCGTGGGGCGACAACTCGCGTGCCTCGGGGGAGAGGAGGATGTCGGCGCGGCTGCGTAGATAGCTTATATTGGCTTGCCGCACTCGTGCCTGGGCCTCGTCCTTGTAGTCCGTCCATACCCGGTCGGCGGCGGTGGCGTAGTCTTCCTGCACCGGCAACCGATGCTCGAGCATGACGACCACATGGACGCCATCGCTCTGCCGTATCGGCTCGGATACCTGGCCACTCCGCAGCGTGGCTGCGGCCGCATAGATTTCCCCGGCGAGTTTCGCTTTGGCCGCAAACTCGAAGACTTCATCGGTATCGACGTGGCCTGCAACCATCAACGCGCCGGAGTCCTCCAGCCGGTAATGACGCACCGCCTGCTCGACCGGTAGACCGGCGCGCAGCGCCGTCACAGCCTGCTGCGCGTTCGCCATTGCCTCCTCGGCCGTGGCGGCAGCGCCGCTTTTCGCAACCAAGTCGCGCATGCGCAGCACCCCTTCACCGACGTAACGGCCCTTGTGAGCCTCGTAGTAGGTGCGCAGTTCTTGGTCGGTGGGTTGCTGTGCCATGACATCGGCCGCGACCTCGAGCTGCACCCCGGCCACTAACGCGCTTCGCACGTCCGGATCAAAACTGGGCAGATCGATCTCGAGCCCACGCTGCACCTGAAGTTCTTCGGCCACCATTTCCTGAAGCACCTTGGCGCGCTGTTCGGGCAAGGACTCGGCGAACGGCGTCGCGAACTCCGTCTGTACCTGCGTCATGAAGTCGCTGCGCAGGATGGGCCGATTGTTGACGAGCGCTAGGTCTTCCGGCGGGACTGAATGCGAGCGCGTGCCCTTCGCAGTGAACAGCCCATAGCCCGCAATGGCCAGCCCGATCACCGCCCCGAGGGCCAAAAGCACCATCGAGCGCCGGACATGCGGCTTCGCGAGGTCAAAGAAGTCGCCCGAGGACTGCTCGGGAGTCACGGTGCGCGAGACTCGGCGTAAAGGTACACCGCGAGAGCGCGAATCTGCGGCGGCCTCAGCACGGAAATCCAGGCCGGACACCGGCCGTGACGGCCGCTATAGATGGTGTTCCGCAGCGTCAGCCGATCGCCCCCGTAGTTCCACTTCGGCCCGAGCAGCGGCGGGGCTCCATAGTCGGTATTGCCCATGGCATCGCTGGCGTGGCAATCGAAGCAGTTGCCCTTTTCGTAGAACAGTTTGCGGCCGCGCTCGGCCGCCGTCCCGGCGTGCGGCTGGCGGCTCAAAGCCAGCACGAACTCAACCACATCATCCACCTCCGGTGCGGACAGTTGATGCAGGCGGCCTTCGGCCGGCATATCGGTCACATTGTGAGCCTTGGGGTGTCCCGAGCGGACACCATAGAGAATTGTGTTCTCGATGTCGCCGATGCCGCCGTCGCCGTAGAGCCAGACGGAGTCGGCGAGGTCAGGGGCGCCCGTTGCGTGATCGCCGTGGAGATTGGCGCCGTGACAGGATGCGCAATGCCTGGCATACACCGGCCGCGCCAGCGATACCGCGAAACGCATCATGCGTGAGTCGTGCGCGAGGTCAGCGGGCCACTCACGCACCAACGAAGCTTCCAGCGAGCGCAGATGCAGCCAGTAGCAGAGGCCGCAGGCCAGCGCGACGACCGTCGCAACCGCGAAGATCAAGGCTTGGCGTCTCCGTTGAGTGATCATTTGCTATTATTCCAGGACCGAAAACGAACTGACGGGTGCCTTTTGAAACTATTGAGATCAATGATGCTCGCCGCAGGCATTGTAACCGCGGCTGGCGTGGCTGCCGCGACCGGCCCAATCGCCGTCCCGCCCGCTGCGACGAAATTCAACATTGGTAAGCTTACTGCGTTCGCACTGCACGATGCCGACTTCGCGGCCGCCAATGATGGCTCGGTTTTCGCAATCGGCGGTACGACGGATGAGGTCGCCAAGATTTTGAAGGCGGCAGGTGTGCCGCCTGACGTCATCCCGTTGAGCGTCAACGTGCTTTTGGTCAAGGTCAAGGACCACGTCGTACTCATCGACACAGGATTGGGTCCTAAAGCACACGGCGTACTCATGCTAAGCCTCAAGAAAGCGGGTACGTCGGCCGGCGACATCACGGATGTATTGATCACTCATGTCCACGGCGATCATGTGGGAGGTCTGGCCGCTGCAGACGGTACGCCGGCATTCCCCAAGGCGAAGGTTCGCATGTCGAGCGCCGAATGGGTCTTCATGCAAAGCCAGAGCGATCTCGCCCCGCTCGTGAAGACGATCTCCGCCCAGGTGCAGACCTTTGAGCCCGGTACGGTGGTCGCCCCCGGCATCACTGCCGTCGCCATCAAGGGCCACACGCCCGGCCATATGGGCTATGAAATCGTCGACGGCGAAGATCGCATTCTAGACATCGGGGACTCTGCTCACAGTTCCATCGTGTCGCTCGTCAGACCGGACTGGGCGATGGGCTTTGACGCTGATCGCGCCGTGGCCAAGGCGAGCCGCGAAAAACTTTTGAGCGATCTGTCCAAAAGTCATGAGAAAATATTCTCGCCGCATTTCCCGTATCCGGGTGTCGGCACCGTCGAATCCGAGGGCATCCACTACCGCTGGCAGCCCACTCTGAAGTCGGGCAAGCCCTGAAACAGCGCCCAAGCACTGGCCAAATCCTGAACGATATGACCGAGCGATTTGTAGACGGTAATCTCGTCTGCGGATCGCCGGCCCACCGCCTTGCCCGCGAGAACTTCGCCGATCTCGGCAACGATGTGGCCATCGTCGACGAGCCCCGCCTCTTTCGCCTTCAAAAATTCAGCCCCTTGGCGCAGCACGCCTTCGCGGCTGTCGGCAATGAAGCGCGAACGGACGACGAGATCGTTGTCCACCTCGACGGGTCCTGCGAAACTCGATCCAACCACGTTCACATGCGTTCCCGGACGTACCCAGGCCCCTTTCAAGATCGGCTCTCGCGCAGCGGTGACCGTGCAAATGATGTCGGCATCGTCCACCACGTCTTCCACCGCCGGTGTACTGGTGAAGGGAATGCCGAGCTCGGTGCTCATCTGCCGGCAGAAAGCAAGGGCTCGATCCGGCGAGCGCCCCCAGACTCGAACCGCGCGAATCTGCCGAACCTTGATGAGCGCCCTGGCATGCGTCGCCGCTTGCTCGCCATAGCCCAGGATCGCAAGACGGGATGCATCGACCCGCGCGAGAGCGTCTGTTGCAACCGCGCTCGCCGCGGCGGTACGAATCGCGGTGATTTCGCCCGCATGCACGATGCACACCGGTTCCCCCGTTTCCGGCTCGAATAGCACCACCAAGCCCTGATGGGACTGGCGGCCTCGCGAAAAATTCTCCGGATAGACGCTGATGAGCTTGGCGCCGAAGGCTGCGGTCTCGCCCAACGCACCCGGCATGATTCCAAACAGGCGTCCGTCGGCCAGCGGGATGATGGATCTCAGCAGTTGGCGCGTGCTGCCGCTCGAGAAGTCGATCATGGCTTGCCTAACGATCGGAATACACGCCTCGTACGTCAGGCGCCTTGCCACCTCGGCCCGTTCAATTACGCGCATGTTGCGAACAATGTCCTACCACCTTGGCCGTAACGGTTTGGGAGAAAGTCATATTCTTGCCGCCCAATTTCACGTCGAGGCGGCCCCGGATTCGCTGCTTGTCGATATGCCAAACCGCCGTCCCGGTGGTTCCGTGGCGGTCGTCGCAGCTCAAACCAAATTTTATAGTGTCGTCGTTTCGTACGGTCTCGTGTTTCCGTAACTCGCCGCGCAGCGTGCATCCGGCGAGCGTGGGATGATCGAGAATGGGAAACTCGGTGGCAAGATCCTTGCGGGAGATGCAGCTTCGCTGATGGGTCGTGGTGTAGCGTAGATTCTCCTCGAGATGCGGCATCCCGGTTTCGATGGTGACATCATACAGCCGTGTCGGAAGCAGTTCCGCGGCTTGAAGCTGCTGGGTCAAGAGAAATGCCGGGATCAGCAGAGTGAGTCGTGCGTCCATCGCTCATTCATGACACAGCAGAGATGAATTGACACTCCGATTCTTGCGCGCCGGCGCATCGAGGTCATGCCCTGGGCTGCGCGCCGACGAACGGCCCCTTCTGGGTGGGAGGAACCGGTTTACGCCGAGACTTCCGCCAGAGATCGTAGACCGCCAGGACACCGGTAAGCGTCGCGAGTGTAGCGAAATAGGCGCGCGGGCCAAAATGCGCCATGAGACCGCCTGTCAGCACGGGCCCGATGGACGCGGCGGTGCCATTGAGGAGCAAGAGAGCGCTACTTGCAGCAACCATCTGCGCAGGCTCGAGCTTGTCGTTGACATGCGAAATGGAAAGCGAATAGAGCGTCAACACCAGTCCGCTAAAGAGGGCCGCGAGCGTCAGGAATGCGGCGTGAGGCATCTCCGGGAATGCGACGATGGCCCCTGCAACCAGCGTCGCGAGCGTACAAACGGCGGCGATGACCGTGCGGCGGTCCATGCGATCCGACAACCGCCCGACCGGGTATTGACTCACGGCGGCGGCGAGAATGCTGACCGCCATGAAAGTGGCAACCCGCGTCGTCGCGAGCCCGTTGAGCCGTGCAAACACGGGGCCCATGGAGAAGATGGTGGCGGAAATCAGGCCCGATACGGTGACTCCCACGACGCCCAGAGGTGAATTGCGGTACAAGTCTGGAAGGCTGACTTTTCGCGGCACAGAGCGCTCCGGCAATTGCTGTGCGGAAACCATGATGGGAACCATGGCCAGAGAGATCAGCACCGAGACCAGCATGAACGGACCGGGTGTGAGCGGGTCCGATACGATCAGGAGGAGCTGCGCGGCGCCGAGACCCAAGTATAGAACGAGCATGTAGACGGCCAATAATCTGCCGCGGTTCGCGCGGCTTGCGCGATCGTTGAGCCAACTTTCCGCGACCACGTAAATGCCCGCGAAACACAGCCCGGAGACCAGCCGCATCGCGGCCCACACCAGTGGATTGACGAAACTGCCCTGGACGAGAATCGCCATGGAGGCGACGGCGGCGAGGGCGGCGAATACGCGAATGTGGCCGATTTGCCGCACCAACGGCAGCGCGATCAAGGTTCCGAGGACATATCCCACGTAGTAGCAGGACATGATCGCGCCGGTGAGCAGCGCCGGGAATCCCTCGAGAGTGGCGCGCAGGCCAAGCAGAGTCCCCTGCAATCCGGCGCCCAGCATGAGCACCCCCATGCCCAGGAGCAAGGGCCAGGTTGAGGTAATTGCGCTAAGCGGCACACTGCGCCTTGTCGGTATCTTTCATGGAGAGTTGGTGCGGTAGTGAACCATACCACATCGCGCCGGTCCTGGCCCTTTCGAGTGCCTTGACTATAATGGCCCCTCGAATACAAGGCTTCTGCGACGGCTCCCGACGAAGGAGATTCCATGGCGCACGTTACTGTCACTAGTGAATTCAAGCTCGCCCAACAAATCGTGTCGGGACACCATCGGCTGACGGCTGACGAGCCGGTCGCGCGCGGGGGCAGCGACTCGGGCGCTTCACCCTACGAACTGCTGCTGGCGAGTCTTGGTGCCTGCACTTCGATGACGCTGCGAATGTACGCCGGCCGCAAGGGATGGGAACTTGGAAAAATCACGGTGGGACTCCGCTATACCACTGCCGATGGTGAGCAAGATCACATCGACCGACGACTTTCGTTCTCCAAACCCTTGAGTTCCGAACAGACGGAGCGCCTGTTGGAAATCGCCGCCAAGACGCCGGTCACCCGCACATTGATGGCGGGCGTCAAAATTGATACGAAAATAATCCTGCATGGCGCAGACCACGCCGCAAGCACGGCCTAGTATTCGGCTCAGTATTCGGCGCTGCGCGCCTCACCCCTTCGGGGCCGCCGCGTGCGCGGCTGGGCGCCCCCGGCGTTCAACTCGGCCTGCGGCCGAGTTAGTCGAGATCGGCGCTCAACGAATCGCGCACGGCCGGCGGTATCGGGCTGATCGAGTGATCGTAATTCTCGTGCTCGACCCCGAGGCTCAAAGGTGCGCCGCCTTTTGCCGCCTCTGCCATGGCGCTCGACAGTTCAAAACGCAGAAAATGCACGGCTGACGTCTTTTCATCGTTCGTGCGTACCAAATCCTCGTCCGCAACTGCAAAAACCCGCTCCATAGTATGCACCTGGATCCAGCATCGATCCTCGACTGCTTTCAGTTTTTCGAGCGCAGTGCGCCGTGCGTCCGGATCCGGATACTCGATCAGCATGGTCGCTTTCCAGTTCTTGCCGTCGGGAATCAACGGGTTATAGGCATCGAGTTCGTCCTGAATACCCGCGCCTTCGAAGATGCGTTCGACGCGCAGCATTTCCAGGATTTGGTAGCGGATCGTGATGCGGTCCTCGAAGCACCAAGTCATGTTCGGCCCGACCTGCACGTTGCGAATCAGCTTATGCGCGATGACCTCGGTGCGCAGGCGCTTACGTTCGACTGCATACTGTTCCAAGCTCATCAGGTCCGCTCGCGCCAATTTCTGCATCGGGGCTCCTACAAGCCATACGCTATTTTCAGCAAGGTCAAGGGATGCGTCGGCGGTGGATGATTCTCCAAGCCGCTCTCTATTTGATGGCCCGCCATCGGGCAATCGCTCGCGTAATAGTCGGCACCGCCGGCTTGAACGCGTTGCATGACCGGTTTTCCGATCTTCATCGACTTGTCGCGAAATTCACGCTTGACGCCGTACGTGCCGTTGTGGCCCGAGCAGCGTTCGATCGCCTCCACGGTGGTGCCGGGGATGAGCTGCAGCACATCGCGGGTCTTCAGGCCGATGTTCTGAACCCGCAGATGGCAGGCTACGTGGTACGACACCTTGCCCAGCGGCCGCGCAAAGTCCGTGCGTAACAGTCCCGCCTTGTGACGCAACGCGAGGTATTCGAACGGATCGAACATATGGTCGCGGACCTTGGCGACGTCCGCATCGTCCGGAAACATGAGCGGCAACTCCTGCTTGAACATCAGTACGCAGGAGGGAATCGGCGCGACGATGTCGTAACCGCGTCCGATCATCGCGAGCAGCTGCGGGACGTTGTTGTCCTTCAACCGCTCTACGGCTTGCAGGTCTCCCAGCTCGAGTTTGGGCATTCCGCAACACGTTTCCCGCTCGGCGAGCGCCACCTCGATGCCGTTGTGCTCAAAGACCCGGGCGAGATCCAGCCCGATTTGCGGTTCATTGCGATTCACATAGCAGGTGGCAAACAGCGCTACCTTCCCGCTCGTGCCGCCGGCCGGGCGCGCAACGACGCCGGTTGGCCGACGCGCGAGTTGTTTCCGCGCGGTTTTCGAGACATACGTGGGCACGGGAGCCTCGGGATGCACGTGCAGGACGGTATCCAACAATTTGCGGCCCCAGGGGCTTTTATTGGCCGCGTTGACGGCCTCGACGACGACGGGAATACCGGCGATGGCGCCCACGGTATCGGTGGAACTCAGCACCTGATCGCGCCAGCGCGTGCCGCCGCCGCGATGTTTCACCGCTTTGGCGCGCAGCATGAGGTGCGGAAAATCGACATTCCACGGGTGTGGCGGCACGTATGGACACTTCGTCATGTAGCACATGTCGCACAGGTAACACTGGTCGACCACCTGGCCGTAGTCCTTCTTATCCACGCCGGTGACTTCGCCGCTCTTCGAGGCGTCAATCAGGTCGAATAGCGTCGGGAAGGCATTGCATAAATTGAAACAGCGGCGGCATCCGTGGCAGATATCGAAAACCCGGTCGAGTTCCTTCTCGAGCGCCGTGGCGTCGTAGAATTCAGGTTCTTGCCAGCCGAGAGCATGCCGGGTAGGCGCTTGCAGACCGCCTTCATGACCTGATTTGATCGCATCGTCCGCCACGGTTTTCTCCCCAACGAAACGACAGCGGGCTCCCCTACGGAGCCCGCCATTGCCCAACACGCGGGCGGTGCTTTCCGATTACATCGAATCGAGGGCCTTTTGAAACCGGTTCGCATGCGATCGTTCCGCCTTCGCCAGCGTTTCGAACCAGTCGGCTATTTCGCTGAAACCCTCTTCCCGGGCCGCCTTGGCCATCCCCGGATACATGTCCGTATACTCGTGCGTCTCACCGGCAATCGCGGCCTTGAGATTCTGCGCGGTCGGACCGATCGGCAATCCGGTCGCCGGGTCGCCGGAGACTTCCAAGTACTCCAGATGGCCGTGAGCATGTCCGGTTTCACCCTCGGCAGTGGAACGAAACACGGCCGATACGTCGTTGAATCCCTCGACGTCCGCCTTGGCCGCAAAGTACAAATATCGCCGATTCGCCTGCGACTCGCCCGCAAAGGCGTCCTTTAGATTCTTTTCCGTCTTGCTACCCTTCAAATTCACGGTCCCCTCCTTCCGATTGACATTTCCGGAGCTACTTCACTCAGGAGGACGTTAGACCTGCATACCACGCGAAGTCAATCGTTAGGCCCGTTTACGCCCTCAACGCGGCCACCGGCCGACGTGGCGTGACGCAATGGGCAAATTCGCGTATGCGGCGAGCACTTCCGGCAGCGGTTTGTAGCACTCCGTGAACTCGGGCGGGAAGCGGCACGGCTTGCCGGTATCGAGGTTCAGGCTGAAGAAATCGATTTCCGCTTCCAACACCCGCTTGCCGTCGGCCACGCGCTGGATCTCGAAGCGGCGCGTACAGCGCAGGCGATGGTCACTGGCCACTATCCACGTCGCGAGAACGAGAATGTCGTCGAGACGCGCAGCTTCGAGATAGTCCACCCGTGTGTGGCGGACGGCCATGCCGCAGCGAATGGCAAGGCAGTGGTCGAGAGATAGGCCGAGGTCCGCCGAGTGCGCCCAGGCGATCCGATCCAACCATTGCAGGTACACGGCGTTGTTGACATGGTCATATTCGTCGATTTCCTCGACGACCACCCGGTGTGTGCCGGTAAAGGCGGCCGGCAATCGGAAAAGCTGATCTGTCAATGCGGTCCTTGGGCGCTTGCTCTGTTCAGCCGAAGCGGGCGGCCGATCTAGCCTTGGCTCGTGCCGCTTCAATATCCCGATCGCGCGGATCGGCCGTCGTCACCAGGGACTCGATCAACTGGCGCGCGGCCGTCGCGACCTGCTCGACCGCCCGATCAAAGGCAGCCTGGTTGGACTTCGACGGGTGGGTGAATCCGCTGAGCTTGCGGACGAACTGAAGGGATGATGCATTGATCTCTGCCTCCGTCGCCGGCGGCTCGAAATTGAATAAGGTTTTGATATTTCTGCACATCGCCGCTCCGCGCCGGCTCGCCGCCGACGATGTCGGAAAGATTACACCACATCGCATCTTGGTCACAGAGCGGAGGCTGCATGACGGGGGCTTTCCGGGTGAAGCCGGCAGTTTTTACCCTTGACGCTCACGGCGCGGATGGGGGATATATGCTGTTGCACGGCCACTGCTCCGGGACGGGATATCATGAGAAGACGACTTCGTTCGATGGTAGCTGGCGCATTGGAGGGCACCTGAGCACTGCGATTCGTATAGGCCTTATTTCGGATACGCATGATCTGCTTCGGCCCCAGGCGATTGACTTCTTGCGCGGCAGTGATTTCATCATTCACGCCGGGGATATCGGCGACTCCGATATCATCGAAGAACTGGCGCGCATTGCACCGGTCACGGTGGTGCGCGGTAACAACGATGCGGGTGCATGGGCCCGCGCGCTGCCGGAAACGGAACTGGTCAAGATCGGCGGGATTTTCATCTACGTGATTCACGATCTTGCGGAACTCGATATCGATCCCATTGCCGCCGGAGTCCAAGTCGTCGTCTCCGGCCACTCGCACAAGCCGGTCATCGAGCACCGCGACGGCGTTATTTTCGTGAACTCCGGCAGTGCGGGCCCGCGACGATTCAAGCTGCCGATCTCGGTGGCCGAACTGGTCGTTGCGGGAAGTACCGTGTCGGCCCGACTCGTTGAACTGTCGAGCGAATGAGAGCACCGAGCGAATGGGAACCGGCGAGCGGATGGGAAGTGGCAAGCATAGAGGACGGCGGCGATGACGCGGTATACCGGGGGTTGTCTGTGCGGCGCATTGCGGTACGAAGCCACTGGGGAGCCGACCTACTCGGGTCACTGCTATTGCGCGGATTGCCGAAAGGCATCCGGTTCCGGCTTCATACCCTTCATGGGGTTCTCGCGCGATGCGGTGCGGTTTAGCGGTGAGATTCTCCAATTTCGATCGAAGGCTGCAAGCGGCGGCGAAGCGGTACGCAACTCCTGCGCCGTGTGCGGCGGCCTCGTATTCGGCGGTGAAGTCGATATCTCGGACAGCTTCACGATTTATGCGGGCTCGCTGGACGAGCCTCTGACTTTCCATCCGACGATCGCGATCTTTACCCGTAATCGCCCGGCATGGGCCGTCATCCCGCCGGGCCTGAAGATCTTCGAAGACCTGCCGCCGTGAACGAAAGACCTGCCGCCGTGAACGCGCATCGCCCGCGCGCGCGGGAGTCGCGTCTCACTTGTGCTTGTTTTCCCGCTCCGACGCCTGATGCCCGGCATAATCGCCGATGATCCGGTCGACGGGCTCGTCCAGATCCGCGAGCGACGTTTCGATGAATTCAACCACGTTCCGCAATGCGGCCGGCGAAGCATTTTCCGTCAGCGCCACTCGCCCGTGATTCAGCACACGCGTGGCCTTCGTGAGTCCGATGACGTTAAAAGCGGTCTCCGCCGCCCGCAACCGGGCCAGGGGGGCCCCGCGCAGTAGTTCTGTCAGGGAACCGTTCCGCGCCGCCGCCCAAAACTCGCAAGCCGTGAAGAGGACCCGATCGGCCCGGGAAATTTTTGCCGACCCCGATGTCGCAGTGGTAATCACATCGAGCAGCACTGAGCTGGTATCGCGCTCGTGTCCGCTCCAGTCCGGCATTTGGCTGGTCTTTTTTCCACGCTCAATCATGGCCGATGGATTTACCATGAGAGCGGGGAACTTTCTGTGCGGCAGCGTACAGACGTTCCGATCGGTGCCGCCGGTGTGGCGGGGCGTGCGGCCCGCTATTCCGCAGCCTTGCCGGGGAGAAGCCGATCGTATTCCCGCGTGACGACCGAATAGCATTCGCAGGAGCGACGTTCGAGCCGTGCACGGTCGAGCACCGTCATGTGGCCTCTGCGGTACGCAATGAGCCCGGCCGCGTGCAATCGGCCGGCAGCTTCGGTGACGCCTTCTCTGCGGACGCCCAGCAATTTGGCGATGAGTTCCTGAGTCAAGACCAATTCGTTGGATCGCAGCCGGTCCATGCTCAGCAGCAGCCAACGGCAGAGCTGTTGGTCCAGCGAGTGATGCCGATTGCATACCGCCGTCTGCGCCATCTGCGTGATGAGCGCCTGGGTGTAACGCAGCAGCAGGTTCATGATGGGCCCGGCCCGGTCGAATTCTTTCATGACCTGGTTCGCCGCCAGACGGTAGCCCAGTCCCGCGCTTTGCACGACCGCACGGCTCGTGGTCGATTCACCGCCCATGAACAGCGAAACTCCGACCAGGCCCTCGTTGCCGACCATCGCGATCTCGGTCGTCGCGCCATTGTCCATAACGCAGATCAAGGAGACGACTGCCGTCGTCGGGAAATACACGTGAGTCGGCCTATTGCCGGCTTCATAAAGAACCGCGCCGAGCGGCAGCTCCACGGACTCCAGTTGCGGCAGCCAGCGCGCCCGCTCGCCATCCGGCAGGGCCGCCAGCAGCGCATTATCTGGGAGATCACCGGTCAAATCGTCTCCCCACTGCGTTCACGACTGCTGCGTACGGCGCAGATTCGACTCCAGCGCCTTGGCCGCGGTGTTGTCGACAAAGGTGCTCACGACGCCGTCGATGACATTGTCAAGTCTGCGATAGGGCATGATGCGCACCGAAAACAACCTGCCCCCAAGGTCAGGGATCTGCTTCTCGCAGAAAATGAGCGTGCGCAGGGTTTCCTGCGCGTCCTCATGCAGCGTCGGATACTGCAGAGAGGTGGTGATGTCGCTGAGCGGCCGTCCGACGTCGCTGTCGCGCAAATTGATGATCTTGGATGCGCGCTCGGTGTAGCGCCTGACGTTCAACCCCTTGTCGAGAAACAGGATGGCGATATCGGTGCTGTTGAGCAGGTTTCTCATGTCGCTCTGGGCCAGCGCGAGATCGTCGAGTTTGCTTTGCATCTCGGCGTTGATCGTCTGCAGCTCCTCGTTCATCGACTGCATTTCCTCCCTGGAGGTCGTCAGCTCTTCGTTCGCCGATTGCAGTTCCTCGTTGGTTGACTGCAGTTCCTCGTTGGCAGACTGCAGCTCTTCTTTGGATGCACGGGTCTCATCGCGCAGCTGTTGAATCTCATCCCGGTACTGCTGCAAGGCTGCCTCGTACGCTGCTTCCGGCGTACCGTTGGTCTTGCGGCGGGGGCGTCGGGTGAGAGGCATCGGAACTTCATTGAACACGATCATTACCATGCCCTGCAAGGCGGCCGGTTTCTCCAGAGCCTGCAGCGTCACATCGACCCGGTGATAGCCTCCCGACGATTGCACCTGCAGGCCGCGGACGTGCACCGGGTCGCGTTGACCGGCGGCCAGTTTCAGTGCGTCGGCGAGCGACTCGCGCAGCCCCCGGCGTGCCATGGCATGAAAGTTCCAATTGGTTTTGCCCGCCGCGGGCTCCAGGTATTTTCCGGTGCTCCCGCTGATGAAGACGACGTCGCCGTCGGAATTGACGACGACTGCGGGGGGTGCGTGGGCCTGTAATATCAAATGTTCGGCCGCCGCTTGGAGATTCTCGCCGGGCGGTTCGGAGTTGCCGGAAGGTGGCATGGGGGGATCTCGCTTTGGTTTGGCTGATAGTGGAAAGGGAGTTATCAAGAAGTCAGGGGAAAGACCGGGAGCTTTCTCCTGGCGCAGGTACAGGCGCAACTTCGAGTCGGTTGCGGCGAACAGATTGCTCATCCTACCGACGGTTTCCGAACTGCCCAGCAGGAGGACGCCACCGCTTCGCAAACTGTAGTGAAGCAGGGGCAACAGCTTGTGTTGCAGCGAGGCGTCGAAATAAATCATCAAGTTGCGGCAAGACAGCATGTCGAGCTTGGTGAAGGGCGGATCGAGAAGGACGTTGTGCTGAGCGAATAGCACCATGTCGCGAATCTCTTTGGTGACCCGGTAATGATGCTCGCGGTTGATGAAAAATCTGGCGAGTCTTTCCGCCGATACGGCCGTGCTGATCGAAGCGGGATACTGCCCGAGCCGTGCGATGGCGAGAGCTTCGGCGCTCAAGTCCGAGGCGAAGATCTGCATCGTGCAATACTGGTATTGCGGCAAACGCTGAACTGTCTCGGCGAATATCATGGCCAGCGAATAGGCCTCCTCTCCGGTCGAGCAGCCGATGACCCAGGCGCGCAGCTTCTTCTCCGCGGCTTGGCGCGCCAGTATTTCGGGCAGCGTGACGTTTGCCAGCTGCTGCCATACCGCCGGATCACGAAAGAAGCCTGTTACGCCGATCAACAGTTCCTTGAACAGCAGATCGATCTCTTGGGTATTCTGGCTCAGAAAATCCGCATATGGGGCAAGCGCCGCGATCCCATGGATCGCCATGCGCCGCTCGATGCGACGGCGCAGGGTGCTCTGCTTGTAGTGCGAGAAATCGTGCCGCGTCTGCTGCCGCAAATGCTGGAAAATGCGCTGCAGGGGATCCGCTGCGGACGCCGCGTCGCCGCTCGCGAGTTCCTGGGCTTCCGGTGCTCCGGCCACCTGCTTGATGTAGGCCATGATCCGCGCCGGCAGATCGGCCGGCGGCGCGATGATGTCCGCCCCCGCGGCAACGGCGCTGAGTGGCATGGAGTCGAATTGCGCAGACGCAGGTTCCTGAGCGGCCGACAAGCCACCGACCGCGCCCACCGCCTGCAATCCCAGCGTACCGTCGGATCCCATGCCGGAGAGAACTACGGCGATGGCCTGGTCGCCTTGGTCGCGGGCCAGAGAGGAAAAGAGAACGTTGATCGGCAAGCGCAGACCACGCGGCTCGGCGGGTTTTTCCAGAGACAGTATGCCGCCGCTGACGCTGAGCTCCGTGTTTGGCGGAATCACATACGCGCAGTCGGGCAAGATGGTCATGCCATGTTCCGCCTCCCGCACCGCAATGGCCGCAACTCGTTGCAGCAGCTCCACCAACCGGGCCTTGTGCGTCGGGTCGAGGTGTTGCACTACGATATAGGCGAGGCCGCTTCTCGGCGGAACGTTTTCGAGGAATTGCTCGAGAGCCGCCAGGCCGCCTGCCGAGGCACCGATTCCCACGATGCGCGTCTTTGCCGGCGGACTCTCCGAACGATTGGCGGCGGTTGCCACGGTGACCATCGGATAATTATGCGCGTAGCCGATGGTGTGCGCGCATGCCGTTGACGCGGCGTGCACGACACCGGATCGTGCGCGCGAAGAGGGGAGGGGGCCGCGCTGCTCCGCTGGCGCTACTCCGCTAGCGCTGCCCCTGCTGACCCGGCGCCGCGCCGTCGCGAATGGATGTGAACGTCACATAGAGAAATTGACTTCGGGGTGCGGCCTTTCCCACGGCCTGCAGCAGGCGTCGCGGCCGGGCGGCGGACTCGCTGTAAACCTCGCAGCCCTCGCTGGGGCCGTCCTTGCGTAGCCGATTGAGCATCGCCCGCAAGTCGGCACGGCTGTCGGCCGCAATGAGGTTCTCGATGGAGCGGCCGGGCAGGTCGGCGCGGTCGACTGCAAACAGGTCGGCGCCGGCCAGGTTTGCTTCGACGATCCCGCCATCGGGCTCGACCGTGAAGTATCCCACCGGCGCGAAATCGAAGCGCTCGACATAGCGCTCCAACGATTCGGCAACCTCCGCCCGGCTCTGTTCCAACTGTTCGTGCTGCATCACCAACTCGACCTGATGGACCTGCAACTCATGGAGCAGCTTGAGGGCGTCGCCGGCGCTCTCCGGGGATCCGGCCAAATTGTGAAGGACGCCAAGCGCCTCCACCCCCGTCGTCCACCCCCCATGCGGCGGAGGCGGAATGCCGTCCCTCAGCCGCTCTTCAGCCACATGACGCAGCGGCGCCGGGTCGCTCAACTTGATGGTGTCTATGGACATTAAGCCCCCAGGGCCTTTGGGCCCCCTTAGATAGCGTGGCAGCCCGTAGTGTAGGTCAATGGGCGGTCAATGAACACGTTGCTGCAAGGTTCCGGGCCCCGTGCCCTCCAGCATCGCCATGACGGCGTCGCGCGCGGCCCGCGAGTGCATCGGAAACACCAGTACGTCGCCCGGCCGCGCCCAGTCGAGCGCGTAGCGCGCCGCCTCGACCTCGGTGTTGCACACCGGCAAAGCGGACTCCGGGAGCCCCAATCGCTTCAGCTCGTTGCGGATGATCCGCGGTACTTCGCCGGGTACGCGGCCGCGCAGCTGCGCGTCGTTCTCCTTCACCACCACGAGATCGGGCCGAAACTGGGCGGCGACCTGT
>Ga0209006_10002024_pt1 | contig 18386 bp, 14 predicted proteins | sample JacPin_JW_Ref_O2_FD_188567 | JGI IMG/M metagenome (GOLD analysis project Ga0209006, IMG submission 188567) | Forest soil microbial communities from Algoma, Ontario, Canada - Jack Pine, Ontario site 1_JW_Ref_O2 (SPAdes) (version 2) | ecosystem: Environmental > Terrestrial > Soil > Boreal...
AGCTCGATTGGGCGGCTTCGTCAAGGCGAGCCCACAAAGTTGATGGGTGGGCAAATTCATGAAGCTGTTCGGCGCCAAGCACCGAGGGGGCCAGCGGGGCGATCAATACGGTAGTTCGACCGCGCCGCGGGGCCTCGGTGCGAAGATCCGGTCGCCATAGTCCTGTCCCTCTGGCATAGACCGGACACTCTTGTCGACGAACGCCGTAACGAAAACGGCGGCCGAAGGCCGCCGTTTCGCCGCTTACGCCCCAGTTGCGGCTCGTTAGAACTTCACGCTTACCTTGGCATACAGGTAGCGTCCTAACGGATCGTACACCCCCGGAAAGGTATTGCCGTTGCAGGGTCCGACCACGCAATCGCCGGATAGAACGATTGGAGGATCCTTGTCCAGCAAGTTGTTGACACCGACGCGCAGGGTCACGTTGCCCGCGAGCGCGGCTGCCGCCGAGAGGTCCAAATAGCTGTAGCTCGGAATGTGCTCGTAACCCGGGTATACCGAGGAAGGTGATGAGAGCAGCGGGCTCTGGTTCAATGCGTCTACCAGAGTAGGACCGATGTAACGCCACCGTAAGTTCACATCCAAACCCGACCAGGGAGTTACCCAGTCGGCTGTGAACACACTGCGCCATCGGGGCAACGGATTGTCGCAGGTATTCCCAAAGTAGCCGGCGCAGTTGTACGACGGGCCGGCGACAAATGCTGGACCGGATCCAGTCGTATTCGGTACCGTTACGGCCGGTTGCGTGATGTTGTTGATCGTGTCCGTACCTTCCAAGTTGTACACCAGCTTCCCAAATGAGCCGATGTCCTGACTGTAGTGCAGCTTCACGTCAACGCCCTTGGTCTCCCGCAATCCCGTATTCTCTTCCAGCGTACTGACGTACTCGGTGTCGTTCAGCCATAGCGAGCCGGTAGGGCCGCGGTGGATGGCGAGGCAGTCAGGCGAAGTAGGCGAACCGCTGACTGCGCATCCCAAGATGACGGAGGTTCCTGACTGCGCCTCGATAGCGCCGGTGACCCGGATATCGTAGTAGTCCAGGGTGGCCGAGAACGCGGGCAAGAATGTCGGCTGAAATACGAATCCATACGACCAGGTATGCGCGATCTCAGGCGATAGAGTCGGATTGCCACCGATTGAGGTAAAAAATTGGTTGGCCGGATTCGCTGCGACACTACCGTATTGGCCGGGTTTCACTCCGGTAAGTTGGCATTGCTGTTGGGTCAGCGCAGGAGTCGTACCCCAGCAAGGATCGACGCTGCCATTCGCGCCGACCGCCGCGGGGGTATAGAGTTCGGCGATGTTCGGTGCGCGCACCGCTTGGCTGTAGCTGCCGCGAAAACGAATGTCCTTCACCGGAGCCCACTCGACACCGAACTTATAAGTGTTGGTATTGAAGCCGAGGGTGTACGAGGAGTAGCGGTAGCCGCCGTTCACGGCCAGCTGATCGGCAAAGGGGACATCGTCCAAGATCGGTAGGTTGAATTCAGAGAAAACTTCCACGACATGGAACCCGCCGGCAACCGGCAGGCCGGTTCCGTTACTGGTGAGATCAGCGATGGACACGAAATCTGGTTGAAGCGCAGAGCTCTCTTGGCGGTATTCCGTACCGAAGTTGACTTGCATGCCGCTCTTCGCCGTCGGCAGCTGGACTCCGTACCGGCCGAGATCGCCGGTCAGGTTGGCCGACGCAACATACTCCTTGACACTGCCTTGAGTCATTAGCGGGGTGTGCATGTAGTCAAGCGCTGCCTGGGTGACGCCGCCTGGCGCCCAGACATTATAGGGAACACAGCCCGGGGCCAATGTGGCACCGCCAGCGTTCGCGGCGCAAATCGGACCGGTCGGGCCTTGCACGACGTTCAGGGCATTGCCCACAAGGTCGGTATTGAAGTAGTTATTGTCGGATATGAACTGATCCGTAATTCCGACTTGGGCATAGACGTCGTATTTGAAGCCCTCGACGATGTCGCCTTTCACGCCGAGAACCGTGCGCCAGTCGTCGTTGGTGTAGTCAAACTGACGGCCGCCACCTTCCACGTTGCGGCGTAGCAGGTAGGCGGTCAAGACGCCACCGGCGGGCTGGCCCTGCTGGGCGAGGAGTGCCGGGCTGCAGATCACCGATCTTTCCTGCGCCGTCAGAAGCGGGTTGCCGGGCAGTCCGACTCCCACGGGTCCGCAGTTGATGGACCAGGCGCCGGTGGGAAGCGGACCGTTGTTGCCAAAGTCGCCGTCCGGTGCAAGCTGCTCGACCGTGTTGTTACGCATGAACGAGGTTTCCATGTAGACCTCGGCGTGCTCGTTCACGTCGTAATGCAGGAACGCGCCGGCTGTATATTTGTCGTTCGGCCTCATTTGGTAATTGAGTGGGCCATAGTTATAAAGGTCAGATGCACCCAATGGGCGAAAGATTCCGGTTTTCGGGTCAACCGTGTTTGTGAGAATGTTGTGCCCGGCAGAATTGTAAGCGAGGAACGTGCCGCTGGCGTTAGTCTCCGAGCCGCCGCAGACCGGCCTCGCGCCTGCCCCTCCCGAAGTCAGCGTGCAGGCGCTGTAGTCGAATTTCGACTGCAGAACCGCAGCTTGGGTTGTGTAAGTCGCGTAGACTGTCGCATTGCCCTTGCCGTCGGCGAAGTTGGAGCCGGCCGTGAAGGCGAGGTTCTTGTTGAATCCGGTGTTCACTTCGCTCGGCGGCGTCGCATCGCCTTGCGCGGACTCGATGCCCGAATAAAGTGACTCATGGTTGCTGTGCTGGTACATGCCGTAGCCGACGTCGAGCTTCACACCCTCGTAATGGGTGTTCATGATGAAGTTGACGACGCCCGCCACCGCGTCTGCGCCATAAGTCGAGGAGGCGCCGCCGGTCAGAACTTCGACTCTCTCGATCAAGTCAACCGGAATCTGGTCCAAGTCGGCAAAATTGCGGCCGTCCGGCGCGCCGGGAGCGAGGCGTCGTCCGTCCTGCAGAACCAAGGTGCGCTGGACTCCGAGGTCATGCAAGTTGACCGTCGCCGTGCCGTCGGAGCCATTGGACACGCTGGAGGTTTGGGTCGCGTAAATACTCGGCAACGAGTTGAGGACGTCTTCGATACGCGTCGCTCCGGTCTGCTCGATCTCAGTCGCCGTGACCGTCGTGACCGGGCTGATCGATACCAGATTCGCCGATTGGATGCGCGACCCGGTGACTATCACCTCTTGGATCTCGGCAGTGTCGGCCGCGGCTGCGGCCGGTGTGGTCTGCGCTTGCGCGGCGCCGATTGACGCGACTAGAGTGCCGCCGCCGAGTGCCACACGGATGGCCCGTCGAAGTTTATGATTTCCCATTGTTGCTCCCATGAAACTTAGCGTTTAAATACTGGCCAGCTTCCTGTCATGAACGCGTGGACCTCTCTGTTCTCGCGTCGATGTCTACCGCAGTGATTATTGCCACGCACCGCGGCGATCTCTGTGGAGCCGACTTCCTTGCGAGTCACAATAGAACAGTTCAAAGCGCAAACAAATAGCCACTTCGCCTCTAAATTTAGTGACCACTTGCGATTCGCGACCTGTTGCCTTTCCGCTACGGTGCGCCGTTTGCGGCCGCCGACGGTGCGGACGCCCTCCGCTTCGCGCCCTGTGAGTCGTTCGCGGAGGAAACCGACCGCAGTAAATCGACTGGACACGTCGCTTGTTCGACTTGCATACTGCAAGCGGTTTTCAATACGGAGGCGTACCGCAATGGTGAACGTGAGGACAGCCTCTCCACGGTGCTGTCATGTGCAACGCTTACGTGGCGCGGAGATACAGAGTCCGCTCTCAACTCGGTGCGAGTTCTAGTGCGGTTGCTCGATCTTGTTGCACAGTGTCGCGACCCGTTCGTCATCTTGCCTACTGCGTATGGCGCGAAACCCATCGAGGTAAGCGGCCCAAGCGACTTCGCGCGCCAAATTGTGGAATGCCCGCTGCGTTTCGTGATTGCCGATGATCTAACGCGCGCCAGCGCCGAATTGGCATTTGCGGATGGCGATCGACTGGCAAGCTGTCTCGATTTACTCAGAATTCCGGCGCCCTTGCTGTGGGTCGAATGGAACGACGCCGTACACCAGCAGGTCATATGCGAGTGCGGCATCGTGGCGCAACGCGATCGGGATGCATTCGGACGGCACGTCGGCGTCTTGCTACGAGCCTCGCAAGACGGGCGGTCTGCGACGGTGCGAACATTTTGGAGCGTAGGCGCGGCTAATGGACAATGCGAGGCGCAAATGTCGCCCCTGGAGACCTATATCGATCTCGATGATCGGTTTGTGTCGACAGGGGATCCCGATGCGATGCTGCGGGGGCACTATGCCAGCGTCACATATGGAGGTGACGCCGGAGTCGCAGATCTGCTGCAGCGAGTCAGATTTCAATTTGACGATAAATGGCTAAACTATTACAGCGCGGCGGCCCAGGCCGCTGACGTGCGCCAACGTGTCGCGCGCGCCTCGCTTGCGGCGGTCGCGCACGACATTCCGCTGCTCCTCGCCTTTTTTCTGCTCCTCAACGCGCAGGGCGCAACGCGGCGGATGCCCGTTGCGCGAGGCGTTCTCAATCGCAAGCGTGTCGAGCGAGATCGCGCGCCGCTGCTGGATCACGTAGAAGTGCATGCATCTTTGCCGGAACTGTCCAGGGCTCAAGAGGAAAGTGCAGAGGTGGGTTCGCGGCGGTCGCCGCGCTTGCACCACGTGCGTGGGCATCTGGTGCGGCGCGAGGATCGCGTGTTCTGGAGAACACCCCACTTGCGGGGCAACGCGCTACAGGGCGTCGTACGATCGCGCACTGTGTGTTTGTCTTTTAGGCGCGCGAACTAGCTGCGTGCGGCCGCAAGGGTCTCGCAGATGCACCAGCGTTCATTGCCATCAAGTCTTGCGCGTATCGACTTAGATCCACCTATCAGACGATCTACGCGCTGAGCCGTTCGGCCAGCGCGTGGGCGCTCGCCGTAAACCCCGACAGTAGGCCACGCATGGTCGTTTGCACTTCGACGGAAGCCGTATGCAGCGAACCTGAGTGGAAGGGCGGATGAGGGTCATATTCGGCCAAAAGTTGCATACATTGGGCGTAAGTCGGATCTCGCAGCACCGCAGCCATCTGTAAGCCAAAGTCGAGCCCCGCGGTGACACCCGCACCCGTGATGCGATTGCGATCACGCACCACACGGGCATCGGTTGGTATGGCTCCGAAGTCCGCCAGTACGTCCCGAGCGGCCCAATGCGAAGTCGCTTTGTAGCCCTTGAGGAGTCCGGCCGCCCCGAGGATCAGCGATCCCGTGCAAACAGAAGTCACATATTTCGCGCGTGATCCTCGATCCGCCATAAAGGCGCGCGTATCCGCGTCCTGCATCGTGGCAAACACGCCCTGCGATCCGCCGTCGGAGCCACCGGGTGCGAAAAGAACGGTCAAATCCTTGGGGCAATCCTCAAAACTAATCGTGGGTGTGATGGTAACGCCGGTATCGCTGGTCACCGGCGTGAGCGACTTTGCAACCAGATGAACTTTCGCGCCCTCCAGCAAGGCGAACATGTACTGCGGGCCGATCAGATCCAACACGGTCATTTTCGGGTAAACGAGCATGGCAATCTGGTCATTGCGCGCCCAAAATGTAGACCGAGGGCTGGTATCGCGATGCGCTTGCGGCTTCTCGGACACAGCACTTGTTGACTCTTGCTGCGACCAAACCCTTGCGAAGGGAGCCAGCAGTGCAAGCAGCGTGACAGATCGACGATTGAAATCAGTCATAGTCATTTATTCCTTAGGTGCAATGGACGTTCGAGCACATCACTTCGAGTTATGGGGATCGCAAGGAACCGCGGACATAGAAGACATTTCGTACGGAAGAATCGACCGTTAGTCGTCAACCGGGCACGTCCTCGACTTAGGATGCGTGTAATACCGCCATGTCCCAGAATGATGCCTCTGCCGATCCTAATATGCAACTGGTTGGCGGCCGGAGCAACACACCGCGGCCAGTTCTCAATGATTAGCGCACCGAAAACCAAGGCGTTCAAGTATTAGCGAGGGGATCCACCGATGGAGGGCGCCCTGGGCGCTTTGGTTTCCCACGATGCACTTGGGTAAGTGTGTGGTTATGGCCCTTTGCGCTGGCGAATACTCATCGATCCAATTCAGCCTGCGCGAAACGTAACCTCTGTTTTGATGGATTGGGCGATGAAGCATTGCTCGTGTGCCTCATGATGCAAACGCGCCTCTTCAGCCGGGTCTGGCTGTTTTGAGCCGCTGTAACGGATCTTTGGCTGAAGGGTGACCGAACTTACCCATGGAGTGCCGCGCTCATTCTTGGTCATTGCCCCGATGGCTTCATCTTCGTAGCTATCGACCTGGAAGCCTTCCTTAGCGGCTAGGTATAAGAATGAGAGCATGTGGCAGCTGGACACTGCCGCGACGTACGCCTCCTCGGGATCAACATTGGCGGGGTTGGACCAAGGGGCAGGAACGACCGAGGGAGACGGCGATGCGGGCACAACGACTCCACCGTCAAAACTCCATGTATGCTCGCGAGAGTATCTACCATCGACAAATTCCGCGCTCGAACACTTCCAGTTGATCGTCGCCCGATGTATCGACATATCTCTCTAGCCTCGCTTGTCGAGAAGTGCTTTGGCGGAGTAACCCTTTAGCTGGGGTAGGTCACTGCCGTCGGCGCCTGATCTCGGGTTAATACCTCGTCGATCACGATGTTCTCGCCGGCCAGCCGCGGGTGATTCAAGCTCAAGTTCCACCTTCGCGATGCTTCTTTAGTGAGACCACATCCGATGAAGATTGGCGATAACGTGCTCAAGGTGCGTTCGCATACGCCAGTCCATCTTCAGACCCTCGAGCGCGCGTACTTCGCGCAAGGTATGCAGCAGATCGCGCTGTTGTTGATCGGCGATCTGACTTTCGATGAAAGTAATCATCACGAGGCGCGAGCCCGAAGTGACCGGCGCAACCTGATGCACGGTCATCGATGGGTAGAATATCGCCGAGCCAGCCTCTCCTTTGATGCTCACGATCTCCGATCCTAGATAGATCAGCAGTTCGCCGCCCTCGTAATCCGCGTGATTTGCGATGAATATCGTACAAGAAACGTCGGACCGAAGAGGTTGCGCTGAAATCCGCAGGAATGCAGCGTCGGTATGCGGACCGTAATTCATCCCCACGTCGTAGCGGCTTAGCGTGGGCACGGCCACACGCTGCGGAAAAACGAAGTTCCTCATCTCTTCGTTGCGGTGTAACGCCGCAAGCGCCATTTGCGAAGCCTTCTGTGCGATCGAATCATTTGGATCTTGGATCACATTGTTCTTGGTCACATTATGCGGATTGGAACGGCGGCCCTCGATGAACTTGGCCTGTCGCGCAATGTCCGCAATCGACTGCACTTCGGCGGCATTCAAAAAGTTCTCGATTTGTAGGAACACTCGTCAATCCTTTCAATAGACCAGTGCAATTGCCCGGGCCGCCTGTCTGCTGTAAATAACCTACATCGACGGCTCTTGGTCCGCTCAACGATTTGGGGCGGGTGATTTAAGCTCAAGTTCCACCTTTGCGACGCTTCTTTGACGCTTGGCATGCTTATTCCTCAGGTGGCGTAATCGTTTAATGTCTGCAGCGCCCAATTGGCCAAATTTTCGGTGCCAGGCGTAAATAGTGGCCGCCGTGATGTTGTGCTTTCTCGCGACGTCATCGACAGAGGTCGAGCGCGCTTCGCACAAGATTTTCACTATCTGACTTTCAGTGAATTCCATTTTCCTCATAGTTACCTCAAGCGCTGTATGGCGGTCGTTGGAAAGAATGGAAAACGGCAGGTGATGGTGCCCGATACGGCGCAGCAACGCATCGTCAACGATGCAAGTGTGTGCGCGACCAGTATTGCTGCTCGGAAACCCTCTCCTGCGACTTGACGATTCAGACGTCCATCAAGCATTGCGCGAATAGCTCTGCGGCCGTCCTGAGCTGCCCGCTCGACAATCCAGCGTAGCCAATCAGCAAGCCGGGACGGGAAGGCTTTCTGCGATAATAGGGGTGTACCGGGTAAAGTCCCAAGCCGGCGGCAGCCGCCTTAGCCAAGAATGCCGGCAGCTCTTCGAAGCTCAAATCGCTAAACCAAACCACAAAGTGCATGCCCGCGTCGTGGGGACCTATTTCGATACGTGGCCCCAGTAATCGTCTCAACGCGTCGACTACCACGCGGCGCCGAACCAATACTTCTCTGCGTGACTCACGTAAGTGTTTTTCATACTGGCGAGTTTGAATATACACCGCGAGTGCTGCCTGTTCGATCGTCGGCGCACCAAAGTCATCCAGCAATTTGGCGGTGAATAAATCGCGACTAAGAGCGGGCGGGCAAACGATGTAGCCGAGACGCAGCGATGGAAACAAGGTCTTTGAAAACGCCCCCACATAGACCACGCGGTCTCCGCAATCTAACGAGCGAAGCGCCGGAATCGGGCGGCTGCCGACGTGAAATTCTGCATCGTAATCATCTTCCAAGACCCAGCAGTCATTTGCGCCGGCCCACCGAAGTAGCGCCATTTTCCGCGCCGAGGACATTGTCGTGCCAGAAGGAAATTGAAACGTCGGAGTTACGAGCGCGAGGCGCACGCCGCTCCTGGGCAAGTCCTGCACCACCAAGCCCTCTGCGTCGGTGCGCACACTAATTATGCGCGCTCCGTGGGCTTTCAATACGTTCAAGGCGAACGGGCAGTGTGGGTCTTCGATGACCACACTGTCACGATTGTCCAGGAGCACACGTGCGACCAGTGTTATTGCCTGCTGCATGCCGCCAACGATGAGAATATCAGCGGGGTCGCACGCGACGCCTCGACGACGGCCTAAGTAGTCAGCCAGGGCGCGGCGTAGCGGCATAAAGCCCCCCTCCGCCGGGCATTCGCCTCCAGCACGCAATGCCGCGGCTGCGAGCTTGCGTCTCCAGGAGCTAAGCAGGTTCACGTTCGGCAGCGATTCCCCATACTGCAGGTTATATCGATGATTAGTTCGAGTTCCCGCTGTGATATCGCCCAACTGGCGCATTCGCGCCACGTACCCTGAAGTGGGCTTTCTCAGGGGCGAGACGCGTTTTATCGGCGGCGCGCTGATTTCAGCAGCGCGCGTCCCCGAACCGACCCGAGCCACTGCCATCTGTTCCGTGCATAGCAAGTCATAGGCCTGAATAATCGGGCGGCGCGACACCTGAAGGGCACGTGCCATCGTGCGAGTCGATGGCAATCGACTTCCCGCGAGAATTTGCCCCTCCAAGATTGCGCGCTTCAAAGCTCGCGCAATTTGCTCGTACAGGGCTCCTTCATTATCGAGAGATAACTGCATGGTTCAAGACCGAGGCTTACTTTTACGACGCCGTTCCACTGCCACGGAGTCTCGCATCCTCTGGCCTTGGATAAGCGGCCCAATTCCGCGAGCGCATTCCAGACGGCGAACCACTACGTTCACGTACTTTAGAGCTCGCGGTGTGAAATTAAGCACTTTATTAGCCGCTCCTGCCGAAGCCGTTCTCGTCGCACCGGTTGCGGCCGCACTCTCTGCGCCTATAGTTCTCCCGTATACACCGGTTGCATTATGCAAGTTGGCAGATCAGGTGTCTAGTCGCTTTGCCCGCGGCGGCTGACGTTATGACAGTTTGCCATTGCCACCTCGCCCGTAGCTTGTTTTTCGCGCTGTCACCGTTCGTTGGCAAACTACTTGCGTTGTGGCGATGCATGCTTCTATCCTAGGTGCAGTTGCATTATGCAAGTGGCGGCGTGCGTCAAACGTAAACGGAGAACTGACGTGGGATCACAAGTGACCATATCGAAGCTGATCCGCGATTATTACGCCGCCTACGAAGGGAAGAACCTGAGCGTGATCGAGCTCCTGCTGACAGACGATTTCACTTTTAGCAGCCCGCGCGATGACCACATCAACAGAGTCGCGTATTTCGGCAAATGCTGGCCGAATTGCGAGAAAATACGGGCCTTTCACATCGAGAAGCTTTTCGCCAAAGGCGACGAAGCCTTCGTTCTGTATGAACTTGAACCGAATGTAGGACCGAGATTCCGAAATACCGAATTCTTCCGCATGAAAGGCAACAAGATCAGAGAAGTCGAGGTCTACTTCGGATCACACGTGGGCACGGTCGGTCGCGACGAATGAGGCCCCGGTTGACGAGAATTGCGATACCGTGTTTTTCTATGTTTTGCGCTGTGTCGTTGCTGCTCTCCGCTGTATCGGTAGCTCAGACGCAAGCGCGGAACATTGAGCCGGCACTCTCGGTAGAGACAATTCAACCATTCAGAGCGCACGTCGCGCACCGCGTTCTCATTGATCTTAGACGCCGTTTGGGCCAAACCAAGTGGCCCGACCAGCTTCCGGGCACAACGTGGGAATACGGAGCTTACATCGCGAAGGTCCGAGAACTGGCGGATTATTGGCAGCACAACTACGATTGGCGCGCAGCGGAAGCGCGCCTCAATCGCTTCGACCAGTTCACGACGGAGATCGATGGTCAGCGGATTTATTTTATCCATCAGCGCTCGCCGCGCGCCAACGCCACACCGCTACTGCTGATACATGGATGGCCGGGCTCGATTGTTGAATTTCTCGGCCTGATCGACCCGCTTACACGTCCGAAGAACAGCAATTCTCCCGCTTTTGACGTCATCATCCCTTCTCTTCCCGGTTTTGGATTTTCCGGACAAACCAAAACTCGAGGCTGGGACCCGCAGCGCATGGCGAAGGCGCTGGTCGTTCTCATGGATCGGCTGGGCTATTCAAGGTACGGCATTCAGGGCGGCGATTGGGGCTCCTTGATAGCCCGCCATATGGCTTACCAAGCACCCACGCATGTGATCGGACTTCATCTGAACTTCCTTCCGGTGGAGCCGCCAAATCCAGAGGCCATTAGCCTCATGAGCGACGTGGAGCGCAGACGTTACTCGTACTTTAAGAGGGATGAGAGCAGCTTCTTCAACCTGCAGGCCAGCGAACCGCAAAGTCTGGCTTACGGCTTGACTGATTCCCCGGTCGGATGGTTGGCTTGGATGGTAAACAAATTTCAATTTCTTACCGATAACAACGGCGACTTTCTTACGTCGGTGGACCGCAACACATTTCTAACAGACGTGACGCTGTACTGGGTAACCGATACGGTGGGCTCCGCCTTGCGGATATACCGGGAGAATCGGCTTACCGGAAGCGAAGCGGCGAGCATGCCGCGGTTAGCGACCCCCGTAGCGTACGCCGATTTTCCGAAAGAGGTATTTGCGTCTCCGTATAGCTGGATCGAGCAGAACTACAATGTGGTCCAAAGGACTGAGATGCCGAGAGGAGGGCATTTCGCCGCGCTCGAGCAACCTGAACTGCTGGTCGACGACATACGGAAGTTTTTCGCGAGATTGAGCGGAGATGAACAGCATTCGGTGCGTTCGACATACTCAGGGGTATCTGGTCCCCTGATCCCGTGACGCTACATGACCAAGATAGACCGACGCAAACAGGGAAGTTTCGCCCACAACATTGCGCTGCGCAGTCCTTGCTCCGCTGAAGCCCTGGGCGACCTTCCATGCTCAGCCGACCAACGCATGCGTTGGCCCGTGGGATTTCTTGAGCGCCCTTCAGCTCCCCGAATTGCTAATCACGGCTTTCAGTTCACGCATTTGCCGGTACGTCAAATCCAGGCGAAGGCCGGACTCGGGATGTCCTCGCTTGAACGGGCGCGATTTTGTAGGGAAAAATACTTACCTGGTCGGCGCGCGATTGCCGGCACCTGTTTTTTCGTGCGCGCGCCTTATTGCCAAACTTGGATGTGTGACGGATAACAGCCTGTCGAGCACACAATGCCTGTAGCGTGATGTAAACGGGTGAGTCCCGCGAGACTTCCCCGGCGCGCCGACCCTGGCGCGATCAAGCTTCCGGGCGTTGCGGCCTCATGCGTGAGTCATTAACTCCTCGAACCACCCCTGCAGGGAAGATATCGCATCAAACAGAACAAAGCAGCGCCTCTGGTCGATTCAATTTCCAAGGAGGTTGCCCGGATGCCCAGCTGCAGCGAAGAGCGTCTCGGCGAGGTTCTGCGCAACTTGGACCTGGCCACAGTAATGTTCGACCGCGAGGGTCGAATCACGTTCTGTAATGCTTACCTGCTCGAATTGACGGGCTGGCGACTCGAGCAAATCTTGGGACGAGATGCCTTCGAGGTATTCTTGCGCTTCGAACGCGGTGATTCGCAAACTCGGCTTGCGACGCAGCTGGCCGCTACAGGTGATAAATGGCTGCAGGAAAGTGAGATATTCACCCGTTCCGGCGAGCGCCGGCTCGTCCGTTGGAATAATCTGAGGCTGCGCTCCGAAACGGGGCAGGTGACTGGAGTGGCCTCCGTCGGCGAAGACATCACCGACCGGCGGCAGGCAGAAGCTCGTGTTGCATACCTGAATCGGGTGTATGCGGTCTTGAGTGGCATCAACAGCCTGATCGTGCGCGTGCGTGACCGCGCGGAACTGTTTAGGGACGCGTGCCGCATCGCGACTACGCAAGGCGGGTTTCCCTTGGCGATGATGGGCACGGTAGATCGCCACACAATGAAGATTGTCCCCGTTGCTCTCGAAGGCGAGGATCCAGGAGTCGTCGCCGGCATCAAAACCATCCTCTCTTTGAGCAACGGTTCGGTCAATACCATGGTCGAAGAGGTTATGCGGACAAAAATGCCCGCCATCGCCAACGATTCCCAAAACGATCTGCGCGTTGCGTTTCGCGAGAAGCATGCCGAGCTCGGTTGCGGTTCGATGGTCGTGTTACCCGTAATCGTGGAGAATGAAGTGATGGGCGTCCTTGCCCTGTACGCCCGGGAGAAGCAATTCTTCCATGAGGAAGAAATGAGGCTGCTGACGGAGTTGGCTGGCGATATTGGATTCGCTATCGATCATATCGACACCCGAGAGCGCTTCGACTATCTCGCCTACTACGACGCCCTCACAGGACTGGCTAACCGCAACCTGTTTCTCGATCGTTTAGCTCAACACATGCGCAGTGCCTCCACCAGCGGCCAGCAACTCGGCTTGTTTCTCATCGATTTAGAGCGATTCAAGAACATCAACGACACCCTCGGCCAGCCCGCTGGCGACGCTCTATTGCAACAGGTAGCCGATTGGTTGAGGCAGACGGTTGGGAATGCGGACCTGCTAACACGCTCTAGCGCCGATCATTTCGCTGTCATGCTGCCGAATGTCACGCACGAAGAGGAAGTAGGGCGGCAGGTAGAAAAGACCTTGGATGAGTTCATTGCTCATGCTTTTCACCTCAACGGTCAGGAATTTCGAATCGCCGCGAAGATCGGCATCGCACTGTTTCCGCATGATGGGACCGATGCCGGCACGTTATTCAAGCACGCGGAAGTCGCATTGAAAAAGGCCAAGGTTGGTGGCGATCGGTATCTGTTCTATGCGCAACGGATGACCGAGACGGTGGCTGGCCGACTCACGCTCGAGAATCAGTTGCGCCGCGCGCTCGATCGGGAAGAATTCGTGCTGCACTATCAGCCCAAAGTCAATGTCGCGACAGGTGAGCTTGCCGGCGCCGAGGCTCTTATTAGGTGGAATGATCCGGCGACGGGCATCGTGCCGCCAGCCCGCTTCATCCCGATCCTGGAGGAGACGGGACTCATTTATGAAGTCGGGCGCTGGGCGCTGCATCGAGCCATCGCGGACTACCTAAGGTGGCTCCGCGCCGGTCTTGCCGCCGTGCGAATCGCGGTGAATGTATCTCCCTGGCAGTTGCGTCATCGCGACTTCGTGGCCGATATCAAACTGGCCGTTGGCATCGACCCCGCGGCTGCAGCCGGGTTGGAGTTGGAGATCACCGAGAGCATGGTAATGCAGGACTTCAAACGCAATATTGCCAGCCTGCATGCGATCCGCGGCTTAGGCGTCTGCATAGCAATTGACGACTTCGGCACGGGCTTCTCCTCACTTAGCTACCTGGCTAAACTGCCTGTGGATACCCTGAAAATCGATCGCTCGTTCATTGTAGACATGGAAGGCGGCCGGGAAGGCTCGGCGCTGGTCGCAACGATCATCAGCTTGGCGCACGCACTTAACCTCAAGGTGGTGGCCGAAGGCGTGGAAACTGCAGAGCAACTGCAATTGCTAAACTCGCTCCATTGCGATGAGTTTCAGGGCTATCTCTACGGCAAACCGGTGCCAATCGAAGTTTTCGGGGCGAAATATCTGACTGAACGAGTCGCCACGCCGCAGACCCTCGTAGCCGACTGACGGTGCACCTGGCTGCCGTTATGCTGCGTTTCGGAGTCCTGGCCATCGCGAGCCGCTTCCGCGTCGCACTCGACATGCTACCGCTACCTCCCCGAGGCGCGGCAAGTGGCCCATGACGAGAGCACGTGAGCAGCGCCCCGCGCCTGCTGCCTAGCTGGCGCTGCGGCCCGCGGAGTCGATCCCTGCTTAGGCCGCGCAACCGAGTCGTAGTTATCCTCGCGTCGCCTCCACCGGTGAAATGGTCGCTGCTTTGAGCGCCGGCCAAAATGCCGCGATCTGGCCCAAAAAGAATACGCAGATGATGCTTATGACGACATAGCTGACAGGCAGTCGCGGCATTTCGAAAAACGTAGCCATCCATAAATTCAAGAACACCGCGATCGTAGCACCCGCCCCGGCGCCTGCGGCGACAATCAGAAAATTCTCAGTCTGAAAATAGCGCACGATGTTGTGGCGGGTTGCGCCCAGTGCGCGGCGGATGCCGATTTGCCTGCGACGTTGGGCCACCCAATAGCTGGTCAGTCCGATGATGCCAAATGCAGAGATCCCAACCAACGCGATGCACACCACAGCGAGGATGACCGCTAGTCCCCGATCATCCCTATAGACCTCGGCGCGGGCTGCTGTCAGGGACTGACTCTTCCCCAATATTCGTAGCGGGTCGATTTCGATGAGCCTATTTTCCGCAGCCCTTAGTACCGCCGTCACTTGCCCGGGCTGGACGCGCACAATGTAGAACGAATAAAACGAAAGTAAGCGAAACGGCTCAATAATCGAGTTATCGTTGAACTTGCTAGCCCATGCCTGCGCCCAGGGTACCTGCAGTCTGTCGACGATGCCGATGATCTGGACAGCGCGGTTGTCAGGCTGAAGATAAATTGATCGCCCGAGCGGTTCTTTACCGGGGAATAGCTTATCAGCCAGAGTTCGCGTAATGATGATGGCCGGAGGGAGTACCTGGGCGCTCCAGCTGGCTTTGTCAATCACTTCGGCGCCGCTGAAATTGCGGCCGGCGATCAACTTGAGTCCCAAGGTCTGCAAACCATGCTCGTCCGCGAAGTACACCGCTGCCTGTGCGGTTCGACTTTTTTGATCTGGAGATAGCTTGATGTCTTGGGGGTAACCGCTGTGTCCTAAGGGATGAGAGTTGCTGGCAAAGGCGTCGATTACTCCTGGCAGGGCGCGCAGCGCCGCGAGATCTGTTTGCAAGCGCGCGGAGAGGTCAGGTGGATTGGCCACCCACTGATTCTGTATGAAGAAAATATGACTTTCGTCAGCTCCCGTCGGACGTTGACTGAAACTCAAACGCTGTTCGATGATGAATAGGCCATTGCAGAGGACAGCGAGCGTGATGGCCATTTGTAGGGCAATCAACAAGGCGCCGGCTTTATTGCGGCGCATCGCCGAGAGAATGGGACGGCATTCCATATTACTTCCCCACTAAGCTTTGAGTTGCCAGCTCGGTTGCAATTGGACCGCGCGGCATGTGGGATACAGTCCGGCGAGAGTAGTCGCAAACATAGAGACGGCCATCGCGATGGCGATGTCTGCGAAGCCTAGGTGAGTCAGGCGAGTCACTTCATCGGAGAGCAATGATCGCAGACCCAATAGGCCCAACGCTGTCATTACAAGACCCAGGGTCGCGCCCGCCAAGCCTACGACTCCCACCTCGATCAAGCATTGAGAGAAAATTGCGGCGCGATTGGCCCCCAGGGCGCGACGCAGGCCGATATCGCCGGCACGCCCCATAAACTTGGCCAGCATCAAACCCATAGCATTCAGGAGGCACACCAAGAGAAAACTGAAGGACAGTACCAAGAGAATTCGCGCCTCCGCAGACACCACCCGCCAATGCGTGAGCCACTCGTGTACGTCGCGCAGCCGAGTATTAGGCGCCCAATGGAAACGACCCAGGCGTCGTTGCTCTACGGCGTAGTTATTGAGAAATGAGCGATAACGCTCTACATCCGCGGTGGTAGGCAGCTGCGCCCAGAATTGTATCCAAACGCATTCGGAACGCAGCTTGCCATCCCATCCGGGTGCTGCAGGAAGGATGTCCGGACAGATATTGTCGCCCCAGCTTCCAACATGGCCCTCGATGGCTCGAGTGAAGGGAAGAAGGACCTGCTCGACCTCGCCGAATTTAGCGATGCTCGGATCATAAAACTTGGGCATCGGCTCCCAGTGGTTCAAAACACCAACCACTCGATAATCCTGAGTGTCGAGTGTCAGTATCTTGCCTACGCTATTCGCGCCACCGAAAACCTTGTCGTTGAGTTCGCGCGAAATTACCACCACCCTGGCGCGGTCTTCGTCGTCAGAAGCGCTCCAGGGTCCGCCGAAACGAAAGGGAACGTCGAACATCGCAAAAAAGTCTGTGTATGCAGCCCGCATAGAGACCAGAAAGGGTCGTAAATGTGGATTCATGGGTAACAGCGCAGCCCCTGCGTAGTACATGGCGCTTTGGCGAGGCGCGGCGCGTGCATTCATCAAACCGATGGCGTCGATATAACTGATCTGCTCTGGCAAACTGTCGGCACTGCTGGTTGACGGACTCTCGCTCGGTCCCCAGTTATCGATCTGTACGGCGAACAACTGCCGCGACTTCCTTGGTATGGGATCGCCTGCCATCGCGCGAAACACCGTCAACGTGGTCATCGACGCCCCGATCCCGACGCCGATAGCGGTGATCATTAGCGCGGTTAGTACAACGTTGCGCCTGAGGCTGCGCAGTGCCAAGCCGAAATAGTAACCGAACACACGGATCCCCTAGAATATCCGATGTCAAAAACGAAAGAACGCCGACATCAGGATTTAGTGGAGATTCAGGTTTATTATCGGATCGACAAAACCAGATGCCCTCACGCGTTCCATGCTGAGCGAGCGAGCACGCCCCAGCAGTTCGTCCATTGGTCGGTCCGGTGTGTGAATAATCTGCATCAGCTCCTTATTGTTTAAGGAAGCGGGGAAATCCGGGAAGTCGTGTGTCAAGGAAGCGAGGTAGCGTCCCAAAAGAAACTGCTTTGTTAGCGCCACTTGAGTCAAATCAATCTCCATTGCGATTTGTGCGGGGGTGAGGTGTGACGGATCGGGGTCATCAAGAATAAAGCGCCTCGATTCGAGGACCGCGCGATAGACTTCAAGGGCCGTGTCGTATTCTCGCTCCAGATAGCGATACGCCAAGGCGTCTTCTTCTATTTCGTTGCGAGGAATGAGTGCGATTGCCCCATTTTGGTGAGCAGCGTCCCAGACTGCCGAGGAAATTGCGACGTAGGAGGCGTCCCAAAGCAAAATACCCGGGAGCTTGTCCGATGAGGTCCCAGGATGCTGCTCTAGGTAGTGAAATACCAGCAGATTGTTTTGCAGTTCAGCAGTAGTCTGGCGCCAGTATGCGCTCTGATAAGCGATCTCCGCGTGGTTTTCTTGCCGCTCCATGTGTAGAGCTTCGCGAATGTGACTGAGTTGGTAATGGTTGCGAATATCCTCCACCGTCTGCTGCAGAGCGACTGCGATGCACAGACCGACCACGATGGTGGCAATCTGTACCGCGAAATCTCGCCAGCCGCGCGCCGGCGCATGGATCGAGTGCACATCGAGCATAGGTGTAGGTCTCCGGAGATGTTGCCGAGATTCCAATCGTTAGAGACTCGGCCATCCCCATAGGTTGGAAATCCTGGCGTTATTTTTACTGCGTCGAGAACTGCTGTTCGCGGATGCGACGCAATGTTTATAATTTAAGCCAAATGCGATTGCGCTTTCATCTTCTGATTCTTTGGAACCAAACCAAGGGCCGATGTCCGGGTAAGCCACATCCGACGGTAAATTTAGGTCTTGCCGCATGATTTTAGTGAGGCACTAGAGACAGTCTCCTCATGGAAACGGCTCTTGGTTTCGGCGCGTGGCCTAGAGCCGCCTTCGCTACGAAGATTGCCGCCATGTGGCGGACAGGCTGCACACCGGCGCATGAGTTCGCCGCGACCCATGCCATCCGCCGTCAGTTCAACAGCTACCTCAGGTGGCGATCTCATCCTCGGGGATCGGATGCCGATGCACGCTCAAAAGTGCCGTCGACTATTTCCACGAAGTTCCTTTCCTCGCGAAGAATCAAGC
>Ga0209006_10002025_pt1 | contig 18386 bp, 15 predicted proteins | sample JacPin_JW_Ref_O2_FD_188567 | JGI IMG/M metagenome (GOLD analysis project Ga0209006, IMG submission 188567) | Forest soil microbial communities from Algoma, Ontario, Canada - Jack Pine, Ontario site 1_JW_Ref_O2 (SPAdes) (version 2) | ecosystem: Environmental > Terrestrial > Soil > Boreal...
ATGCTCTCAAGAATCAATCCGGCAGCGGCCAGCATGATATCTGCCTGTCGAACGAACTTCGGGGACGTCGATGGGATCGGTAAAGTCCCTCACCAGGACAATATTCTTGCCAATCGATTGCGAAGCGCAACTCCTTGATGGCAAGGACAAGAGAGTACCGCGGTCGAACCATGGGGTGTTTAAGTTTAAACGTGTTCACCGCTGGCCTCAGATGTCCGGAAGCGAACCGGCAACCATCGGGTTTGCCAGGTTTATGAGACCGGTTCTAATGTTATTGAGCCTACGCGTAAGCAACTGCAGGTCGTAGAAGCGCAATGCAGGCTCCGGCGTGCGACCTATCGCGCGAGACGATCCTGGGGTCGACGATGCTGGGGTCTGCCCAGGCTCATGCCCGATCCTCGATGCTAGGGTACTTTCCCGCTCCGCAAAGGCTATTCCAAGCGACAAGTCAAAGGCTTTGAGGAGTCTCTAATCAATCTGTTCGTTTTCACGTACAGACACGGATCACATTTATGTACGCTCGTTCTTGTATGCAACGCGAAATACACGGTCCCGGTCGCGATCTACTGATTAATCCCGCTCGCCAAAACACCGCCATCCACGGGCAAGATGGTGCCAGTGACAAAGCTAGCCGCGTCCGAGGCCAGGAACACCGCCGCTCCCACCAGTTCTTCGAGTTCCCCAAATCGTTTCATGGGAGTTCGTATCATCACTTCGTTGCCGCGGCCCGTCCCCACCAGCAATTTCTCACTGAGGGGAGTGCGAAAGTATCCCGGAGCAATCGCGTTCACGCACACTCCATGTCCTGCCCACTCGATCGCCAGAGACTTGGTCAGCGAGGCCAATCCCGACTTGCTGGCGGAATATGCCGCCACCTCAAAGAGTGCCAGGAACGATCCCATGGAAGCGATGTTAATGATGCGTCCGTAGCGCCGCTCGATCATGTGGCGTCCGAATACTTGACAGGATCGGAGCGTGCCGGTCAGATTCGTATCGACGATCCGGTTCCAGTCCTCTTCAGAAAAGTCCAACGTCGGAGCACGTTTCGTGATCCCCGCCGCGTTGACCATGATGTCGACCTTTCCGAACGCGTCCACGCAGGCCTTCAGCAAGTCTTCCAAAGATTGTCGGTCCGCGACATCACAAGTCACTCGCAACGATTTCCGGCCGAGAGCTTCGATCTCGTCCGCCAATGCCTTTACGAGTTCGATACGTCGCGCGCTCGCCACCACATCAGCGCCGCCTTCAGCCAGACCAACCGCGATCGTCTTACCGATCCCAGAGCTACCACCGACAACGACTGCGACCTTACCGTCGAGATCCAACGCCTTGTAACCCATATTCCCTCGAATCGTCCTGCAGAAATAAACGCAACCGTTTCGCTGGCGACTACCAGTTAAACATCGTACCGTCGAGTTTTCGGTTCACGGGTAGGTATGCTCGCTGGTAGGGAAACTTCTCCCCCAACTCTTCGTTATAGTCAACGCCCAACCCTGGCGCGTCCCCCGGATGTAAGTAGCCATGGTTGAACGAATACGAATGCGGAAAGACCTCGTCAGTCTCTCGCGTGTGGCGCATATATTCCTGAATTCCGAAATTGTTCACCGAAATATCGAAGTGCAGTGCAGCCGCCATCGCCACCGGCGACAAATCCGTCGCCCCGTGGCTGCCAGTCCGCACATGATAAATCTCCGCCAGGGCGGCGATCTTTTTCATGTGCGTCAAGCCTCCCCCATGCACCACGGTCATGCGGAGGTAGTCGATCAGCTGTTCCTGGATGAGAAGATGTGTATCCCAGATGGAATTGAAGACCTCACCGACAGCCAGCGGCGTTGTCGTATGCTGCCGAATGATGCGGAATCCTTCCTGCAACTCTGCGGTCACCGCGTCTTCCAGCCAAAATAAGTGATACGGCTCCAGGCTCTTCCCCAGTCGTGCCGCCTCAATCGGTGTCAGGCGGTGGTGAACATCATGCAGCAGGTGCAAGTCATCGCCAAACTTCAACCGCAACGCTTCAAACAGCTTGGGGACATGCAGAAGATATTTCTCGCTCGACCATGCGTTCTCCGGCGGCAAGCCTTTTTCAGCAGGCTCGTAATACGACGCGCCGTGCGCAACTCCATACGTGGAAGGCAGCCCGGGTATTCCCGTTTGCGCGCGCACCGCAAGATATCCCTGTGCTTTGTACTTCGCGACTTCCTCCAGCGTCTCCTCAACATCGCGCCCGTTCGCGTGCCCGTAGACCAGCACTCCCGTTCTGCTTTGGCCACCGAGCAAGTTGTAAACCGGCGTCTGCAGCGCCTTGCCTTTGATGTCCCACAGCGCCATGTCCACTGCCGCAATCGCCGTCATGGTTACGGGGCCGCGGCGCCAGTACGCACCGCGGTACAGGTATTGCCAAACATCTTCCGTCTGGAAGGGATCGCGTCCGATCAGGCAGGGAATCAGATGATCGCTCAAGTACGATGCGACGGCCAGCTCGCGGCCGTTGAGAGTTGCATCTCCGAGCCCATAAACGCCCTCGTCCGTTGAAATCTTCAAAGTAACGAAATTCCGTCCGGGACAACTCAGGAAGACTTTCGCAGCGGTGATCTTCAACGATCGCTCCTTACGATGACTGCCACACTGAGTGTAATAAAAACTTCAGATCCGTTGTCCGGCAATCCGTCGCCCGGGACAGAATTGGGCAGACCGTCGGGGCGTAGGTTCACTGGCTTGCGCGCGTCGGCATGGTGCATCACTTCACATCGGGCAACCCCTCTCCGTCAAGCGGCTGCTGAACTGATATGATTCTTGGCTTGAAATGCTAGATCGCATCCTATCGGATGCAGTGTAGTGTTCCTGCCCATGACTGGCTTTCTCAGCGAAGATTTTCTGCTCTCGAACGATGCCGCGCGCCATCTTTATCATCAGTTCGCCGTTTCTCAGCCGATTCTCGACTACCACTGTCATCTTTCTCCTCAGGACATTTCCCGAAACCGTCGGTTTCGGAATCTCTGGGAAATCTGGCTGGAGGGAGACCATTACAAATGGCGCGCCCTGCGGGCCAATGGCGTCGCGGAGAACTACATCACCGGGGACCGAACGCCCTATGAAAAATTTCTGGCTTGGGCACGAACCGTTCCCTACACGTTGCGCAACCCGCTCTATCATTGGACCCATCTCGAGTTGCAGCGATATTTCGGCATTTCTGATCTTCTGGATGAAGCCTCTGCCCCCAGAATCTGGGAGCGCGCCAATGCTGTGCTTGCGGAGAAGTTGACCGCGCACGCCGTTCTGCAGAAGTTTCACGTGAAAGTTGTGTGCACCACCGACGATCCCACCGATGATCTCCAACATCATCAGAAGATCGCGACGTCAAATCTGGCGACGCGAGTTTTTCCTACGTTCCGTCCTGACAGAGCTTTGGCCATCGGCGCCCCTGAATTTCTCCCTTGGCTCGAACAGCTTTCCAAGGCTGCCAATGTTGACATACCCGATCTGAGCGCCTTTCTCGAGGCCCTGGGGGCGCGGCATGACTTCTTTCATTCCCTGGGCTGTCGCCTCTCCGACCACGGATTGGATCATTGCTATGCAACCCCGTGTTCGGATCGAGAGGCTGCGGCGATCTTCGCGAAAGCGCGCGCAGGCCGCTCCATCTCAGCCGACGAGCGAACTCAGTTTGCTTCTTTCATGATGCTTTTCTTTGGCCGGCTCGATGCGAACAAGAGATGGACCAAGCAACTGCATTTGGGCGCGATGCGAAACGTGAACAGCGCAGCTCGCCGGAAGCTGGGGGCCGATGCCGGTTACGATTCCATCGGCGATTTTGCTCAGGGCAGACATCTCGCCGCTTACCTCGACGTGCTGGCTCAGGAAAACGCGTTGCCGCAAATGATTGTGTACAACGTCAATCCGAAAGACACATTTCAGTTCGCAACGGTGATCGGCTGTTTCCAGGAGGGCGAGAAACCGGGAAAACTCCAATATGGCAGCGCCTGGTGGTTCTTAGATCAGAAACAAGGAATCACGGCCCAAATCGACGCGCTGTCGAACACCGGCCTGTTGTCGCGTTTTATTGGCATGGTGACAGACTCTCGATCGTTCATGTCCTATCCGCGGCACGAATATTTCCGCCGTGTTGTTTGCGACATCCTCGGACAAGACGTCATGCGGGGTGATCTGCCGAATGACGACGCTCTCCTGGGAAGTCTGATCCAGGGTATCTGCTACGAGAATGCGAAGCAATATCTCGAACTGCCGGCCGGCGGTGTCGGCGAGCCTCAATAGATCGTATCCCTCCCGAGGCCGCCGTCAATGCGGCAAATCGGATGTAGAATGGCTCCCAACGCAGCGCCGCCGAAGCGGAAATCCAGCTTTCGTAATCCGGTCCAACACGTCCAAACAGTGGAGGATTTCGGTTCTTGAACATCCGGGAGGTTTTGCGCCAGACCGTTTCCTCCATCGCCGCGCACAAGCTGCGAAGCTTTCTCACCATGTTCGGAATTATCTGGGGCATCACTTCGGTCATTTTGCTGGTCGGCCTGGGCAAGGGATTCAGCCGCGACCAGAAGGAACGCCTCAAGACCATCGGGGTCGATCTGGCAATTGTCTGGGGCGGACGCACGAGCGAGCAGGCTGGTGGATATGCGGCCGGACGCCCGGTTCGCCTGTCCATCCAGGATGCTTACATCATCAAGAACGAAGCGTACCTGATCAAAACGGTCAGTCCGGAACTGCGGCGCAGCGTAGCCGAAGTCAGCCGCTACAACGCGGCATCGCGCCCCGTGCGCGGCGTCTGGCCCGACTACCAGCGCTTTCGTTCGCTCAAGGTCCAGGAAGGCCGCCTCATGAGCGATGACGATGAAAAAGAAGGTCGCCGCGTGGTGGTGCTGGGCGTGGAATCGCGCGACCAGCTCTTTCCCGGCAAACCCGCGATCGCCGAGACGCTCACCATGAATGGCTCTCCCTACACCGTCATCGGCGTGCTGGAAAAGAAAAAACAGAATGGCAGCTACGGCAGCGGCCCCGACAACACCCAGCTGTTCGTCCCGTATTCATCGATGGCGCGCGATTACCCGCCGCCCGAGCGCCCCGGCATATCCAAGGGATGGATCAACAACCTCGTGGTCGAAGTTGCCGATCCCGAACATCACGAGGAAGCCATGCGCCAGCTCTACGAGATTCTGGGTCGCGAGCACCGCTTCGATCCTCGGGACAAAGACGCGCTTTTCATCTGGGACACGCTCGACGGCTCAAAGCTGGTCGAACGAATTTTCGACATCATGACCATCTTCTTTGGAGCCGTCGCGCTGATGACTCTTTCCCTCGGCGGGATCGGCGTCATGAACATCATGCTGGTCGCGGTCACTGAGCGCACTCGTGAGATTGGCGTACGCAAATCACTAGGCGCGACGGCCCGCGATATACGCAACCAGTTCTTTGCCGAGTCGGCCACGCTCATGCTGCTGAGTGGAGCTCTCGGTCTCGGCCTCGGCCTGGGAATTTGCCTGCTGGTCAGCAACGTGGACTTGCCCGATATCGTGCCGCATCCGGTGATCTCGCCGCTGGCCATCATCGCATCGTTGTTGACGTTGGGGCTGATCACCGTGGGCGCGGGAATGTATCCGGCGCAGCGTGCCGCCGCGCTCAGTCCCATCGAGTGTTTGCGCCAGGAGTAGATAGCAGATCAGGGACGCGAGCCAGTCGCGGGGTGGTTGCATCCGAAACAGCGCGACAGGTCTCGCGGCTCGCCCAGGTCCCTCGCTGTGGAACCAGGGCTGGCTCGGGATGACAAGAGTGCCACATGCGACTGAAGGAACTCATTCTGCAAAGCTGGGACGCGCTGGCGCGCGACCGTCTGCGTTCCATCTTGACCATGATGGGCATTGTGTGGGGCCTGACCACCGTGGTGCTTCTGCTCGGCTACGGCGAAAGTGTGAGCGCAGGCGTTCTCACCGCGTTTCTGGGGATCGGCAACAACGTCGTGATGGTCTGGCAGGGCCAGACCAGCATGCAGGCGGGCGGACAGCGCGCCGGAAAGCGCATTCACTTCAAGTACGAAGACTTGCAAGCCATCCGCGACGAAGCTCCGCTGGTTCGCCTGCTCAGCGGCGAATGGGACGAGGGCGTCGCTTACAAGTATGGCGACAAGATCATCACGGTTTCGACCAAGGCGGTGCAATACCCCTACCGGGAGATGCGCAAGCTAAACATCGGCGAGGGCCGCTACTTCGAGGAGAGCGATTTTGCGGAACATCGACATGTGCTTATTTTTGGTCCGAATGCGGCGAAGAAAGTCTTTGGCGGCCGCGATCCCGTTGGCGATCACGTGACCATCAACGGCGAGACGTGGGATGTCATCGGGCTGCTTAAGTTGAAAATCCAGGATTCCTCCAACAACGGCCCCGACAATGAGAACGTTTTCCTCCCCTTCGAAAGCCTGAGCGACATCAATGACATTCGCGATCCCGAGATGATCGTGTTCCAGCCCGTCACTGCGCTCGAGCACAAGGCCGCGCTCGCGCAGGTGCGAGAAGTGCTGGCGCGTCGTCACAATTTCAATCCCAAGGACGATAAATCGAGCCCCGAGTGGGACACCGTCGAAGACACCAAAGAAATTCAGCAGTTCGGAATCGCTCTCCGGCTGATCCTCGGATTCATTGGTGTGCTGACCTTAGGCGTGGGCGGCGTCGGCGTGATGAACATCATGCTGGTCAGCGTGACCGAGCGGACCAAAGAAGTGGGACTGCGCAAGGCGCTGGGCGCTCGCAACCGCGACATCGCCTTTCAATTTCTTGTCGAAGCACTCGTCCTCACCTTCGCCGCCGGCTTGGTTGGGATGGTGGTGTCGGTGCTTCTGGCACATGCGATCCCGCCCATGCCACTCTATTCCGCGATGTACAAGACAGCCAATCACGAAGGCGACATCATCCTGAAGACTTCCGGCAGTGTCATGCTGACTGCCTTTGTGATTCTGACTTTTGTCGGGGTCACTGCGGGGGTGTGGCCAGCGCTGAAGGCCTCGCGCATGGAACCCGTCGAAGCTTTAAGGTACGAGTAGGCTTCGAGCGCAACCCACGAGCTAGCGACCTATTTGTATCTTTTCTATTTTCAATAACTTGAAAAGAATTAGGCGCCGAAAGACCCAATTTCTTTTCGGCTCGTACGCCGGGCATCTCCAATTTGTGTTTTTGCAACTAACAAATTAGTTGACGTTTTTAATTCGTCTACGTCAAATCAGTAAGCGACTAGGAGAGCGTTTTGGCCCGCACTAAGTCCGTAACCCTGACAGAAGCTGAATTGCGCATCATGAACGTCCTCTGGGACCGGGGCTCGTCGACCGTCCACGAGGTGCTGCAGTTTCTGCCGGATAAGCCGCCTCTGGCCTACAACTCAGTCCTGACCATCGTCCGTATCCTGGAAAAAAAGGGCTACGTAAAGCACCTCAAAGACAAGCGTGCTCACGTCTACATTCCGCAAATGGACCGCAAGGATGCGACCCGCTTTGAGGTGAGTCATCTGGTTAGCCGGTTCTTCGGCAACTCCCATGAATTGCTTGCGCTGAACGTTCTCGAAGAGACCAGCATTGATGCGGAAGAACTCGATCGCTTGCGCCAGTTGCTCGAAAGGAGCAAGTGACCCGACCATGACTGCGCTCTTCAACTTGACTGCTATCGCCGAAACCTCAGCGGTTCAGATCGTAGACTGCCTGGTTCAAGGCACGCTGGTCGCGATCTTCGCCGGTTTGCTATCGGGCGCGGCGCGCAAGCAGAGTTCGGGAACACGATTCGCAGTGTGGTTTTCCGCCCTCATGGCCATCGCTGCGCTGCCCCTCGTCGGCGGTTCATGGTGGTCGCATGGATCCAGCGTTTCAACCGGGACGATCGGCCGATCTGCCATCACCCTGCCGGGTTCCTGGGCGCTTTACGCCCTCGGAGCGTGGGCTGCGATCGCGGTCTGGTTTTTGCTCGGAGTCGGCCGAGGCATGTGGCATCTCCATGTTGTCCGCAAGAGTTGCCAACCCGTCGACCCGTCGGCACTCGACCGCAGACTAAGGGAAACTTTAGAGCTCCAATCGAGGCGACCAGCAACGCTTTGTGTGTCCGATTGGGTGCAAGTTCCGACCGCCATTGGCCTGGTCAATCCACTCGTGGCGGTTCCCCGATGGGCGATCGAAGAGCTTTCTCCCGACGAACTCCACCAAGTCCTGCTGCACGAACTCGCTCACCTCGGTCGTTGGGACGACTGGACGAACCTGGCTCAAAAAGTGGTGAAGGCACTTTTCTTTTTCCATCCCGCCGTTTGGTGGATCGAGAAGCGAGTGTCCTTGGAACGCGAAATGGCATGCGACGACGCCGTGGTGGCTCAGACGGCAAGTCCGCGAGCCTATGCCGAATGCCTCACGCACCTCGCCGAAAGAACTTTTATTCAGCGCAGCCTGATCCTGGCACAGGCGGCACTCGGGCGAATTCGCCAGACCTCGCTGAGAGTGGCTCAGATTTTGGACAAGAATCGTCCCACCGAGAGGGCCCGCACTTGGAAGCCGGCTATGTCGCTGGCAGCTTTCACCCTTGTCTGCGTGCTCAGCACCTCCAGAGTCCCCAAGCTCGTTGCCTTTAGCGCTAGCCAGCCAAGTGCAGCGGCCACTCCCGCGATTGCGACCATTTCTTCTCCTGCTGGGAGGGGAGTGGCATTGACCGGAATGCCCCTCGCACCCGGAACTCGATCGCGCCCCAGCATTCCCCAGGTTCGCCCCCTGCCAGTCAAGTTGAACTTGCGCGGGCCGCGTCGCAGCTTCCGAATTTCCGAGCAGGACACCGTGAGTCAGCCTCCGACTGCGGAACAGAGTAGGGGAAGCATGATTCGCCGAACCAGTGCGAATGAAACGAAGGCGAATGTGACTCCCGTTGCTTTCACGGAGACGCTATTTGTAGTCGTGGAGGGCTGCGATGGTGTCTCCCCAGACCAGCCGGTTTATCAGATCCAGTGGTGGCGCATAACGGTTTTCCATCCGGCTGCCGACCCGCCCGGTAACCGAATTCCCAGGAAAGAAACTTAGAAATGGAACGTAATAAACCATGGTGAAACCTCAACGCTAATAACTAACGAATTAGTTGTACATCTTGAAAGGACATAAACACCAATGAATGTAGGAACATGGATTAAAAACAGCAGGAAAACATGGATGCGGCGGCTCGCGATGCCAACCCTTGCACTGGCCCTTGTCGGTTCCTTCGTAAGCTATGAATGCGTGAAACCAGGCGCGGCCAAGGCGGCAAATGCCGCGCCCGCGGCCGCACCCCTCGATGTTGACAGCGTGAGCTCACTACTGGCTCTCGATAAGGCGATGGAGACGCTGGCGGCCCGGGTCACTCCGGCCGTTGTCAACGTCACCGTAACCTCGCGAACCAAAGCCGAAGCGAACGGGAAGCAGATGCCCGAAGACATGCAACAATTTTTTGGGCAAGGCGGACCGTTCGGCCAGTTTTTTGGGCCGCACATGCAGCAGCGTCAACCCCAGATTGAGCACGGCATGGGCAGCGGCGTCGTGATCTCGCCCGACGGCTACATTGTCACCAACAACCACGTGGTCGACGGGGCAGTCGATATCCGAGTGACCACCAGCAATCGCCGGGTTCTGAAGGCGAAGCTGATTGGAACGGACCCTCTGACGGATCTGGCCGTTCTGAAAGTGAACGCCACCGATCTGGCAAGCGCTCCCTGGGGCGACTCGAAAGAAGTCCGGCCCGGTCAGACCGTTCTGGCCTTTGGCAATCCCTATGGATTTCGTTTCACGGTGACGCGCGGAATCGTGAGCGCGGTGAACCGTGCCAACCCCGATTCCACCGACCCAAGCAAACCTGGCGCGTTCATTCAGACGGATGCCGCTATCAACCCGGGCAACTCCGGCGGACCGCTCGTGGATGCCCGTGGCGAAGTGGTCGGGATCAATACGTTCCTCGTCTCGCCTTCCGGCACGTTCTCAGGCATGGGTTTTGCGATTCCATCGCAAATCGTGCGGCCCACGGTGGAGACCTTGATCCGCGACGGCAAAGTCAGCCACGGTCACATTGGCATCGGAATCGCTGACGTGACGCCGGAGAACGCGAAGTTCTTCGACAACTCAACGACCGGTGGAGTAGTTACCCAAGTCGAGCCAGATTCGCCCGGAGCCAAAGCCGGCCTGCAGATCGGCGATGTCATCACCGAAATCGATGGCCAGAAAGTGACCGATGCCAGCGAACTTCAGGTGATGGTCGGGCAGAAGCAGCCGGGCTCGAAGATCACGCTCAAGGTTCTGCGTGAGGGCAAGAGCATGACGATTCCGGTCACCTTGGAAGAACTCGGCAATCGCCAGGCTGAAGGCAGTGATGCCTCGGCCAATGGCGAACGCAAAATGCACTGGGGCATTGGCCTCGGCAACCTTACGCCAGAGCTGCGAGAGCAGTTACAGGCGCCGCACGAGATTCACGGAGCCGTGATCGAGCAAGTGCAACCGGGAAGCTCTGCGGACAACGCAGGACTGCAACAGGGAGACATTATCCTCGAGGTGAATCGTCACAAGGTCCAAAGCGCAAGCGATGTGCAACAGGCCTTATCGAGCGTAGCCAAGGGCCAGGATGCATTGCTGCTGGTTTGGTCGAATGGCGGTAATACTTTCCGGGTTCTGCATTCTCCTGAAGGCGCGTAGTCAGATTGGCAGCATTCCGGGCAAATTCGCCGCACTCTCTTCCCATCGTGGAAGGGAGTGCGGCGTTCTTTTTAACGCGGATGCTCTTTAACGGAGATTTCCGTTTTGCAAGTCGTCCTCGTGCTTATGCGGATGCTTACTACGGGCACACAAGGTTCGGAAATTCTGACTTGGGTAGCAGCTGCGATAAGCACCATTGAATCACTGTGGGCTTTAGTCTCTGCGGTACGCCTAAGCGAGTTTTTCTCAGAGTGATCCCATGACTTACCATAAGAGCTTATGGCTCACCTGTTCGATCCCCTCGCGATTCGCGGCATTTCATTTCCAAACCGCATATTCGTTTCACCCATGTGCGAGTACTCCAGCAGCAACGGATACGCCAGCGATTGGCACCTCGTGCATCTCGGCAGCCGGGCGGCTGGCGGCGCTGGCCTGGTACTCACTGAGGCAACCGCTGTTCTGCCCGAGGGCCGCATCAGCCCGCAGGACCTGGGCATCTGGATGGATGATCACATCGAGCCGCTGGCCCGGATCGTTCGCTTCATTCACGGGCAAGGCAGTTTTTCTGGAATGCAACTGGCGCATGCCGGGCGCAAGGCGAGTACCTGGCGGCCGTGGGAGGGGAGCGGAGCAATTCCCGAAAGCGCTGGAGGTTGGAAGAAAGTCGTCGCCCCGAGCCCGCTCTGTTTCGCCGACAACTATCCCATGCCGCAGGCGCTTTCCACTCACGGCATTCAGGAGGTCGTCAGTGCCTTTGCGGCGGCCGCTCGCCGCGCGTGCGAAGCCGGGTTTCGCGTGATTGAAATTCACGCCGCCCACGGATATTTGCTTCATGAATTTCTATCGCCACTGAGCAATCAACGATCTGACGCTTACGGCGGTTCCTTTGAAAATCGCACTCGAATGTTGCGCGAAGTTGTGGACGCTGTGCGAAAAGTCTGGCCCGAACGGGCGCCACTGTTTGTGCGCATCTCGGGTACCGATTGGGTGGATGGCGGCTGGGACATTCAGCAATCGGTAGAACTTGCCCGGCAGCTCAAGCCCCTGGGCGTGGACTTGATCGATTGTTCTTCGGGCGGCAATGTTTCGAATGCCAAAATTCCGGTTGGCCCGGGTTATCAAACGCCATTGGCAGAGCAGATCCGCCGGGAAGCTGGAATCATGACAGGCGCGGTTGGCATGATCACCTCTCCGCCTCAAGCGGAAGGCATCATCGCCGAGGGAAAAGCGGATGCGGTCTTGCTCGCTCGCGAATTCCTGCGCGATCCCTATTGGCCATTGCACTCGGCCCGCGAGCTAGGACAAACAGCGTCGTGGCCTGTTCAATACTTGCGAGCCGCGCCCGAAGGCTCGACGCCACGCGCTGCCGCCGACCTGACTGGTTTGGAATCCTGCTTCGAACCGCAACCTGCCATCTCGAAAGATCGTGGATGAATGAAAACCGTCATCCCGATGAGCATTGTCATCCCGACCGAAGTGGAGGGACCTGCGTTCAGTGGCAGCCACGACTTGTTTCTAAATCGAAGATGAGGTTGAACGTGAAACTCTACCGACACATCATCGCTGTTTGTTCCTTATTGTTCGCACTCCCCGCGGCCCTCGCTCAAGCACCGAAGTCTGACACCAGCTTGACCGGCGATCCCGTCTTTCAGAAAAACTGCACGAAGTGTCACGGAAGAACCGCGGAGGGTCGTCATTTCGGTGGACCATCCCTGATCTCGGAGCCAGCGACCTCTGCGTCAGCCGATGACCTGCGAGCCATCATCACGAAGGGCAAACACCACATGCCAAAGTATGGCGGCAAACTAACCCCCGAAGAAATCAACGCACTCGTCGACGAAATCAAGGCAGCGAAGAAGTGAGCCCGGTCAATTCGCCTTCGCTCCCGCTTGCGACGCTGTTACATAACGGCGGGCGAACGTAAGAACCGCAGGCCAGTTCGGTTCGGAGCGAAGTTGAGGGGAAGGTTCTCCACGCCACAACTTTTCGTTCAGTACTTGTGTGACCATGGTTTTCCTGAGCTCGGCGTAGGCCCATATTGCTGTTTCCGTAGTCCGCGTTTTAGCCAGTCAGGTTGAAGCGACAAAACGGATTCCAGAGACTCTGTCATAAACGCATGCTACTCTGGCACAGTGACCCCGCGCCACGTGCTTTGATTACGAACAAAACCCTTCAATGAGCGCAATCGTCTGTTAGCGTCACTTGACGGTCTCCGAGAAAACGGCGTTGGATTGAGTGCGGTCAGATAGAAGAGCGCGGCGGGGCTGCGTGCGGGATCAGACGGGCACTGATCGGAATGAAGATGCACATTGCAGGATGCTGTAATCAGGTAAAACCATTTAATCTTTGTACCAACTGGACAGATCGCGACCGAGCAGCTTGCTTAGCCGGTCCACTTTAGGCGCAACCTCTGCCTGCAGCAGTTTTCGCACGCATGGCTCAATAGGCTCTCTCGGCCGTATGGTGCCATTCAAGTTTAACAGCCGATGCCAGATTCGCCGCCGGATTTGCCGAGGGATCAGAGCGCCTAGTCGGAGCAGGTTTGGTGGCGGATGACACAGCATCTGCTCCAGCTGGGGGCTGCGGATCTTTCTGTTGGTATTAACCCGTGGAAATTTCAGAGTGGAGTCTTCACGGACGCCCAGAAAGCGTAGTGTATTCCGGCCAACGCCTGCAGCGTCTGCCTCTAAATCGTCGTAAATAATGATGTGCACATTCTCTCGGCCGAATTGATCGAAGTATCGTCGGACCTGCTCGGAGAAATCTGTGAACTCCCGGTAGCCTATCCTTTCACGACCAGTTCGTACCGAGTCTGCTTCCAATGCCGCCGCAAAATCGGTGATCGGCTCGGAGCCATAAAGGGCGAGAGCGTGCAACGAGTGCATCACGTCCACAGGATTCCTAAGCATAACTATGATCTGCGCACTGGAACTGAAAGCTTTGATGGCTTGGGCGGCACATCGCGATCGGAGATAACTGGCCGTTGCCTCCCCAATCTTCTTCTGATCACTCGCTGCAGAAAAATGTCCTAGATACTCCTCCATCGACATTTTCTGCTTTTCTCGCAGGTCACTGTCGAAGAAATAAAGCTCTTTTTCCGCCGACATGAAAATGTCGGAATGGCCTTTCAGGTAGGTCCATAACGACCTAGTACCGCATCTAGGTGCTCCGACGATGAAAAGATTTGGCTTTGTCATGCCTCTATGTCCAACTTATCGCACATAGACTGGCCCCACCCGTATACAGGCACAGTTATATGATAAACGCAATTGCAAACCGCGGGTCATAAGCCATCGCGACCGACGAGGCCTTGCCATACCGTGAGGAGCCTTCCAAACCGAAATGTTTCGCGTCCACTGACGTGTCGGTTTCCAAATAGTCGAGGGCGGGACTCGCTCCCCATAGCCAGGCGCGCAGAGGGCCCCAATCGTCGAGCTTGCGCGGCTGGCCTTTGTTCACCAACCGCTCACGCCCTGCGTTAATCCTTCTCCCTTGTCCGCCTGCACACTTGTGGGGGGATATAAATGGCGTACCCCAACCTTTGGCGAGAACCTGCTACCGCCATGTGAGTCCCGGGCGCGACGCATTCATCTTCGGAAAGCGCTGGGCCAGAGACGCTAAAAACTCTGGGCTCCAACCGAATTCCATCTTCACCGGCACCGGACCGCTCGCATTGGCTGGCGTCCTGCGAGTCAGGTCGATGTCCACGGTCACAGAGGGATATGCGGAGTGGTCGACGTGTCCCGCCAACTTCTTCGTAATGATTGGAACGTCGTCATTCGCCTATTTCGTTGTCCAGAGAACCTCCCAATTCAGTTTGGGCGCGTTCATGGGCACGCGGCCATAAACCCCGCGCCCGAAAAACGTGCACGATCTCCGGACGACGCTTTTCCCAGCACATCTTCGCCGTGGTGACTGTCTTAACGTCGTTCAACAGCAGCGGGTCGGGGAGTTTCGCGTAGCGATTGCTTTAGGATTATCGTAATTCGCGGCGTTCGGCGACATCGGATTGCCGTCCGCACCTCGGCCGCAGCCATTAATGTTGAGCCGATCCATCATGCGTCGATGGTCCTGCTCCGACGGGAGACGTGTCGGTGCGTGCTGTCTGCCGTTCCTTGCGCGTACCAGGAACATGGAGAACTCATGCACAGAACGTGAACCCGAAGAGCCTTTGCAGGGATCGTCCCATCAACGAGCTCCTCCAGTCCTCGCAGTCGGACCGCCGCGCATCGCAATCTCGTATCGCGGAATTATTGCCCCGCGGAGTCACGAGGAAGTCAGAACCGATTAAGGACGGTGAAGGGATTGCCAAAAAAATCCCGGCAACCGAGCCGGGATTTTTTTCAATCAATGGATCCGCTCTTCAGCTAGGAAGCACGGCGCTGGCCCTGGTTCTCGTCTTCTTCGTTCTGGCCTTGGCCGCCCTTCTTCTGTTGATTCTGCTGGTTCTGCTGACCGGGCTGTTGGCCGGTTTGGCCGCTCTTTTGGCCGGACTGACCGGGCTGACCGCTCTGTCCACCTTGCTGTCGGTTCTTATCCATATCATCTGCCATGAAAATAGTCCTCCCTTTAAATGCGCGTCTCGGCGCATAATTTACGTCCACTGCTTTCATTTAGTTGCTGCCTAACTTTCGAAGGTTGGGGGCGGAAAAACAATTCGGTAACGACAAAAAAAGTCGAAGATTCCCGAGAGAAATCTTAAGGGAGGGCGGAAGGTTGACTCGCGGGAGTCTGCGATGGCACGAAGGCCTTCAATCGTTCGATCTCCTCCTGTGTTCTCTGCCAGCCCTGGGGATTTCGCTTGGTCGCGATCGGAGCAGTGAGGTCGCTATAGAACGCGAGGATGTTCTCGCGCAGTTCCGGCGTTACTTTTTCGAAATTGTGTTTCGCCAATTGATCGAGCAGGTGAGCGTAGGCGTTGTCGGTCAGAACGTACTCGCCGGCGCGCGTCACCTTTCCAGTATCGAAATCGGTGTTGGGGAGCTGAAGTTTATTGGCGCGTACTTGGGTGAGAAGACCCTTGTAGTTATCGAGAGTGTGGTTGACGCTGGCGATATACAGATCCTCGGTTTTTTGCGACGGGATCTTGAAGTCAACCGCCTTGAACGGCCCAATCTTCGGCATGAATTTCAGGAAGAATGCCAGCACTCGCGTGCCGAAGCCTGGTTTCCGATACCCTTTGCCCCATTCTTTTTGGTAATTGGCCCGCGATAGGTAGTAACGGAACTTTTTGGAATTGAAATTCGGGGTTTCGGCGACCAGTTCTTTCTTCCTGGCCACGAGCGCAACCCTCGTCATCTCGGGAATGATGGTACTGATTGACCGCCGGAAGGTTCCAATTGCCAAATCTTCTTTGGCAATTACGTCGACCAGTTCAAGGCTATAGGTATCCTGGAAAGCGCGCTCCAACACAGGTTTCGATACTTCAAATCCGATGAAGTCGTGATACCGGTCTGAGGTGTAATTATTCTTGGCGACCTGGGTGACGTCGAAGCCGAACTCGGTGCGAATGTGAGCCTTCGGATCATCGGCATAGGTCACTTCTTTGCCGAACTTCTTGCGCAGTTTCGGAAACTCCAGTCCTACCGCCTGATTGACAATCGGATGTCCAAGATTGTCGGCGGAGTAGTGCGCCAACGCGCCCAGGGCGAACGCATATTCGTTCAGGTCGGAGGATTCGTTGATCATCTTGACGATGAAGTCCCCGCTGCGAACGTAGTGAGTGAGGTCGCTGAAATACTTATTGCCGAAGGGGTAATAACCCATGTCCTGGACGAGCGAACCGCCATAGGCGAAGGCGTGCGCTTTTTTCAGGTCATCCGCGGTGGCATCGGGAAAACGTTTGGTGAGGAGGGGCTGGATATCGTCTTTCCACAGCAGATCGACGACCTCTTCGTGCGTTAGAACGGAATAAGCGCCGCAAAGCGGCGCGAGGCCGAGGAGCAGACCGGCAAAGATCATGGGTCGAAAAAGGTGGAGAATTCGTGTCATAAAGGCCGTCGAAAAACTTCACTGGCTGAGCCCAGCTTAATTACGGCACGCCGGTTCTCCTGCAACCTGGTTTCGAGCGCCATGGCAGGATGTCCAAGTCTTGGTTAGTTGCCAAACGGGGTACAAGGTTGGCCTAAAAGCATGCGGCCAAACGAGTTCCATGCCATGTTTCCCTGAACCCAGTGTACAGAAACATTTCCCGGTGGATACAAGATGCCGGGTAAGGACAAGTTGCGGGCCAGCAGCTAGGCTGATGTTGTCAGGCCTCGAACGAATTCGGTAAAGGAGAAGAAAATGAGCATTTGGACAATTCTGTTCGTCATTCTGCTGATTGCTTGGATTACCGGCTTCAGCGTGTTTCACGTTGCGGGTGGATTGATCCACTTGCTGCTGATCTTTGCTGTAATCTCTTTGATTTTGCATTTCGTAATGGGTCGAAGCGCAGCCTAACGCAAGCGCCCAAATGCCCATGGCTCGAAAGGATGGTGGTGACTGCAACCACGGTCACCGCTATCCGAAGTTTTGCGGCAATCCCTCCCGAACCCCTCTGTCTTCTTCCAAAGCTGTTCCATTCAGGAGCGAACTGCAAATATGGAATTCAGCTTCACGCATATTCACACATAAGTTCGTTCCCCTTTTGGAACGATATTACTGATCGGCAGTCCCCCTGCCCCCGGTGATCGATTGCTGGCAGCGAGAATGAGTGGGACAGCGGCCAAACTGGACTCTCCGGCAGCATTCATTTCCGATTTCCGATGGCAGCGGCGCTGCGCGGAAAGTCGGCTTCGCGTCGGTCGATGTTGTCGCTATTCTTCTCGACCATTTCTGGCTTTTCCTTGATGTCGGCGGCGCCGAGTTTCGGCAGGGTTCGGATCTGTAGCAGGGCTTCGGCGAGAGTCGTCACTACTGCGTTGGCGGTACTCACCCCGACTCGTTCTTGGGCTTTCGGAACGCCGCCGGCAAACTCCCATAGGCCTACGACGATTACGAGGTCAGGAAAACTGGCTCGAAGACGCTTGCAGAGCGAGCGCGCCTGGCCAACGGCGAACGGCGGAAGCGCGGAGACATATGCAATTTTGAAACCGCCCTCCTTCACCTGATCCAGCATATTGTCCACGGCTCCGATGGCCAGATAAGTTGCGCCGTACCCTGCCTGCCGAAGAAGTTGGGTGAACATCATTCCTACCAGTTCGTCAGCCTCGTCCCTTGCCGGCAAGCAAACAATATCGACCGGACCGAGTGTCGCATTCGATCGATCGCTGCTGCCTGCGTCAGCCTTTTCGTCAGCGTCGTGGCGAAGAACGCGGTCGCCCACATCCTCGATCAATTCTCTGGTGGTTTGGTAGACAAATTCGCTCGCGCGTTCTCCCAGAATGTCCGTGTGGCGATCTTCCTCCGCCAGGCGCAGAGCCGGGATCAGAACGTTTTCATAAAGGCTCTCGAGAGATTTGTCGCGCAGCTGAACGTCCGCGACGTTTCTTGCTTCGTCCTGATCCATCGCCAGCAGGCGTTGGTAGAAGAGTTCGTGCGGACTCAGCACCGGCTCATCGCCGAGCAGAACCTCGAGGAAACTCAAGTGCGGGACGTAGCGCCCCACAAGCATGAGGCAGACGGTCAGGGGAGTAGACAAGATCAATCCGACGGGCCCCCACAGCATGGACCAGAAGACTGCAGCGACCAGGATGGCAAGGGAGGAGATTCCAGTGTGCGCCCCGTACAACCA
>Ga0209006_10002026_pt1 | contig 18385 bp, 16 predicted proteins | sample JacPin_JW_Ref_O2_FD_188567 | JGI IMG/M metagenome (GOLD analysis project Ga0209006, IMG submission 188567) | Forest soil microbial communities from Algoma, Ontario, Canada - Jack Pine, Ontario site 1_JW_Ref_O2 (SPAdes) (version 2) | ecosystem: Environmental > Terrestrial > Soil > Boreal...
TGTCCGCGCCCGCATGTATCGCACCTTCGCACAACTGCGCGAAGGCTGGACCAAGAACCTCGCCCTTTTATTTGCTTCGCCCGTACAACTGGCCGCCCTTAGGACAACGGAGTTCGTCCTCATCCTTTCCAGCTTCGCCATCGCCATCGCGGCCGCATTCCACGGCCACCGGCGTCAGGCCATTCTTGCCGCCATACTCTGTCTGACCCTCTATTTATTTCTTCTGAGGCGAATCCGGCGCGCGCATTTTTCCTGGGACGCAAATCTCCTCGCAATTTTCGGCCTTCCTCTGTTCTCCTATTTATTGTTGCGGTCTGCCAAAGCGCACGCGAACGGGAGCGTGTTTTGGAAGGGTCGATCCTATGCCGATTCGTCGTCAATCCTCATGGAAGAAGGCCGCGAGTCACGCCTCGAAGGAGCACAATGAACAAGCCCTCAGAGCCAGCGATGTATATCGGTCCTCCAGCGAAGCCGATGCCCGTGGAAATGTCTCAGGCGATTGGAGCAGCGGTAGGCAGGTTTCAGGAGATTGAGGAAGCTCACCTGCCGATGGTGTACTTGAAGGGGCGCATTGACCCTCCAGCGCAAGTTCTAGTTCTTGTGATGGAAAAACAGACGCCAGGTCTTTTGCCAAGGATAATGCAGTCGATTCAGCCCGTCATACCCCCTGGTTCTCATTTGGACGCATTCGAATTCCCTACAAATCATCCGATGCTGACGACGATACGAAGCACGAGAACTCATTTGGATTTGGGCCGTAAGGTTAACTAGCAGGCTTAGCATTCATATAAATATGGTTTACCTAACGCGCAAAGCCGAATTCTCCGCCTCGCACTACTATCACAACCCGGATTTCACCCCGGAGGAAAACCTCCGCACCTTCGGCAAATGCAACAATCCCAACGGACACGGCCACAACTACACGCTCGAAGTCACGGTGAAAGGGGAAGTCGATCCCCGCTCCGGTTTCGTTGTCGATCTCAAACAGCTCAAGGAAGTCATGCACCGCGAAGTACTCGACGCCATGGACCATCGCTTCCTGAACAAAGAAGTTCCCGAATTTCTCCATCAGATTCCAACGACGGAAAACATCGCCATCGCCATCTGGCAGCGCCTGGCCACCAAGCTGACCCAGGCCGCTCTGCATCGCGTCCGGGTTTACGAAACTGCAGACCTGTTCGTGGATTTCTACGGAGAGGGATCGTGAGGAAAATCGACTTTGCCGACTAGCTTATGAAAGCTCATCTCTCGCGACGTTACCGCATTTCCGCATCCCACCGCCTCCACAGCGATGCCATGTCGACAGAAGAAAACCGCTCCACCTACGGCAAATGCAACAACCCGCATGGTCACGGCCACAACTACACCATCCAGATCACCGTCAGCGGGCAGGTCGACGTGAAAACCGGCATGGTCTGCAACCTCAGCGACCTGGATAGTTTCATCGAAAGGGAAGTGCTCGCCCGCTACGATTATGAGAATTTGAATACGCTGCAAGAATTTGCGGACGAAGTTCCGACCACCGAAAATCTTTGCGTTCAAATCTACGAAATAGTGCACCGTGGCTTCTCCCACGCGCATCTGGAAAAAGTGCGCCTGGAAGAAACCATGATGAACTCGTTCGAATACACGGGACCCGCGAAAGCGGTCTCCTGATTTCAATCACAAATCACCAAATCACAAATCGCAAATTCACTCAATCCTATGAAGCCTACAACCGAATCCACCACGCTCACCAGCGCCACCTTCGAAGATCTCGTTCAGGAAATGCTCGTCCGCCTTGGCGAAGATCCGCAACGCGAGGGCCTGAAGCAAACTCCTGAGCGCGTCCACAAATCCATGCAGTTTCTCACTCGCGGCTACACCGAAGATGCCGAGGCACTGCTCAAGGGTGCTCTCTTCACCGTCAGCTATGACGAAATGGTCATCGTCAAAGACATCGAAATGTTCAGCCTCTGCGAGCACCACATGCTGCCCTTCTTCGGCAAGGTTCACGTTGCCTACATCCCGAATGGCAAAGTCATCGGCCTCAGCAAGGTGCCGCGCCTCATCGAGGTTTTTTCGCGCCGTCTGCAGATTCAGGAGCGTCTCACCACCCAGATCGCCGAAACGATTCAGAAGGTAATCGAGCCCCAGGGTGTGGGCGTGGTCATCGAAGCTCGCCACTTGTGCATGATGATGCGCGGCGTGGAAAAACAGCATTCCGCCGCCGTCACCTCGTCGATGCTCGGCTGCTTCCGTAACGAACAGGAGACTCGCCAGGAATTCCTCTCCTTGATCCGTCAGCGTCCTGGCGCCATCTAGATCGGGAGCAGCAGGATCGTGTGGAGCGGACACTCCTGTCCGCTGCTTTTGATCTTGTTGTTATCTTGCTTTGACGCTTGGCCGTTACGACCGAGGCGCGCCCACCTCTCGCCTCGTATGCGAACCATAGTTTCGCCACGGCTACGAATTCTTCTTGTCGCCAAACCCTTTATAACAAAACACTCGCCCACTGTTTTCGCAAACCGTCTTCGGGTCTTCCTGCCGCCATTTACACAATCGCAAATTCCCACTAAGATTGCGCTCGCTCATGAATCTCCACGAGAGGATCCTCGATGATCAAACCACTCTTTCTCACCGCCGTCTTGTTTTGCACCGCAGTTCTTGCCGCCCCTGCTCATTCGCAAGACCAAGCCAAGTCCATGGCTCTAAAGCCCGCCGATAGCCCTTCGCAAGCCGTGCTCGCCGCATGGAATGACATCGGCCGCAAGCTCACCGCCATGGCCGAAGATTTTCCCGAAGACAAGTACGACTTCAAGCCCACGCCCGCGCAGCGCAGCTTTGCCGAACAACTGCTCCACGCGGCCAACGCAAATTATTTTTTCAGTAAGCCGGCCATGGGCGAAGCCCCGCCAAAGGAAGAAGATCCCAAACGGGATCAGTACAAAACCAAAGCTGACGTGGTCGCCTTCGTCAAGAAAGCCTTCGCCGACGGCGCGGCCGCCATCAAAGCAAAAGGCGATAAGGGAATGTCCGACATGATCGTCGATCCCTTCGAGCACAAGCAGTACCGCATCTATGACTCGGCCTACGCCTTCATCGAGCATTCCGGCGAGCACTATGGCCAGCTCGTCGTCTACTACCGCATCGCCGGCCTCGTCCCGCCCGAGTCGCGCCCCAAGAAATAAGTTATCCGGGTACCAAGAGTAGAAGACTTTGATGGGTGCCCCATGTCTCGCTTCTTTTGCGAGACATGGGAACTCTCACCCCTCACTCCACCGCATACGGAGATCGCAACCGTCGCTCTCCGAAAACTTTCACCAGCATCGCCCCGGAAACAAACCCGCCCACATGCGCCCAGAACGCCACTCCTCCCATGTTTTGTCCGTTCACCGCGAACACGGACGCCGTGCCGCTCAGGAATTGCAGCGCAAACCAGTACCCCAGGATGATCCACGCCGGTACCCACACCACGAAAACGAAGAACCACGTCAGTACCCGCGCCTTCGGATACAAAACGAAATACGCTCCCAACACTCCTGCAATCGCTCCGCTGGCTCCCAGCGTAGGCACGGTCGAGTGCAAACTCACCGCCACTTGCGTCACCATTGCGATCAGTCCGGTGAGCACATAAAACACCAGATACTTGAAGTGCCCCAGATAATCCTCCACATTGTCGCCAAAGATATAGAGGAACCACATATTGCCAATTACGTGCATCCATGACCCGTGCAGAAACATGGACGTGAAGAAGGGAAGTACGACCGCCAGCAATGTGTACCGTGACGACCCACTCAGCAATACCGCCGTGTGATAGGGCACCACGCCAAACTCGTGTACCAGCACCTTCAAACTCTGCGGATCGAGAGCAAACTCCATGAAAAAGATCAGCAGATTCAGGGCAATCAGAAATCGAGTGACCCAGGGAGTGCTGTACCGCGGTTGGTCGTCGCGAATTGGGAGCATAAGAAGTCTGCTAACTTAGTAAAGTTCAATCTTATCGGATCTGTGCTACTTTTCTGAATTGCAGGATCGAAGCGTTCTTTCGTCTAACTTCGTGTCCTTTGTGGTTGAAATTCTAAAATTTTCGCACGCTCGCCCAAATCGCCCGATCACCAAATCGCCAAATTCCCCATGAATGCCGTCATCATCATCGATAAACCCGCCGGTCTAACCTCGCATGACGTGGTGAACCGCATGCGCCGCATTCTCGGCCAGCGTTCCATCGGCCATCTCGGCACTCTCGACCCCCTCGCCACCGGCGTGCTCCCGCTTGTCACCGGATCGTTCACTCGCCTCGCCCAGTTTTACATCTCCTCGGAGAAAGCTTACGAAGGAGTGATCCGTTTCGGCTTTGCCACCAACACTTATGATGCCGATGGCGAACCTTTGCATGAACCCCGCAACGTTCAACTCTCCCTACCGCAACTGCAGAACCTGGCGGCCGGATTCCTTGGCGTTCTCCAGCAAGTGCCCCCTCCATTCTCTGCGAAAAAGATAAACGGTGTTCCAGCCTACAAGCTGGCCCGAAAGCAACAACAGGTCGTCCTCGCCCCGGTTGCCGTCGAGATCAAGGAATTCCTCATCACCGCTCTCAACAACGACCGCGCCGATTTCCGCGCCCGTGTCTCCTCCGGAACCTACATGCGCTCGATTGCCCACGAAATGGGTCAGCGTCTCGGCTGCGGAGCCCATCTCGAAACCCTCCGCCGCACCTCCGTCGCCGAATTCGACATCACGCAAGCTCACACCGTCGATGAAATTGAAACCCGGCTGAAGATAAAGGTCAGCGATTCCGAAGCGTGCGGAAAGAATGGAGTTGAAAAAACAATTCCTCATTCCGAACCTGGCTCCAGTCCCGGAGTTGAAAGAGAGTTTTGTGATTCAGAACCGCTCGGCAAGCCCGGAGTTGAAAAAATAGTTTGTCATTCTGAACCGGGCGCCAAGCCCGGAGTTGAAAGAGAGTTTTGTCATTCCGAACCGGGCGGCAAGCCCGGAGTTGAAAGAGAGTTTTGTCATTCCGAACCGGGCGGCAAGCCCGGTGAGGAACCTGCTTTTCCCTGCAAGGAAGGGAATGCAGCCCTCTTCGTGCACCCCCGCCAACTTCTACCGCACTTTCCCGCCGTCACCGCCGACGAGGCTACCGCCGCCCGCATCCGTAGCGGCCAATCCGTCAATCTTCCCGACGTCTCTCGCGCGCGCCAGGTCAAAGTCTTCGCTTCCCAAACCGACCTCATCTCCATCGCCACCCGCATCGCCGGCACACTCTTTCATGCCAAGATCGTTTTTCCCGCCTCGTAGCATCGATGGTGAATCGTTGAAAAAAGATGATGTGAGGACAGCCGCCCTCGGCTGTCCAGGGCCGCACGCCCGGCTCTTACCGCCAGCACAGAAACTTGCCGCTGGGTGTACACTGATGGCCAGATTCGAGGCCCGAAAGATCTCGAATTGTTGCCAATCGCAGTAGCGTTTTATCGCCCTTCCCCTGTGTCACCTGGATTTATGAGACGTTCACCGCGAGCCCTGAGCTTAGCTCTCTCCGCATTGCTACTGGTCTTTCTTGTGTGCGGGTCCGCTCCCCTTCGCTCGCAAACTACTTCTCCGTCCCCAACCGTTCCAAACACCGCTTCGGAATCCGACCACGATCAGACTTCCGAACTGTCATCTCATGACGAGGCCACCACCTTCAAAGTGAATGTAAAGCTGGTCGTGGTTCGCGTCGTGGTGCGGGACGCACAAGGCCACGCTCTCGGAAATTTTACGAAAGATGACTTCCAGGTTTTCGACAAGGGCAAACCTCAAGTCATTACCCAGTTCGAAGTCGAACAGCCCGGTAACTTGACCGAGAAAGCGCGCCAGACATCAGAGGAAAATCCACCCAACATTCCCGGCGAAACTCCGGCGACCTCGGCAACCCCAGCCTCCGCCCCCGAACGCTTCGTAGCTTATCTGTTCGACGATGTGCACGTGCAATTCGGCGATCTGGTCCAGGTACGCCAGGCGGCGCAGCGTCATCTGGCGACCCTGCGCCCCACGGATCGCGCTGCCATCTTCACCACATCCGGTCAGACCATGCTCGACTTCACCGACGATCATGCCAAGCTGAACGACACTTTGCTGCGTATACTGCCCCGGCCCATCGTCGGGCATTCCATGAACGAGTGCCCGGACATCAGCTACTATCAGGCCGATCTGATCGTCAACCACCAGGATCCGCAGGCCACCAACGTTGCTATCGCCGATGCCGTCTCTTGTCTTCCCCAATCGTCCAACGGCACTCCCATGGAAAATCCCGTGGTTGCGGTAAACGCTGCCAGCATGGAAGCCCTCCAAGCGGGAGATCACGAAACCCGTATCTCTCTCGGCCTTCTGAAAGATGTTGTCCGCAACGTTTCCCGCAAGCCCGGCCAGCGTAGCGTTGTTCTCATCTCTCCGGGATTTATCATCTCCGCCATGGAGCACGATTACGGCGACATCGTCGATCAGGCAGTCCGCTCGCAGGTAGTGATCAACTCCCTCGATTCTCGCGGATTATACGTGGTCATGCCCTTCGGAGATATCAGCCGCACCCCCCCCATATCCAACCCCGGGCCGCAATCGGCGTTTGTCAACGGGAACAAGACGCTCATGGAGACCGCTGCCGCATCCGCGCAGGCAGAAATCCTCGCCACCTTGGCGGACGAGACTGGGGGCGTGTTCTTTCACAACAACAACGACTACGACGAGGGCTTTCGCCGCACCGCCCAGACTCCGGAATATTCCTACGCTCTCGCCTTCACTCCGCAAAATCTCAAACTGGATGGCAGCTTTCACAGCCTCAAAGTCGCGCTTAAGAATTCGCAAAAGGTCACACTGCAGGCTCGCCGCGGCTACTACGCTCCCAAACACTTTGCCGATCAGAATGAGGAAGCCAAGCGCGAGATTGAGGACGAGATCTTTTCCCAGGAAGAATTGCACAATCTCCCCGTGAAGCTGCGCACCCAGTTTTTCAAAGCCACCGACGACGAAGCCAAGCTCGTGGTCCTCGCTCATGTCGACATCCAGCATCTGCATTTTCGAAAAGCTGAAGGCCGGAATAACGACGTCCTCACTTGCGTCTCCGCCTTGTTCAATCGCAATGGCAATCTTGTCCAAGGCATGGAAAAGACCGTCACCATGCGCTTGAAGGACGATACCCTGCAACACAAGTTACAGTCGGGCATCACGCTTAAAACAAGTTTCGATGTAAAGCCCGGCAACTATCTGGTCCGGTTGGTTGTGAGAGACTCGGAAGGTCAGCTCATGTCGGCCGAAAATGGCGCAGTAGAAATTCGCTAGTTCGCGAAAGCTGAGGAGCTCGTTATGCGCAACCGCAAGCTGGTGTTCTTCGTTGGCATCCTCTGTCTGGCCGTCGGCGGCCTCTTTCTTCACTGGATCACCGTGCAACCCGCGGTTCATGCTCAACAACCCGGCCCCGGCGCCGATGTCGGCGTAATCCGCGCTGAGTCTCGCCTGGTTCTCGTCGATACCGTCGTCACCGACAAGAAGGGCAACTACATTCGCGATCTTGCCCAGGAAGATTTCAAAGTCTGGGAAGATGGGAAAGAGCAAGCTCTCTCCAGCTTCTCCTTCGAGGAAAGCACCGGCGCCCCGGATTCCAAGCCGCGTTACATGGTGTTATTTTTCGACAACTCCACCATGGACGTTGGCGATCAAGCCAGCGCCCGCACGGCTGCAGCGAAATTTATCGATGCCAACGCCGGTCCCAATCGCTTGATCGCGATTGCTGAATTCGGCGGCACTGTGCGTATCACCCAGAACTTTACCGCGGATGCCGCTCGCTTAAAACAGGTCGTCAGCGGCTTCAAGGGCTCTTCTGTTTCCCCCAATGGCGAACCTCCAGTCATGGTCGCATCCCTCGGGTCTCCGCCCGCCGCGCCCTCCTTGAATAATGCCGAGGCCGAGTTCGGTATTCGCAGCGTTCTCCTTGCCATGCGTAGCCTCGCAAAAAGTATGTCCACTGTGCCCGGACGCAAGACCCTGGTCATGCTCACTTCCGGCTTCCCCTTGACTCCTACAACCCAGTCGGAACTCACCGCCGTGATCGATACCTGCAATAAGTCGAATGTCGCCATCTATCCCATCGACGTGCGCGGATTAGCGCCCCCGGCGATGTCAGGACCGCACGGCAGCTTGACGCGGCCTTCCTTGCACTCGCCATCCGCCACTTTCACTCCGGCCGTATTTCACTCTTCCACTCACCGGTCCCATCATTCCATGCTTCATTTCGCTGCTTTCGCCGAACCTGCCTTCTCTCCCCAACATGGTGGAGGTGGTGGCGGCGGCCACGGAGGTCCCCCTCCTCCTCCGCCAACTGGCGGCGGCGGTGGCAAGGGCACTGGCGGCGGTGGAGGTACGACCGGTACCGGCGGCAAGACTGGCGGAGGCACGCCTCCTCCAACTACTTCCTACAACTCAAACTACAACAACGCGTATACTCAGTCGCGCCAGATTGTTCCCCAATTTCCTCCCAGCGCTTCCAACAATCAGCAGGTTCTCTATCAGCTTGCCGACGGCACTGGAGGATTCGTCATCCTTAACACCAATGATCTACTCGGGGGCCTGGATCGAATCGCCAAGGATCAGAATCAGTACTACCTTCTCGGATATAAGCCCGCAGCCTCCCTGGAAGGCGCCTGCCACAGTCTGAAGGTGAAAGTCGAGCGCGGAGGAACCATCGTGCGCGCCCGCAGTGGCTATTGCAACATCAAGCCCAACGATCTTCTCGCTGGTAATCCCATCGAGAAAGACCTGGAGACGCGCGCCGGTGGCGAGATGAAAGGGAATGTCTCCGCCTCCATGCAAGCTCCTTTCTTCTATAGTTCAGCGAACATTGCTCAAGTCCATCTCGCGGTCGAGATTCCTTCCGCAGCTCTCAAGTTCGAAAAAGTTAAAGGAAAGCAACACGCATCGCTCAACATTCTTGGCATCGCCTACAAATCCGACAATTCCATTTCGGCGCGCTTCAGTGACACCGTGAACCTCGATCTCGATGGCAAAAAGGAAGTGGAAGATTTCCAGAGAGAGCCTTATCGCTACGAAAACCAATTCGACATCGCGCCCGGCGCTTACGTTTTGAAAGTTGTCTTCAGCTCCGGCAATGCCAGTTTCGGCAAACTCGAAACTCCACTCCTCATCGATGCCTACCAGGGCACTGAATTCAGCATGAGCGGCATCGCCTTGAGCAACTCGATTCATCGTGCCGCCGATGCCGCTACCGCGCTCGACGGTCAGCTGCTGGAAGACCGAACTCCGTTGTTGGTGAAAGGCATGCAGATTTCACCTTCCGCCTCCAACCACTTTAAGAAGACCGATGTCGCCGCCGTCTATGCGGAGATTTATGATCCGCTTCTCAAGAAGGACAATCCTCCCGACGTCGCCTTTGAGATGACCGTGGTTGAGCGTAAATCGGGCCAGGTCAAACTCCACGTGGGTGAGCGGACCTCGAAAGAAAATGCCGGCAACCCGATGATCGCACTTGGACTCAAGCTCCCGGTCGCAACACTTGACCCGGGTTCCTATCGAGTCGATCTGCGAGCCGTCGATTCCACCGGCCAATCTACCAAAACCCGTTCAGCGGAATTCGAGGTGGAATAGGCGCACTCAGTTCCGAAGCCGGAGCTATCGACTTAGGAAAAACCTCACAACTGGGTGGTGGTGCAGTCTGACTCTTATACGACGGCGTCATCCTGAGTGGAGCCGCTTTTCAGGCGTAGCGAAGGATCTCATGCTTAACAGGCCCAACGCGTAGGCCAAACTGCGCCACTACCCACAATGCAAAAAGCCAGGCTATCAAGCATCTAGCGGCCGTTACCCCTGCACTGCCGCTTTGATGGCCGCCACGTCGATCTTCTTCATCGGCATCATGGCCTCGAAGGCGCGTTTGGCCACTTCGCCACCGGCCGCCATGGCCTCGGTCAATACCCGTGGCGTAATCTGCCACGAGATGCCCCATTTGTCCTTGCACCAGCCGCACTGGCTTTCCTGCCCGCCGTTGCCGACAATGGCGTTCCAGTAGCGGTCCGTTTCTTCCTGATTGTCGGTCGCGATCTGGAACGAGAAAGCCTCGCTGTGCTTGAAAGTGGGACCGCCATTAAGACCGATGCAAGGAATGCCAGCCACGATGAATTCGACGGTCAGTACGTCCCCCGCCTTGCCGCTGGGATAGTCGGAAGGGGCGCGGTGCACCGTCCCCACGCTGCTATCCGGGAAGGTTGCGGCGTAGAAGCGGGCTGCAGCCTCGGCGTCCTTGTCATACCACAGACAGATAGTATTTTTTGCCACTTTCTTGGCCATTTTGCCTGTTCCTCCCATCCCAATGCGAGGAGTATTTTACTCGCATCCCGTGCTTCGCCAGTCGTAAGCGAATCTTGATCGCAGTGAATGATCGAAGAGATGGCTGGGTCGGACCGAGTCCCTGACCCTAACGATTAACAGCGAGCCCAGGTTGGAAGGCGCAAACCTTCAACGAGAGCGAAATGGCGCTCTTCTCCGAGCCCACGCCGTAGTGTGCTCTGAGAGAGCTTGACACCGCCGACATTGTTAGAGATTCCCGGTTCCGGACAACGCAACATGCGGCGGACTGAAGCCACCTTGGATGTTGATGAATAGCGTTCCGGTCCGGGATCCGGTTTTCGTAGGCGCGAACGTCACTTCCAGCGAGCAACTTCCACCCGGGGCAACCTTGCCACTCAGGCAAGTATTGGTTTCGGAGAAGTCGCCCAATATATTGATGCTTGCAAAAGATATCGGCGTCGGGCCTACATTGGTCGCCGTCACTGTCTGCGCCTTGCTTTTGGTGCCCACCTTCTGGCTGCCGAAATTCATGCTTGTTAGTGAAAGTTGCACTGCGGTGGCACTCCCCGAAAGCTCGATGAACTGCGGCTTGGATGAGGCGCTATCGACGAGCTCAATCAACCCCGAATACGCACCTGGTGACGCTGGCTTAAATTCCGCGCTGATCTTGCAGGATGCTCCCGAAGCTACCGAGCTTCCGCAAGTATTATTGACCTGAAATTGGCCGGACACTTTGATCGAGCTTATCGTGAGGGCAGACGCTCCGCTGTTGGTGAGCTTAACGCTTTCTCGTCCGGACGAGTTAACCAACTGCATCGGAAAAATAACCGGCCCGCTGGGAAAAAAGCTCGCTACGCCCGTGTTGAGCATAGTCGTCACGTAGAGCTCGTTCGCCATTGCAAGGTCAGGCATGTGGTCCTGGTTAAAATCACCCACCACAGGATATCCGGATTCTCCCGATGGTAGTATCTGCGCTGGCGCGAAGGTGCCGCCGCCGTCACCCCAAAACACGTCTACGCCACCGGATGGGAAGGATTGGACGGCGATATCTAACTTACCGTCAACATTGAAATCGCAAACCACCAAGGGACCCCCAGATAAGCCGGTAGTGTCGTAGAGCACCCCCGGCCGGAAGCTGCCGTCTCCCTTGCCCTGAAAAACGTCGATGGCACCGTAACCTTGGCCGACAACCGCGTCCAGATTCCCGTCTTGGTTGAAATCGGCGACCGCTACCGCGCCCGATATATAGGTCAGGGGGTACGTTAGCGCCGATTGCAACGTGCCGTCCCCATTACCAAGAAAAACTGCGAATTGATCATTCCCGCCAAATTGCCCACTTGCAATTACGTCGAGCTTATGGTCGTTGTTAAAATCGCCTACGGCAAGCCATTCGGCGCCTACAAAGGAATCGTTATCGCTCGGTGGCTGGAAGGTTCCATCCCCATTGCCCAGCAGCACACTAATATACGGATTGTCGATCACAGCAATGTCCGGCTTGCCGTCATTATTGAAATCGCCCACCACGATATACCCGTTGGAGCCCGTAGTGTTCGACTTGATGGGAGCCTTGAACGTTCCATCGCCATTTCCTAAATAGACGCTTACGGTATTCGGGTTCTGGTCAGCGTTGGCCACTACGATGTCAAGATTGCCGTCGTGATTAAAGTCGGCGACCGCGAGGGCATCCGACAACTCGGTGCTGACAAAGATCGGCTTCTGGAAAGTTCCGTCCCCATTCCCGAGCCATACTGTGAACCCGTTGTCGTCGGTCACCGCAATGTCGAGCTTGCCATCGTTATTGAAGTCGCCAGACGCAATAGAAAACGCTCCGAAATAAGGCGCGGTTGGCTGTATCGCTCGCGTTTCAAACTGCGCCGACGCCGGGACGACGGCAACGCAAGCGACCGCAATCCCAATATAAAGGCGGTACCAACGGCGACAAGAACACATGCGGATCATCGCGGAACCTTATTTCCAGATTGTGCGGCAGGGGAGAACGACACTGGCGCGAAAGCTTATCACGGTCCTTGTGTCCGACCAAAGAGGCCCTTCTACCTCAAGCGCAAGTCACCATCGGGAATCCACGGCCTCCCCGAAGCTAAAATCTTAGTCGAGAAATCTTGTAGTAACGAAAGGCCGGCGACGACTTCCGTCGCGCTCGATATCCACTATGAGGCTACTTCAGTCAGAATGCACCAAATGCAACTGTTATTAACACGATCACACTCAAAACCCGTTCAACCCCTCGCGTTGGCTGCTACCGGACGTTCAGGTCAGCGTAGTGGGCGAAGCTGGAGAGCGCTATCTCGTCGTTGCCGGGTATGTAGAAGCCAAACTTGCCGAAGCTAAGATTGGCGCCAGGCTGTGTCCAGCGATCGAGGACCGTCCAATGGTCGCCGTGCTTGACCTGGTGCACCAACTCCTTCGCGCTTACGCGGATTTGAACCGTCCGGAAGTTTTTCCTGTCGTCTTTGTTGGGAACTTTGATCTCGTCCGTTTTCACCCCGTTGCGAATGACAGCCCGATAAAAATTATCGTCGTCCATTTGGAAGAGAACGTAGTTCTTGGGGTCGCTGTAGTTAAGCACCCATTGCAACAGGTGTCCCTTGGTTACCATCGCGGAAAAAACAAATGTGCCCGAGGCAGGAGCAACTCCGTATAGGACAAAGTCCCCGCCTTTGCGAATGAAAAAGTCTTTCTCCTGCTTCCAGGAGCCTGCGTTCTCCCACTTCGACATGCCGCTCGGGGCGAGCGACAAATCCAACGTCTTGGATTGACCGGCTACCAGCTCGAGCGTGGACGAGCGCGTGAACCTTTCGGCAGTTCTCGCCGTAAGAGTGTAAGTACCGGCGTCAAGATTGAGCGGGACACCACTGCTTACCATCTTCAGAACCTGACCTTTGGCGATTGCAACGGTGGCATCGGTGGGCGCGAAAGTGATTTTCAACTCGCCGGGAGCGGCTTCCAGCGCGGCATCGGCTGCGGCCAGAGATACGGTTGCCCCGACGGCGAAGTGTTTCTTGAACTGCCGTGGCCTGAACCCCTCTTTGCGCAGTTCGACCGTATGGTCTCCCGGAGTCACGGTGGAGACGGCGAGTATGCCATCGGGGGAAATGGTGCCGACGAGAGTTTGATCGACGAGAACCTTGGTTTCGGGAACGCCGCCTAGAATGGCCAGCGAGGCGAGACGAGGCTGCTGGGGCTGGAGGTTAAAGTTAACCTTGAACTGTTCGCCCTTGGCAATGCGAACCTTCTGCGGAGGAGGATCCTGAAAGCCGCTCTTGGAAACTTGCACAACGTAGTCCTTAAACTCAAGGTCCGGTAGGCGCAACTGGCCGGCTTGAGTGAGTTGCGGTTGAAGCTTTCCATCCAGAAAAACGCTTGCGTCGTCTTGACCGGCAACCACAAGGAGCGTGCCCAGGTTCTGGCCTGAAGGGTTATGACCTGACGGGTTGCGACCTGACTCGCCTGGCGACTGGCTGTTGCGCGAGACTTTCCCAGCGGCGGTCTCGGAAGAAACACGCGCGGCAGGCAATGACTGTGACAACGATGGTTCGGGAGTTGCTTGTGCGGGCGCAGACACCGTGGGGGCGGAGACGGTGGGCGAGCCGTCTGGCGCGGAAACGACCGGGGCACCAACGGCCGGAGCATCACCGATAGGAGCGCCGGATGGCGTCTTCGCTACTGGTGGAGCGTAATATTTTCGTGTGAAGAAGAATGTCGCTGCCACCAGGATTATTGCAGCCACGGAGACGAGGCTCAGGGTTAATGCGTTCGACCTCGTCGGCTGTTTTGGCTCGGACGACGATGATCGAGATGTGACTTCGGCCACCAGTTCGAAAGGCTCGGCGGCAGGAGCGGTGGCACTTTGCGGAGAGGGAAGTGCTGGCTCTAGCGGAGTAGTCGGGACTTTGCCCGGCAGCACAACACTGGACGGCAGAATTTTGCTGGGCTCGACAACGACAGTGGCAACGTTTCCGTGTGGGAGCGGACTTGGCACAACTGGCCTTGGCAGACCCGGGCTTGCTGGGACGTGACTTGGCGGGATCTGGCTGCTATCGGGGCGTAGAGGCTGGGGAGCGCTTGGGCGCGGAACGTGAAAAATGACAGTCGCGTTTTTGCTTTGTGGCGACGGGGCTGAACCCTGCTGGGCGACAAATCCGAGCCGGTGCAGAAGGCGATTGGCGACCGCTAAGATTTCCCCATCCGTCCAATACTTCGCGGCCATCGCTTGGATGCGCTCGGCTAATGCTTGTTTTGTCGCAGTGTCCGCAGTCGCCTCGATTGCAAGTTCCATGCGCCGCAACTCTTCGACGTCGCCGCGGCGCGCCTGGCGCCGCCGAGCGGCCTGGTCGCGTAGGATTGCATCGTGAACCTCAAGCAACTTGCGGTCGTCGGGATGCACCGCCAATCCTTCTGCAACCCAAGCCAAGGCTGCGAATAGATCGCCGGAGGAATGTAGCCTGCGCGCTCGTGCAACCCAGTCCTCCACGGCGCTTGCTTTTTTCTGGTCTACGATCAGGCTGCGAATTGTCTTGGCCGTGGGATGGGCAGGGTTCAACTTGAGCGCCTGATTGGTCAGGGTCTCGGCTTCCAGCCAATCGGTTTCTACAACCGAATGCGCGTGCTCGACCAGGGCATTGGCCAGGATCGCGCGGGCGAGAGCATTGTTTTTATCCAGATCGTAGGCTTCACGCAACAATTGAATCGCTTCAGAGGATTTCTGCTGCGCGAAAAGGTCCTGGCTTTCGGTGATAAGACGTTGGGCTTCGACATTGCGCTTCACACCATCCCGGGCCAGCTTTTCCAGTTCGGACAGCTCCGCATCGTTGGGGAATTCCGCGGCCGTGCCTCGCAACAAATCCACCGCGCGAGCGTAGTCGCCCGAACGCAGGCAGGTGTTAACCTGCTCCACGAGCCGCGTTTTGGATTGGGTGAGAGTGTGCTGGTCGCGAATTCTTTCCAAGCTCTAACCTCGAAGCTCAAATCTGCAGGGATCTCCCAGTCGTTTAGGTTCAACCAGTATGCAACCGGGCCGACGGGGTAGTGGCATTACTACAGTAAGGTCGAGGTATGCATGGCATGCATGGCGAGAATCCGCTCGGACAATCAATGTCCGATAACAGGTATTATGTAAACTACGATTCGTTAAACTTGTGGGACGGCTGTGTGGGACGGTTTGTGTGTGGGACGGATACTCTTGTCCGTCGCTTTTGGGGTTGGTCTTGGTTTTATACTCCTCGGTCAAATGGCAGCCGATCGGATGCCAAGCTCAATCGCCCGATCGCCCAATCACCAATCGCCCAATTCCCCCTACATCTTGTACTTGCCCAGATCCTCGTCGTTCAGGCCTTCCAGGTATTTTCGCAGCTCTTCGGCACTCACGCGATCCGACATATTCGCCGCCTGCTTCGAGTTCTTCAGCACGATCTCATCCACAAAAATCGGACAATCCACCCGCAGCGCCAGCGCCAGCGCATCCGACGGACGCGAGTCAATGCTCACCACTTCGCCGCTTCGCTCCAGCCAGATCACCGCATAAAACGTATCCTCGCGCAACTCGGTCACCACCACCTTGTGAACCTGTGTCTCCAGTCCTGTCAGCACATTCTTGATCAGATCGTGCGTCATCGGCCGCGGTGTGTTCACCTTCTCCATCTCCAGCGCAATCGCATTCGCCTCGTACACCCCCACCCAGATCGGCAACACCGATTCCCCCGCCACATCCTTCAAAATCACAATAGGCGTATTCGTCACCGGATCCATCAAAAGGCCGCGGATTGTCATTTCTACTTCCATGGGGAGCTCCTCAGCTCGATGCTTGCTCGCTTTTTATACCACCAATTCTCCTAGGAGGCTGTTGGGAAAGCTTTGGGTTGCTTTTACTTTGACGTACGTTCCCAGTTCCGGAGTGGATGCTTCGGGCGCGGTAAAGTTCAGGGTCTTGTTGTGGCTGGTGCGGCCCATCCATTGTTTCCGGGCGGTGTTTCGTCCTTCGACCATCACTTCTAACTCCTCACCTATGTATCTCTTATAGCTAGAGATTTGGATGTCTCTCTGGCGCGCCATGATCACTTCCAGCCGCCGACTTTTTTCTTCGTCCGGGATTGCGTCGTCCAGGGCGAGCGACGGCGTGTTGGGGCGAGGCGAGTATTTGAAGGTGAAGACGGCGTCGTAGCCGACTTCGTCGAGCAGCGAAAGAGTGTCGGCGAAATCTTCTTCCGTCTCGCCGGGAAAGCCGACAATCACATCGCTAGTGATGCTGATCTCGCGTTTCGCCGACTTCATCCAGGCCACGCGCTCCAGGTATTGCTCGCGCGTATAAAGACGCTGCATGGCGGTCAGTACGCGGTTGGATCCGCTCTGCACGGGCAGGTGCACGTGATCACACAGTGTCGGCACGGCATCGATGGCATGGATAATGTCGCGCCCAAAATCGCGGGGATGCGAAGTGGTAAACCGCACGCGACGAATCCCTGGCACTTCTCCGACGGCAGCCAGCAACTCGGCAAAAGTTTTCTTGGCCGACGGATCCTTGTAGGAATTCACGTTCTGGCCAAGTAATTGAATTTCGGTGTAACCCAGATCCGCCATCTGGAGAGCTTCGGCGAGGACCGATTCCGAGGTGCGGCTGCGCTCTTTCCCGCGAGTGAATGGCACCACGCAATAGGCGCAGAACTTGTCGCAGCCTTCGATGATGGTGATGTAGCCGCGATGGGGATTGGTGCGGGCGGTGAATTCGGTCTCGAAACATTCGTCGGTTTCGCGATCGTCGAGGCCGGTGATGCGGACGAGCGATACGTTTTTCGGACTGCGGACATCGGGGGCGGGGAATTCGCCTTCCATCTCTCGCAAGCCGGACTTCCCTGCCGCCACGTCGCTTGCGGCTTCGAGTTGCGCGAGCATATCCGGGAGCTTGCGATATGAGGCCGATCCGCAGACCAGGGATACCCAGGGAGCGCGCTCGAAAATCTTTTCGCCTTCCTGTTGCGCTACGCAACCCAGCACCCCGAACTTTTTCCCTTGCTTCAGAAGCTTCTTGTAATCGTTCAGCCGGTTGAAGACCTTCTGCTCGGCCTTGTCGCGGATAGAGCAGGTATTGTAGAGAATCAAATCCGCCTGCTCGACGGTCTGCACCTGCCGGTACCCTTCGTGGACGAGCGTTCCGATGACCTTTTCGGAGTCATGGACATTCATCTGGCAACCAAAGGTTTCGAGGTAGAACGTTTTGTCAGGGACAGCGGACATGATGAGTTAGTATATCGCGCTGAGAGGATCATTCTCCCAGATCGCTTCAGAGCTGCTTTCCCTTCGCGCTCTGACCTGCCAGCAGAAAAGTCTTCGGATACTTCCCTTCACCGCAAAGTTTGAACGAGCCGAAGTCTTTGAACCACATGCTCTCCGGCACAACCGGCTTGGTTTCAAGCCATACGCGCAGTCGATTCAGATCTTCAAGACTGATGTCGCGGTCGTGCATGCGTTCCACGAGATGATCGCGGACCGGAGCCGGGAGGCGAGACCAGGTCTCGATCTGCGGCACTATTCACCAAAGACGAAGCGCCCTAACTCGTTGCCTAATTTCTTCACTTGCTCGGGATCGTCCGCGGAGCGAAATTTCTCAGCAAGTTGAAAGAATGTCTTTTCCTTCTGCCGTTGAGCTTCAATGCCTTTCTCAACCAATTCGACGAGCAGGTGATTCTCGCTGAGGCGGCGGCGCTTGGCCATGCGCTCAACCTGCTGTGCGACTTGTGCGGGGAGGGTAACGCTTCGGCGGACGGTCTTGGATGGGGACATGGGAACCAGTATACACCAGAGTGGTGCAGGACGGTGAGGCTGTATTACAACGATCAAGCGGTAAATGGCCCCTTTTCGCAGAGGAAGCGAAGCGTGGGGCGTCATATACGCTACATGTGAACACCCCGCACCTCCCTTTTCCGCCCAACTAGGAAGAAACGGGTGCTAGAATTCCGTACATGTTGAGCGTCAGTATTCTTTCGGGGAGGTCCTACTGCCATGGCATCGGCTCACACGTACTGCATGCCTTTTGTTAAGGAGCCGAGTGAAAGAT
>Ga0209006_10002027_pt1 | contig 18384 bp, 15 predicted proteins | sample JacPin_JW_Ref_O2_FD_188567 | JGI IMG/M metagenome (GOLD analysis project Ga0209006, IMG submission 188567) | Forest soil microbial communities from Algoma, Ontario, Canada - Jack Pine, Ontario site 1_JW_Ref_O2 (SPAdes) (version 2) | ecosystem: Environmental > Terrestrial > Soil > Boreal...
TTGCGGGCGGCGCCGGCATCGACTCCGGATGCCACCAATATCCACGGCGGCTGCGGCTCGCTATGCCCGCGCCAAACGGGCAGCGACAACCACAAGCCCAGGGCCGCGATCAACAATATCCGCAACAACAACAGCCAACGTTCGTGCAGGCGCGATTTTTCGCGAGAAAGATGCTGTTCGCGCAAATAACGCATTGCCGCGAAGGACACCAGCCGTTGATCCGAACGTCCGATCCAGTGAATGACCAGCGGCACCACGATCGCCGCCAGCGCTGCCAGGCCTAAGGGTGCGAGCAACGTGATCATCCGGCACTCAGACCCCTGCCATCGACGCTCAATAATCGGCGCAGTGTCAGATCTGCAGGCTCATCGAGATAGTGTTCGATATGCCGGGCGCCCGTACGCGCAATGCGTGCCGCAAGCTCGCGCCGCGACTGCGCGAATCGTTGTAAAAAGTCCGCTCGCGCCGCCGCCCCGTCCACGCGGCGTCTCTCGCCGGTCTCCGGATCGCAAAAAACGAAATCGCCTGCGAACGGGAAATCGCGCTCATCGCAGCTGACGATGCCAAGTGACAGCACCTGTCGGCGCGCCGCGGCGAGCCGCTCGACGATGATCGGCAGCGAGCCATCGAAACCATCGGAAATCACCACAATCAGTGAATCCAGAGCGATTCGTTCCCAGAGTAGCTGTAGGCGCGCCTCGTTGGGCCATTCGCCAGAACATGAAAGTCCGTCGAGCGTCACGAACAGACGGTCGCGTTGCCGTGTGCCGGCGTTGGCAGGCACAAGCTGCAGGACGCCTCCGATGCCGAACATACCGACGGGCTCCCCCTGCATGACGGCAATCTCGATGAGGCACGCGGCCAAGAGCTTGGCCGCGTCCAGCTTGCTGTAATCGGCACGACCGGTATCTGCTTGCGCCATCGATGCCGTGGTGTCGATCAGTACCCAAATGGTCAACGGACTATCTCTGGTTGCTTCTCGAACAAAGAAGCGGTCCGAGCGCCCGTACAGTTTCCAATCCACGCGACGCGGTTCGTCCCCCGGCTCGTAGGCACGATACTGCTCGAACTCAAGACCACTGCCTTTTTGCCGGCCGAAGTGCTGTCCGGCACCGGCACCGTTGGCAATCAGAGGGCTCGTGAAGCGCAAGCCGCGTATGCGAGCCCGGATATCCGGTGGTATCAGCATAAAGATCTGCTGCCGCTGTGTGGCACAGGATCTAAGACGGGTATGGGACGGAATCCAGCAATGCAGCGATCACATCATCAGGCGAGCGCCGGTCTGCCTCTGCGGCGAAAGATAGCAGGAGGCGGTGGCGCAGCGCAGGCCCTGCCAAAATCTTCACATCCTCGCGTGTCGCTGCCAAGCGCCCGTGCAGCAGCGCTCGCGCCTTGGCGGCCAACACCAAGGCCTGGCCCGCGCGCGGTCCGGCGCCCCAGCGTACCCATTCGCTCACCTCTTTGATCGAGGAACTCGTCGGTCGGCTCGCGCGTATCAGGCTGGTGATCCAGGCAAGCAGGTCCTCGCCAAGAAGCACCTGGCGGGTCAGCTTCTGCAGGGCGAGCACATCGTCGCCGTTCATGCAGGCCGCGGTGGCGATGGTCGCCTCGCCGGTGGTCTGCGCCAGAATTGCCAATTCTTCGCTCTCGCTCGGATACTCGACGCGAATGTTCAGCAAGAAGCGATCCAGCTGCGCTTCGGGCAAGGGATAGGTGCCGGACTGCTCCACCGGATTTTGCGTTGCCAGCACGAAGAATGGCTCGGGCAACGCATAGGTCTTGCCGCCGTAGCTGACGGTGTGTTCCTGCATGGCCTCGAGGAGCGCGGCCTGGGTCTTAGGAGGAGTACGATTCAATTCGTCGGCAAGCAGCAGGTTCGTGAACACCGGGCCTTTCTGAAATAGGAAGGAGCGCTTGCCGGTGCCGTGATCCTCCTCGAGAATTTCGGTGCCCAAGATATCGCTCGGCATCAAATCCGGCGTGAACTGCACGCGGCGAAAATCCAAGGCCAGCGTGCGCCCGAGCACGCGCACCAGCAGCGTCTTGCCAAGACCCGGGACCCCCTCGAGCATGCAGTGGCCGCCTGCGAGGAGACCGATGAGCAACTGCTCGACGACGCCCGCCTGACCCACAATGACTCTCCCGATCTCGCTACGGACCTGTGATAGTTTCTCGAGGTGACGCGCAATGTCCTCTTCGCAGACTGGTTGTATCAAGTACGGATACTCAACTGGATTTAAGCCGATAGCGCGTAGGTGACGATGTTGACCGCGAACTTCGTGACATCATCCGCATTGAAGCGTTTGTTGCGCCAGTCGAAGTCCCACTCGCAACCGTAATCCTTGTTGCTGTAGAGCAGGCCGAGGCGATTATCAAAGCTAATGCCGCGCAGGTAATCGTGCACGAGATCATCTCCCCATCCGTTCAGCTCCATCGATGTGGCCGGCGGCCCGTCGAACTTGAAGAAGCTGGTGTAGAGGGCGTGATCTTTCGGTAGTTTTTGCAGACGGTCAGCACCAAAGATCGATGCGATTTCGCGCTCGAAGGACTTGGCGAACAAGCCGTCGATGTCATGATTGCAATCATCGGCCAGAATGAAGCCGCCGTTCTTCAAATAAGCCTCAAAATTGCGCCGTTCATCGGGATTGAATTCGACCAGCTTATGGCCGGCAAGATAACAAAAAGGCGCCGTCATCATCCGATCATCGGCGAGCGGAATGACATGCTCCTCGGGATCCACGCGCAGCGTCGTGTACTGCAGCAAAGTGTCCGCAATGTTCGATGGCATGCGTTGATCGACGTTCCAGTCACCCGACTCATACATGAGCCGGGTGAACCAGAAGTCATACGGGCCGCCGTTGGCATTGGACCGCTCTTGGGCCGGCGGCGTCACAGGCAATATCGCTACACCGCATCCGACAGGGACGTGAACGTGAATTCCCGCAGCTTCATCGGCGGCAGCATCATCAATATGGGCGCTTCTTGAGGCTGCACGCGAACCGGCTTGCCGAATTCCTCGACATTGTTGAGCATGATGACCGGCGACTCATTGAACCGGAAATTCTTGATCGGGTACTTGATTTCGCCGTTCTCGATGTAGAACGTGCCGTCGCGGGTCAGCCCGGTTAAAAGCACCGTTTGCGGATCGACCATGCGGATGTACCACGTGCGGGTCACCAGCACGCCCCGTTGGGTGCCTTTCACCAAATCCATGGTGGATTTGTCGCCGCCCGTCATGATGAGATTGCCCGGCTCACCGACCTGCGGCTTGCCTTTGAGCTTGGCCCAGTAGCGCGAATACTGCAAATAGTCGACGACTCCCTTCGTGACCAGCGGCGTGTGGGTACGCAGCACCCCGTCATCGTCCCAGGGCAGCACGGGAACCGAGGGATCCTGCGGATCCGAATAGAAATTCACCCGTTCGTCAAAGAGTTTCTCGCCGATTTTGTTGCCGCCACCCTTCTTGGTCATGAAGCTGCGGTTCTCGTCGGCCTGGCGGGCGTCGAAGCCGCCGATCATGTAGGTCAGAAGATCGGCTGCAGCGGCCGGTTCCAGAATCACGGTGTATTTCCCCGGTTCTAACGCCTTGGCGTTGGAGGAGCGCTTCGCCTTGTCCATGGCGATTTGAATATCGGTGGGCGCGCTGAACGAAGTAATGTCGGCCAGATTTCGCGCAACCCAGCCAGAACCTTGAGCATCATCCGTGCGCACGGTGCAGGTAAAGTCGGCCTGGGTGCTTTTCTGATAGCCGAAGTTGCCGTTGCTGTTTGCCAGCGCGGAGAACTTCTGGCTATCCTCAAAGTAGCCCGCTGCGACCAACTTATTGGCTCGGCACGGTTGAATGCAGTCCGCCGCCACCTGCGCCCGGTATTCAGGCGTGATGGCTGCGGTTTTTTCCACATAGGTCGCGCTGGGCTTGTAGGTCTGCTTGGCGATGGCGGGCATGAACTCCGGATTCTCCGGGGCCAGACGCGCCAGCTCCTCGGCCCGGGCCACGACTCGCGCGAGCGAGGCATCGTCGAACTCGTTGATAGTCGCTGTGCCGGCGCGCTTGCCATAGGCCACTCGCACCACCAGTTCACAGTCATTCACGACTCCGCTGGTGGAGACATTGTTCAACGCGTAACGGATGTTGCCCGCGATTGATCCGTCGAGGGTTGCCGTGCATTCGTCTGCCTTGGAGAGCGCCACAACCTTACGCAGGATTGCCTGCGCATCATTTTCAGAATAGATACTCATGTTCGTTTTTGTCCTTAGCCCAAGCTGCGCGCCGTGTTGATGACATTAATTCCGTTGAACCGGGCGGTCGCAGAACCGTGCGACACCGCGGATATCTGTCCGGGCTGTCCCTTGCCGTCAAAGAACGACCCGCCAAAGCGGAAGTCGCGTTGATCGCACACCCCGACGCAGGCGTTCCAAAAATCGGGAGTGCGCATTTGATAGGCAACATCCTCGATCATCTCGGTGACCTTGCCGTTTTTGATCTCATAGAACAACTGCCCGCCGAATTGTGCGTTGTAGCGTTGTTGATCAATGGAGAAGGAGCCATCCCCGACGATGTAGATGCCATTCTCGACGTCCTTGATCATGTCGGCGATCGCGAGCGGTTTGGCGCCGGGAGCCAAGGAGACGTTGGCCATGCGTTGAAATTGCACGCTCGACCATGAATCGGCGTAGCAACAGCCTTGGGAGGCGGGCAGGCCGATGATATGGGCTTGATCGCGAATCGCTTGATAGTTGACGAGTATGCCGTCCTTGATCAAATCCCAACGACCGGTCTTCACGCCCTCATCGTCATAGCCCACGGCACCCAGGGTCCCCTGTTGGGTCTTGTCGGCGAAAATCGTTACATTGGGGCTGCCGTATTTGAAGTCCTTGGAGCGCCACTTATCCAGTGTCGCGAAGCTGGTGCCGGCGTAGTTCGCCTCGTAGCCCAAGACTCGGTCGAGCTCCGTGGCGTGACCCACTGACTCGTGGATCGTGAGCCAGAGATGCGAAGGATCGAGCACCAGATCGTACTTGCCGGGTTTCACCGAACGCGCGGTGAGCTTCTGGTGCGCTTGTTGTGCGGCGGCGATGGCGTCAGCGTGCATATCATAGGAGGCCGAGTAGACGACCGCCCCACCGGGCAGGGCAATGCGTCCCGCGGGTTTCGGATCGAGGTACTCGTAGCCCATGCCCACCGGAGCGGATAGGCCACTGCGCTCGCGGAACTTGCCGCTGGCCTTGTCGATGGCGGTGACTTGAAACGGAGCCCAGATTCTGTGCACGTCTTGATCGATAAAAGACCCATCGGTCGATGCGAAATACTTTTGCTCGTTGACGGCAAAAATAACCGAGCGAATGTAGTCGGCACCGGCTTTGAGGGCCGCGCCGTTGACGCTCATGAGCAAGTCGACCTTTTCTTTAATCGGCACTTCCATGGGCGATTTCTTAATCGGCGTCGCCCAAGAGACTTCGCCGATGCCCTTGTTCGGTGCCAGTTGCACCGGGGCGGTTTGAATCTTTGAGTTGGCTCGCGCGATGGCCACGGCCTGCGAGGTGGCGGCGGCAATGCCTGCCAAGGTGAGATCGTTGGATGCGGCAAAACCCCAGGCGTTGTTGACGATGACGCGAATGCCGGCCCCGGTCGACTCGGTGTTGACGACGTTCTGAACCTTGTTCTCGCGGGTGATCACGAACTGCCTCAGGTAGCGTCCGATGCGTACGTCGCAGTACGTCGCGCCCGCCTTGGTTGCCGTGTCCAATGCCGCGGTCGCGAGTTTCTTCTTCAAGCCGACATCTAGTTTGGTGCTGAGCGCATCTACCGGAACCGCACGCGCATGGCCAGGCAGCAAGAGAGCATTGAGCCCAGCCATGCCCAAGCTGGCGCCGGTCACAGCGGCCCCTGTCGATTTGAGAAAATCACGCCTATACATTAGTTACTCCGTACTTATTGGGATTGCTTGCTTTAGGCAGCGCTGATTCATCTTACGATTACATGAAACGTAATACGAGGGCCCTCTGATGCTTTAAGGGAGCGGCCCAAGCTTGGTGTTGGGCGGCCGACCATGAGACCGGTGCTCGCGCGATAAGTTTCGAGGGCTGTTTTCGCGGCTTTGGCAGGAGGGCTTTGACAGAATGTCTGACGGTGCCTGCCGATCGAAAGGATCGCACAATTCCACGGTGCCGACGTGCTAAGTCTCTCGCGTCAGAAAATCGATCAGCAGTTTGCTCAACGCAGCGGGCTGCTCCTGCTGAACCCAGTGTCCCGCGCCCTCAACCAAGTGCACGCCGCGAAACTGACTGCAGGCGGAGGATTCCATCGCCTGCAACGCGCCCGGACTCTGATAGGTGCCCCAATCGCTTTTCCCGGCGATGAAACAGCAGGGCACGTCCATGCTGCGGCCGGCGTATGCCTGCAATTGCGCAGCGCCGTCCGCATCGGTCGCATTGCGATACCACTTAAGGCCGCCGCGAAACGAGGTTCGCGCGAATTCGTCGCTGTACACCCGGAGTTCATCGTCGGGCAGCCAAGCACACTGCGCGGCATCCGCGGCGCTCGGCGCATGTTCCGCGACGGTTTCGGCCATGTTCCTGCCTAAATCCATGATGTAGTACTTGGGCATTTTGGCGAGCTCGTCCGCGGCCCAGGACCTAAGTGCATGGGGAATGTTCGGCCGCCAGTCGGCGCTTTTGACGTGAAAGTAGGCGCGCAGAAAGGCATGAATGCCTTGCGGGCATTCACGCATATCGGCGTCGGCCGCGCGCGTCGAAAAATACCACTGATAGTGTTTGCGGGGCGGATGCAGCGCGGCCAGCGATTCAGCGAGACCGCTCGTCGCAGAACGCGCGCCGGCTACCGGCCGCGGCGGACCGCCGAAAGGAGCGCTCAGCAATGCCGCGGAGCGAAAAACTTGCGGATGCAACAGTGCACACCACGCAGCAACGGGCGAGCCGAAATCATGCCCGATGACCGAGGCGACGCTGCTGAGTCGCAGCGCCTGCACCAGGCCCAAGGTATCCTTCACCAAGTTGAGCAGATGAAATGACTTAAGATCGCCGTCAAAGCGATCGTCCCAGCCGGTGGTGCGCCCAAAGCCTCGCTGATCGGGCGCGACGGCATGAAAACCGGCCGCGGCGAGCAGCGGCAGCATCTTGCGCCAGCTGTACGCCATCTCGGGGAAACCATGCAGCAACAAAACGCAAGGTCGATTCTCGGTTTCGAATCCCGCCTCGAGCACATGCATGTTCAGTCCGTTGCCGTTTTCGAGCAGGCGCGATCTAACAGGCGCCTGCGGCTTGCCATCATTGGAACGAGGGTAGATCATTGCCGCCCTATGCAAATTCGAAAGACGCGAGCGCTATTCTCGCCTTTCTCAGCGGCTTCATCCGATGTTTACGCAAAAAGTGGCACGGCACGCTAGATGACCTTTAAAACGTGGCTGCTGTTCCTGATGATGGAAACCGCGCTGTCGCTGTCGCCGGGTCCCGCGGTGTTCTATACGGTGTCGCAGGGCGTACGCGGCGCGCTGCGTCGCACCCTGCCGGCGGCGGCCGGGATCCTCACCGCGAATGGAATTTATTTCGCGCTGTCCGCCACCAGCCTCGGCGCCATCATTGCCGCCAGTGCGCGTTTTTTCACCGTGGCCAAATGGGTCGGCGCGGCTTACCTGATCTACCTCGGTATAAGAGCTTTGCGCTCCGCCAATTCGATGCACTCGGTTGCGCTGGATGGGAGCCTCGAGGGGAAGGAGCAAGATTTGCGCGGCGTGTACTTCGGAGCGCTGACTCTGCAGCTGGCCAATCCGAAAGCGCTGTTGTTTTTTCTGGCCCTGCTGCCGCAGTTCATCGACCCGGGAATTCCGGTCGTGCCGCAAATGTTGATTCTCGCGGCGACATCGATGGTGCCCGAATTCTGCATTTTGACAGGATACGGCTGGCTCGCGCATCGCGCGGCTCATGCTACCGCAAGATTCGGCGTCACCGGCAACATGAACCGGCTGCTGGCGCGCATCGAGGGCGTGGGTCTCTTGGGTTGCGCGACGCTGGTGCTGAAATTCAATCGCGGCGTGTAGCCGCATCAATGGCAAGGGGAAAGATATGAGGTTGGTAGCTGCAGTCGCGGTGCTTTGCGTTGGCTTGGGAGTGGGGTGCGCCGCGCAAGCCGCGTCAGAGCGCTTGGTCCATCGCTACCTCGACGTTGAGATTTCGCCGAACGGCGAACTGGTCGCCTCGGTCGAGGGCGACTCTTCCAAGAGCGGTGGGGCGCCGACCGTGCGCGATCTGCTGATCAGGCATGTATCCGGCGGCACGGCCATCACCATCCCGATGCCCTGCGGCCGGGTGGCGGAATGTTGGCCGGATTCGCCGACGTGGAGTCCGGATGGGAAGCACCTGAGCTTCGCGTTGCGTACGCCCGGCAGCCACGCGCGCTCGTTGTACACGGTGGGCGCCGATGGCGGCGGCTTGGCCAAGCTGTTGGATTTCAGCGGTACCATCGGACGCTTGCGCTATCTGCCGGATGGCCGTCTCGCCATGCTCGCGATTCAAAACGCCACCAAAGAGGTCGGCGCGACTCAAGCCGGCGCAGCGATCGCCGGCGATTTGGACGCTCCGCCGCCGGAGCAGCGAATTGCGATTTTGGAACAAGGTGCTCTGCGCTGGGTCTCGCCGCCCGATCTATTCGTCTACGAGTATGACTGGCGTGCCGGCGGCAAAGGGTTCGTCGGCACTGCCGCTCCCGGCGACGGCGACAACAATTGGTGGACCGCGAAATTGTATGCCTTCCCCGAAAGCGGCACGGGTGCGCGCGTTATTTATACGCCGGCCGATGCCCGGCAACAGCTTGCGATGCCGAAGGTGTCGGGCGATGGAACCGTGGTTGCGTTTATCGCGGGCATCATGAGCGACTTCGGTTCAACGGGCGGGGATGTCTATACGCTCAAGCTGGACGGCGGCAGCGCGACGAATTTGACGCCCGATATGCATGCTTCGGCCACGGCAATTTCCTGGCGCTGCGACGGCCATCTGCAGGCCGAGCTGCTCGCCGGCGACAAGACTCAATTTGCGGATTTAGGATCGGGCCTCAAAGCTGCCCCGGCGCGGATAGTGTGGAGCGGCGAGGAGTCATTCGGCGATCGCGCCGGCGGAATATCGACCGCGTGTCCTTCAGGGTTGACCGCCGACGCGCACGAGTCGTTCACGACGGCGCCGGAGATCGGAGTCGGCACGATCGGCCACTGGCGCAATCTGACGGATCTCAATGCGGGCTTGAGCTTGCCTGCCCGTGTGCAAAGCGTTTGGTGGAAGAACGATGGATTCGATATTCAGGGCTGGTTGCTGCTGCCCCTGCATACGGACGGTAAAATTCCCATGATCACCCAGGTGCACGGCGGTCCTGCGGCGGCGGTGACGCCGAGTTTCCCCGGTCCGGGGACTGCCACCGCGTTGCTCGAGCATGGGTATGCCATATTTCGGCCGAACCCGCGCGGCAGCTACGGTCAAGGTGAGCGCTTTACTCAAGCCAATGTGCGCGATTTCGGCCACGGCGATCTGCGCGACATTTTGACCGGCATCGACGCGGCGGCAAAGGCCGCGCCCATCGATACGGAGCGCTTAGGGTTAACCGGCGGCAGTTATGGCGGCTTCATGAGCATGTGGGCCGTGACTCAAACCAATCGATTCAAAGCCGTGGTCGCGGCCGCGGGTATCAGCGACTGGCTGTCGTACTACGGCGAGAATGGCATCGATGCCTGGATGATTCCTTACTTCGGCAAATCAGCGTACGACGATCCTGCCGCGTATGGGGCCTCGTCGGCCATCAATTACATGCACAATGTAAAGACCCCCACGTTCGCCTACGTCGGAGAACACGATATCGAATGCCCGGCGCCGCAAACCCAGGAATTCTGGCATGCGATGAAGGCGATGAATGTGCCGACCTCCATCATGATCTACCCCGGCGAGGGTCATGGTCTGCGGGATCCGGCGCATCTTGCCGATGCGCAGCAGCGCACACTTGCGTGGTTTGATAAATATCTGAAATAGGGGGCTTGGCGCGCAGTCGGCGTTGGCACGTCGCTTGCAATTTCCGGCGGTATGAATGCAGCTCCACCGGTATTGCAAGCACAGCCCTCGAGCGAGGCCGTCCAGCCCGACGCGCCGGCCTCCGCCGCATCGGCGAGCAGCCGCCCCGGCAGCCAGGATTTTGCCACGGCCCTGAGCGACGCCGGCGACAAGCCGGTGCGCAAGAACGCGGCCAATAAGCAACAGGGCTCGAGCGCCGGCGGCAGTTCGTTGCCGGCGCCCGGCAATCCGCCGCCGGTTGCGGTTACCCCGCCGCCACCGGCAAAGACGGACGTCTCGGCCGCCGTGGCCGCAGACGCCGCGGCCATCGCTAAGGCCTCATCCGGCAGCGTGCAGGGACCTGCGCCGAGCGCAATCGCTGCCGCATCAACCGCATCAACCGCTGTGGCCGCAGCGGCCAATGCCAGCGGCATGACAACGCCTTTGACCGCGGACAATCTTGCGGGCCCGCCAGCCCCCGCGGCCGCACCAGCCTCTGCGGATTTGCCAGCCACGGCAGGCGCCGATGCAACTGCCGGATCCGGACCGACCATGCCGCACGCGGCCAGCTTGCGGACGCTGGCCGCGCCGGGATCACCGACCGGGGCCACCGTGCCGGCAAAGCCGAGCGATCCTGCCACGAACCGCGCGACGACTGCCTCGGTCAATTCAGCGCCATCTTCCGCTGATGCCGGCGCGACGAGCGATTCGACCTCGAACAACGGGCCAACTGCGGCCGCCGGCACCGATGCGGCTGTCCAAGCCGCCATGGCTGCTGCGATCGCGCAAGGCACGAATGCGCCTGCGCCGGATGCGGCTTTTGCCGATGAGTTGTCGGCCGGCGATAGCGACCTCCCGTCCGGCGCTGCCGCGGTCAGCGGTGCGGCAGCGGTCGCACCCGCGGACGGCATGCCCGCGGCGGCCTTGGCGCAGGCTTCGGCTGCAGCAATGTCTGCGGCGATGACCGCTGCTGCGACCGCGTCCGCCGCGCAGGTGGTCTCCGCGGCCGCCAGTACCGGCGCAGCCGACAAGCGCACGCACGGCAACAGCCCCGACTCGACGCTCTCCGGCGTATCGAATGACGGCAGCGTCGGCGCAGCGCAGCTGCTGACTTCCAACACCTCGACCGATAGCGCGCCGACACCCACATTCAAAGTCGCAGCCGGCGTGGATACGGCGCAATTTTCGCAAGGCGTCGCCGATCGGGTATCGCTGATGATGGACGGCAACCTGACCAGCGCCAAACTGCAGGTAAACCCACCGGCTCTCGGTCCCATCGAAGTTCGCATCGCCTTGCAAGGCGGCCATGCGCAAGTCTCGTTTTCGAGCCACAGCGCGGTAACACGCGATGCATTGGAGTCGAGCTCGGACAAACTGCGGGAGATGCTCAACTCTCAAGGATTTTCATCGGTGAACGTCGATATCTCGCAGCGCTCATTTCAAGAGCGCTCGCCGCAGTCGCAAGCCTACGAAAGCGCGCCCTCGATCGGCGCTGATAAGCCCGTCCTGTCCCAAGCACCCCAATCGATATCGCGAGGCGCTAGCGGTCTGCTCGATGCCTATGCCTAGCCGGCGGGCGCAACAGCTAGATCATTCCCCCATTGATCGAAATAATTTGCCCCGTAATGTAGCCGGCCTCGCGCGACGCGAGATACGCCACCAAGCTCGCGACCTCGTCAGCCGATCCGGCACGCTTCATCGGCACGAGGCTCTCGATGGCGGCATCATCGAACGCCGCTTTGCCCATGCCCGTGGCAATGATGCCGGGCGCGACGGCATTGACCGTGATGCCGCGGCTCGCGACCTCGAGGCTCAGCGCCTTGGTGGCCGCATGCAGCGCCCCTTTCGCCGCGGCGTAATTCACCTGGCCTCGATTGCCGAGCAGCGCAGCGACTGAAGTAATGTTGATGACCCGTCCCCAACGGGTGCGGATCATGGGCAGCATCAAAGGCTGCGTCACGTTATAAAATCCGTTGACCGTCAGGTCGATGACGCGATGCCATTGCTGCGGGCTCATGCCCGGAAACACCGCATCGTCATGCACGCCGGCGTTGTTGACCAACACCTGGATCGGCCCCTCTTCGAGAATCCGATCGATCGCGGCGCGAGCCGCTGCGGCATCGGTCAGATCGAATTGCAACGCGCGCGCCTGGCCGCCCGCGCCGACGATGTCCGCGGCGATCGATTCGGCGGCGGCGATGCCGCGGTGAGCGTGCACGTAGACAAAATGGCCCTGCGCACCCAGGGCCCGGCAAATGCACGCGCCGATCGCGCCGCTGCCGCCCGTGACCAAGGCTCGAGTCGTGATTTCATTCATAGCCGCAACCGTCTGGCGGCATCCAGCACCACCGAGGCGCGGCCGGCGAGCAATGACCTGTCTTTGTCGCGCAAGGTGAACTCATACAATGCCGTGAAGTTATCTCCAGCCAGGTGGGTGACCTCGCATAGCAGATCGGCTTCGATGTCGTCCAACCTCAGCACATGCAGCCGCACGTCGCGCACGCTGGCGAGAAGGCCCACCCGCGACGGAGCGGCGGCGTTCGCGCCCAACGCCGCGCTCGCCAGCGCGCCGTGCAACGCCATCGTTTGCGCGGCATATTCTATACCGCCCGCAATTCCCAGCCGGTCGTGCGAGCGCAGCGGATTATCGAGCGCACGGTGCGTGCCGGTACTGCAGCGGATGTGGTGAGCGTCCCAGGCGAGTACTTCATCGAGCAAGCACATGCGGCCTTGATGGGGAATGCGCGCCTCGATCCACGCCCGGTTCATACGCATGGTTGCACCTGCACTGCCGCGCGCGACACATCCAGATAATCAAGAATCACCCGCCCGGCGATGCCGCCGGCGAGCAGCCGCAGCAGCGGCAACGAACGCGCGGCGGGGACTGCGAGCCGCAAGACCTCGAGTTCCGGATCCCGCATTTTATCGGCGCTCTCTTCGGTCAGCGCAACCTCAATGCCGGCCACCGAGCTTGAGGTTCGCTCGGGTGTCAGAACCATGGCGATTCCGAGTGCGTCGGGTATCGGGCGCTTGGCGTGCAACGGCGGCGGATATTCCGTGTCATAGGTGACCAAGAGGACCGCTTGCCGGTCCACGGCAATCTGGGTCATGGCATCCAACAATCCCGCCACGAAGCTGGCGTCGAAGGCGCACAGCACATTCGACTCCGTCATCGATCCGGTGGCGATGCTCCAGTAACCGGCCGCGACGTTGTGGACCGAATTCGAGAAGCGTGTCGGCGAGACTTCCCGCGCGGCGAGCGCCAACGCCTGGCAGATTTCGTGGCAGATGTGACCGTCGCTTCCGGAGGAAGAAAACACGCTGGGCAGGTGCGCGGGATTCGCACCGGCTCTCGAGGTCGCTTCCAATGCCACGGCCAGGGCCACTTTCACCACTCTGCCCGTACGCCGGCGTTCGGCGGGCGGCAACATGGCGGGAACCGGCAACACCGTGGGCGCGGCCACGTAAGGCTGCTGACCCGACAGCACCGCGGCGGCCTGCGGCCAATCGTTGAGACCAGGGCCCAACACGCCGATCCCGCCGATATATCCGGACAACTTCATCCGGCGCGGCCAAAAATCAAACTGCAGTTGGCTCCGCCGAAGCCGAAGGAATTGCTGAGCACGCGTCTCAAGGGTGCGCGCCGATTCTCTTTAATATAGTGCGCCGTGAGAGTCGGGTCGACCCGGGTCGTCTGGACGCCGCCCGGCATCAAGCCATTGCGGATGGCGAGTGCGCTGATGACCGCCTCGAGCGCGCCGGCGGCGCCCAACGCATGGCCGGTCGCACCCTTGGTCGAGCTGCAAGGCGTCGTCGGACCGAAAATGCTGGTGACGGCCTGGCTTTCCGAGCGATCGTTGCTCGGCGTGCCGGTGCCGTGCAAATTGATGTAGTCGATGTCTGCAGGTTCCAGCGACGCAGCATCTAGCGCCGCTTGCATGGCGAGTTTTGCGCCCAAGCCTTCGGGGTGCGGCGCCGACATATGATAGGCATCGCTCGACTCGCCCACGCCGTGAAGAAGAATAGAGTCGCCGTCGGCCTGCTCCGATGCCCGCTCGATCAGTGCGAAGGCGGCGGCTTCACCGATGGAGATGCCATCGCGAGCGACATCAAACGGCCGGCAGGGGGTGGGGGAGGACAGCTGCAGCGAATGGAATCCATACAGGGTCGTGAGACACAGCGAATCGGTTCCGCCGACCAGGGCTGCATCAATGAGACCCGCTTCGATCATGCGTCTCGCGGCGCCGAACACCTTGGCGCTCGATGCGCACGCGGAAGAGACGGCCACGGCCGGGCCCTCGAGGCGGCATCGCCGGCGAACGTAATCCGCCACCGAGAATGAGTTATGGGTGGTACCGTATTCGAAAGCCGCCGGCAGCGCGCCGCTGACCGGATCGCGTTCGCGGTAAGCCAATTCGGTCTGCATGATGCCCGCCGTGCTGGTGCCGACAAACACACCGATGCGGCGCCGACCCAAGCGCGCAGCCGCAGCCTCCACCGCATCGAAGAAGCCATCTTGCCGCAGGGCTAGCTCGGCCAGGCGATTGTTGCGGCAGTCGAATATGCGCAGCTGCGCGGGCAGCCGCTGTGCATCGACGCCCGGCACCTCGCCGATATGCGTATCGATTTTGACGGTTTCAAAGTCGCAGCGCATCAGGCCGCTGCGTTGCCCGACCAGGCTGGCCAGCGTCGGCGCCAGACCCGTACCAATGCAACTGGTGGCCGTGAACTCCGCGAGCAGCAGGGGTTGCATGGGCTTCATGGCAAGGCCGAGCGCAACGTGACGGACTTCAGCCCCCGCGCTCTCAGCGCATCGAGCAGCCGCGGCAACACGTCCAGAATCACCGCCTGACCGCGGCGGGTGCGCGCAGCGTGGCCATCATGCAGCAACAATATATCGCCTGCCTGAAGCGGATTGGCCAGCCGCCGGAACACCGCTTCCGCATCCGCGCTCACGGTATCGAAGCCGCGGCGCGTCCAGCTGGCAAGACGCAGCTTCAGGCGAGTGAGCACCGGATCGAGAAAGGGATTGCGCAGGCCCGCGGGCGCGCGAAAAAATTGCGGGCTGCTTCCCGTCACGCGATAGATGCTCTCTTGTGCCTGCGATACTTCCGAGCTCATTGCGCCCGGACCCAGCAGTGAAAAATTGTGGCGATGGCGCTGACTGTGATTCTCAATAACGTGTCCGCGGCGCACGATTTCTTGTGCAAGGTCAGGGTAGCGCAGCACGCGTTCGCCGATGCAAAAAAAGCTGGCGCGGGCTTCGTAACCCTCGAGCTGCTCGAGCACCCGCGGTGTGACCTCAGGATCCGGCCCATCATCGATGGTGATCGCGACGCCGCGCGGCGCCAAATTGCCGCGTTCCGGCAGGCGGGTCCAATTCGCGCCCAACAGTTGGCTTCGCGGCCAAAGTCCCGCCGCCGCCAGCACCACATGATTGGCGAGCAGCGCGCTCAAGGTCCAGGGCCACGCACGCGGCCGCGCAATCAACGCCGCCGCCGCGCCCAAGTGCACGGCGGCTGAGGCGACCAACAAAGGCGAGGGCCGCCAAAGGCCGTTCTCTTGACTCATTTGAAATGCGAATCCAAAAATTTCTCCCAAAGCTTCAGCCAGGGACGCCACTCATGACCGCCGGCGACGACTTCGACGCAGTCTGCCGGCAACGCCGCGGCCAGCATCTCATGCGCCGCAGAGAATCGATCATCCTTCCCGTAGCCCAGGAACAGCTTCGCCAAGTCGGCCCGCGTCTTGATGTAGCGCCATATTCGGCGTTCCGTGTCCGATTCTACAAGTTCGCCGGGTTCCCAGCCGCCGAGCCCAGAGGCGGCGATTTCCTTCATCAGCATGCGGTTTCCGAGGTAGGGCGCGAGCAGGCACAGTCCGTCCAACTCGCCTATATGGGTGCTGGCATAGTCGAGCGCAACCAAACCACCCAGCGAGATGCCCGCCAGCCAGACTGCGGCGCCCGAATCCCGCGCCGGCAAGACAATCTCGGATCGCAGCCGCTGAAAGGCATCCCGATCATCGAGATGCTGCATCTCCAAATCGACAAAGCGCAGATCGAGGGGAACATGCCGCTGCGCGGCGGCGCGGCCAAAGCCTTGATCCAGGAAATCCTGCGCGGAGTGGTAGGCGCCGGGCAGCCATATCATCTGCGTCGGCGCCCTCGCGCCTGCGAGGGCGGCGCAAAAAATACTACGCATGGGCGCGTCGTACCGCTGATGCGCCGATTGCCGCGAACAGCAGCGCGAGAAATGTGCCGGGTGCCACGGTGGTGCCGAGTGCGACCAGCACCGGAACCTGGGAGAAGGATAGAAGCCCGAAGCCGATGACCGTGCTGGCATTGGCGATAGTGAGCGCCGCGAGGGTGAGGGCTTCGTCGCCGGCCTCCTCCGAGTTCGCTTGACGGTCAAAGAACAGCGCGTAGTTCGAACCCACGGCGACGATCAGCAACATTCCCACGAGGTGCAGAATGCTCAATTGCACGCCTGCCAGGGCAAGCCCCGCGGCAACGGTGAGCACGGCCAGCACCAACGGCGCCAGTACGCGCGCCACGCGCAGCGGCGAACGCAGCGCGATCAGCAGCAGCACCGTCAAGGCGAGGAAACCCGCCAGTGAGAAATGGATGGCCTCCGACAAGTAGTTGTCGTACAGCGCGTCGGATTCCTGCTTGAGGTCGAGCACCCGCGCCTCGTCCACGTGGTTGTCCTTGAGCGCGGCCACGACCCGGTTCAAGTCGATTTCTCCGCCCGCTGCGGCGCTGCGCAGCGGCAGGAGCGCGTTCCACTGATCCCTCTGATGAAGAATCAGCGCATCGAAACCGGCGCTCAAGGACGTGCCCGCCAAATCGCGCGGTGTCACCAGGGCCGCGTGCCGGGTCGCCTCGATGTCTTCGAGAAAGGGTTGCAACCGATCGGCACGCAGCGGCAGTCCCGCAACGGCCTGGTTTAGATTGGCGCGCAACTCCGCCGCGCTCGGCAAGCTGCTGCGCCGGCTCTCCTGCGTGGCCATGCTCGGCAGGTAGGCCGCAGGGCTCTCGAAGCCGCCGATGACTTTTTCGTCCACCAATGACTGCAAGGCGCGGGCGGCATGTTCGGCGCCACGCAGGATCGATTCCATGTCCGGTCCGGAGACAATCACCAGATCGCGGACATCCGCGGCGCCCAGGTCGGCACGCAACTTCGCATCGTAGTTCTGTTCATCGGCCGATATCGGACTCAATGCCGACAATTCGCGATTCCAAAGAGATTCTCGATCGTGATACAGCACGCCCAAGGCGATCATCACGAGAACAGCGCCGCATGACAAAATGGCGCGGCCACTCAGGGGTTGCGCCCGCCGCAATAGCCCGCCCACGCGCAGCCCGAGCGGCCGTACATCGCGAATCGTGAAGCCTGCCGGCAACAGTGCCGGCAATAAATAGCGGGTCACCAAGGCAGCCGCGATCAGGCCGCTGATGGAGTAGAGCCCCAGTTGCTTGAGTCCGGGAAATCCCGACGGCAGCAGCGAAGCGAATCCGCACACGGATGTCAGCATGCCAAGCCGTATCGTGGGCCACCACAGCTGCTGCCAGCCGCGGGCGGCGGCGCCACTATGCGCCTGGCGCGATTGAACAAAAAAATAGATCGAGTAGTCGACCGATTCACCGATCAAGGTAATGCCGAATCCCAAGGTGATGCCATGCACGGCGCCGAATCCCAGCGCCACCGAGGCGATGCCGACCAGCGCACCGGTGGCGACGGGCAAAAGTCCCAATCCGAGCGCCGGCAACGATCGATAGACGAGCAGCAGCAGGGTTACCACGAGAATGCTGCTGGCAATGGATAGGCGTATGGCAGCGCGTTCGATTTTGGCGCGGGCCGCGACCGCAAAAACGCCCGGTCCGCTCAAGCGCAATTGCACACTCTTTGCGCCGGCTTGCGCCGAATCGGTTGCCGCGGCGGCGAATGACGCGCGAATCGCATCGATTGCGCGGCTTTGAGCATCGCTGTCTGATCCGCTTGCCGCAGTCTGCGCGACAGCCAGCGCGCGGCTCGCGTCGCCGGAGACCCAAACGCCATCGCGGCTCTCGGGTTGGGGCGAACTTCCCAGCTGATCGATGATGTTCAGCAACTCGCCGGTGGGATCTCGCGGCAACAGGGACTTGAATAACAGACCAGCGGGCGAGGCCAGATTGTCGATCGTTTCCCGGATGGCGGCGCTCAGGCCGGCCGCGGTAAAGCGCTGAGAACTCACCGCTTCGCTGAGGAGATAGCGATGTTGAAACAAGAATTCGCGATCCCGTTGCCCGGCGACGGCCTCGCCGTTATTGACACTGGTGAATTGCGCATCCTTGCG
>Ga0209006_10002028_pt1 | contig 18378 bp, 17 predicted proteins | sample JacPin_JW_Ref_O2_FD_188567 | JGI IMG/M metagenome (GOLD analysis project Ga0209006, IMG submission 188567) | Forest soil microbial communities from Algoma, Ontario, Canada - Jack Pine, Ontario site 1_JW_Ref_O2 (SPAdes) (version 2) | ecosystem: Environmental > Terrestrial > Soil > Boreal...
CGGGACGGCGCCGCGATGTTGTCAGCGATCGCCTGGTCGTGGACGCGTGGCTCGACGCAAACCGTGTCGCCCGCAAACGCTTCGCGCGCCACCAAGCCGCCGGTACCGCATTCCGCCATGTTGGCTGGTGGCGTTGAAAGCTGCGCCAAATTGCGGATGGGCTCCGTGTGAATCTTCGTATTAAAGACGCACTGGCCGGTGGAGGACGAAAAAACGAAAGCAGACCCGGGGCATTTCGGTTGTGCGAAACACGCCCATTCTGGAACTGGACTCCCAGTACTACCGCCATTTATTGATGTAGCAGTCATGCCGGGTGGGCAGACCGGTGCAACCGGCGTCGCCGGCGTTCGAGTGACCGTCCCGTTGACGACCGTCAGGCAAGCATAAAACCCGCTCCCTCCGCCCCCAACGTTTGTTGACTGCGTTCCCCCAGGGCAGCATCCCCACGCGGGAGAGTCAGGCGTTTGGACCTGCAGGTTGCCGGGACACCCGATCGGCGACGCGGAGCAAACGAAATGGAGTGGTCCGGATAAGTCGCCACTGGCTTCAATACCGGATTCACCAAAAATTGAGCCGGCCGGACACAACGGTTGCAGCCCAGCGGATGTGGTCGGCGTGTAGCCTTCCGTCGCTCCCGCGGCGCCACCAGGCGCTTGCACCGTGCCGTGCTTATCCAATGGTGCCTGCGCGAAGGAGCTGGTCGGGGCGAACGCGATGAGCGGCCAAATGACGGCGGCACAAAAGATGAGAAACATGCGAACGGCGGCGCGCATCGTTGGAGACTTTCCCGACCACGGGTGTCGTCGAACGCTGCGGTGCGTGGCGGCGCCGCGCATGGAGACGTACCATGTTTCGATCTCGCCCGGCAACGCGACGGCGCGACAGACGGCCTGAATCGTTCTGAAACGTTGATAAAAACGATCCATCGTCACGCTCCGGTCAGGCTCGAGCGCAGCATCACCGCACCGGTCGCGAGGAGGGACGCCGCCATGATCCGGCTCAGATTGTCGCCGGCGACGTGCTGCGCCAGTCGCGCGCCGAGCCACGCGGCCGCCGCTTGTGTCGGCGCGATGCAGGCCCACACGGCGAGATCGATGCTGCCGAGCTGCGTTGCACCGTGCGGGCCCGGGCCGAGCGCGGCGACGATCGTCGCCGGGATGCTGACCACCACGCCGACGGCCGCGGCGCGACCGACGCACTTGTGCATCGACATGCCGGACAGGCTCATCACGATGTTGGTCATGATGCCGCCGCCGACGCCCGCGAGCCCCGAGACGAGACCGATGCTGAGGCCCGCGAAACTGCGAAACAGGTTGTTGGGCGAACGCTCGGCGGCCGGCTGGAATTTGCCCGGGAAGGCAAATCGCGCCGCGAACAGCAGGCACAGCAGGCCAAAGAGCCCGGTCATCACGCTGCCGCGCACGTGCGGAGCGGCGAGCTGGGCCGCGACGACGCCGAGCACGATCCCGGGTCCCCAGGTGCGAAGGAAGGCGATGTCGGTGTGTCCGGCGCGCCAATGGCCGATCGACGACACTACCGCGGCCGGCAGGATCGCGGCGAGCGACGTGCCGATCGCGACATGCGCGGCTTGGTCGGCCGGCATGCCGGACACCACCAGCGCGTAGTAGACGACCGGCACGACGACGATCCCGCCGCCGATTCCGATCAGGCCCGCGAGCAAGCCAGCGCCGATGCCTGACACGATGCCGAGCAGGATCATCGAAACCGGGACCGCGTGAATGAGTGCCGGCAGCTGGGCGACGAGCGCCGGTCCGGCGACATGCACTGCGAACGCCGTGACGGCGGCCACCGTGGTCGCGGACATTGCGACGACGATGCTTCGTGACGGGGGTTTGAGCACGAGGGTTGATTTGCGGGACATGAGTCTCTCCTGTCGGGCTCGCGTGTGCGCGCGTCGGGCACTGGCGCTGCGCAACCGCCGACCGGAATGATTGGCGTCACCGCGCTGCTGACGTTCGTCGCGCCGGCGCGGCGCGCGTTCGTGAAAGCGGTCTGAATCGTTGGGAAAGGTTCTGAAAACGCCGAAACGGCGGGGTCGGCGTCACATCCGCGAAACAGCCGCGTCCACCGCGCCCGACGTGTGGCGCAAGGTGGATGCCGGCACTGACGCGCGTGGCGAGCTCGCGCAGAAGTCTGCGATGGCGTGCGCGGCGCGGCGGCACGCATGTTGCGCGTCCATGGCGACAGGCAAACGACCCATGATCTTCGGGCGAGGCCGCGCAAATGGTCGGACGCCGGCCCCGCCGTTTCTGCGCTTTCGCAGCCTTTCGAACCTTTCAGAACGATTCAGGCCGCTTTCACGAACGCACGCCCCGCCGGCGCGACCAATCGGCAGTGAGCTTCGCGGTGAACGCCAACCATTCCGGTTCGCTGCCGCGCACCGCACGGTGCCCCGCAGGGGCACTCAGCCCGATAGGAGATCGCCATGTCTATCCACCGCTCTATTCTCGTTCTTGCGGCGCTTGCGAGCATCGCAACCGCCGCGACCTCCGCTTCCGCGTCGGGCCACGGCAGGTCCGGATACTTCGGCGGCCCTCGCTACGCCGGCGCTTTCGCCGGCGCTCCGACGCGCACCTCCACGCTGCGGCACGTACCCCTGTACGGAATGGATGTCCTCAATCCGCAGCCGTTGCCGCCGCAGCGATAGCAGTCGACCGAAGCCGGCTCCTCGGGTCGCCTCCGCGCCGCCGTGCGGGGGCGACCGCTGTGCGCGTCAGGCGCTCGCTTTGCCGTGCAACACCTGCCGCGACCCGCCCTTGGCTCCGCCTGCCCATGCCGCAGCCAACACCGGCAAGGACCGTTCGAGCAATTTCACGCTGGCTTCGGCGCAGTCCGAACCGTCCGGACACGCGCCGGTCTTCCGCGGCAGCGATCGTGCACGTTGACATGACGCGCGATCTTCACGCCTCGCTCATGGCCGGATGGCGAGCGCCTTGAGCTCGGCGGCCGCGCTTTGCCTTTCGATCTCGGACGGCGGGCAAGCGTCGGCGGCGAGCCGCAACAGGCGCGCGGCCTCCTCGCGGGCGTCCTGCGACAGGGCCAATTCGCCGCCGTAGAAATTGGCCTGGCAGACCCGCCCCTGCCTGGTCGTCGGGTCCTTGTCGTCGGCGGCCGCAAGGACTTGCGCGAGCGTCAGGTCGCCGAGCAGCATGCGCACGACGGGCGCCGGCCACGCCGTGATGTTGAGCCGGCTTGCGGATTGCTCGAGCTCCCTCGGCAGCTTGCCGCGCCGTTCCGCGATATCGAGCCACAATGTTGCGCGGAAAAAATTCGGCGTGAGGGCGAGGGCGCGGCGAAAATCCGCCTGGGCCTTTGCGAAATCGCCGCCGTGGAAATAAGCGCGGCCGCGGTTGAAAAAGGCGACGGCGGACTTCGGATCGATTCCTGTCGCCGTGGTGAAATCGGCGATGGCGCGACCGATGTCGTCCTTGGCAAGATAGGCGAGGCCGCGATTGTAGTACGCCGTCGCGAACGTCGGGTCGAGCCCGATCGCGGCGCTGCAATCCGCAACGGCATGATCGAAATCACCGCTGCTGTTGTAGACGAAGCAGCGGAAGTTGAACGCCTCCGTGAGCGTCGCATCGAGTTGGATGGCGTCGCCCAGATCCGCGATGGCACGATCGGCGTCGTGCTTGAGCCAATACGCCCGACCCCGGTTCAAGTAGCCCCGGGCGAACTTGGGGTCGAGCCGGATGGCTTCGCTCAAATCGGCGATGGCGCGATCGGCATCGCCGGTCGCGCGATAGGCTTCGCCCCGCTTGTAATATCCGAGCGCCGAGTTGGGATTGCGCCGGATCTCCTCGTCGAGGCCGGCCATCGCGGCGACGCGATTGCTGACCGTCGGCGGGCCGGCGGCATCCCGGCTGACGGAATGCCCAGGAAGAAATCCTTTCCAAAATCCGGCCCACTTAGCGGCCACGACAGCCGCGACGAGCAACGCCGCGGCCACGCCTGTACCGAGCAACAGCCGTTTGGCCGCGCGGCTAGGTCGGGCCGGCGCCGGCGCGACAGCGTTCGGCTGTTGCGATGTGGCAGCGTCCGCCGCGGAGAGTTGACCGGGAGTGCCAGGAAGCGTTTCGCCCGGGACCGACGCCGGCGCCGCAGCGGCAGGCGAAGCAGCAAGCGACGCAGCGATGTCGACGTCCTCTTCCCGCCGCACCGGCAAGGTGAAGCGGTAGCCGCGGCCGGGCACCGTCGAGATTGCACTCCCGCCATCGCCACCGGCATCGAGCACGCGACGCAGGGCCGAGATCTGGACCGGCAGGTTGCTGTCCTCGACCGTCGTGCCGGGCCACACGGCGTCCATGATCTCGCCCTTGGTGACGAGCTCCCCCGGCCGCTCGAGGAATACGAGGAGAAGATCCGCGGCGCGCGAACCGAGCGGCAACCGCGTCGTCGCGCCGTCCCGCTCTATCCGCAACAGCTCGCGCGTCGAGGCCGCGAAGCGAAGATCGCCAGAAATGAGGAATCCGGATGCCATAGGTCAGCCGCCCCGTTCATAGACCGCCTCGACGTCTAGCAGGCCCAATCATAGCGCAGTATCGTCCGCGAGCTAGCCAAGAGGCCTGATGGCGGGCGCGCCCTGACAGACGGCCCGCCCGACGCCGTGCTGACGAGCCCACGGGTGCCGGCGGCGGTCGATCCGCGAACGTCGGGCGTTCGGCGACGCGCATGCGAACGTTGAAGAAATCCAGCGGAAAGCCTCACGCAAACGCATGAGAGGCCTGGCAGCATGAGCGCCGTATGGATCACAATTGCGGCCGCCCAGCGCAAGGAGGAGGAACTGATGACTCCTTACTTCGACGCCTACCGCACGTATGTCGGCACCGGGCTTGGCCTCCGCGTGCCGATCGGGCTCGTCGTGGGTTGCGGTATCGCGGCGGCGGCCGTCATCGCTGCCTCTGTGCAGTGTCCGTGCTCGGCGTGGGCGTGATGTCTTCCGTCTTTTCCGATGTGACATCCGCCGCCATCACTTCGGCAGGCTCGAAACGAACCCCGCCAAGGTCTCGATGACTGCCGCATCAATGTGCCCTGGCCTTTGATACTCCTCCGGCCGGCTTATGCCTTCGCCGGACACGAACAGATGATTGAGGCTCGGAAATTCGCGGATCGTGACATTGGGGTGCCCGGCGAGGGCCGTCTTGAACCGCTTCAGGTTCTCTGCGGTGACCTGATAATCGCGACCGCCCTGCAAGATCAGCAGCGGCAATGACAGCCTCGCGGCCGTGGCCGCGGGGTCGTAGGCGTTGAGATCGGCCCAATAGCCTGGCGGTATGCCAAGAATGGGCGGCCCGACGTCGCCCGGCTTTGCCGCCATGGCGCGCGCGGCCTCGCGCTTCATCGCTTCGATGCGCTGCCTCGCCACATCGTCGGCGGGACCGTTGAGGGCCAGGAGATATTCGGTCTGTTCGACCAAGATCAAGGGCAGCGGTCGCGTCGCACCGGCCAGGATGACGACCGCGGCAATATCGTTGCGGCCCTCGGCAATGCGGGGTGCCAGCGTTGCGCCGAGGCTGTGGCCAACGATGACGATGCGGCGGGCGTCAATCTCGGGGCGCTGCGCAAGGAGCGCCACGGCGGCGAGCGCGTCGTCCATCGTTTCTTCGCGGACCGTGAACGATCGGGGATAGAGTTGGGGGAACTGATCAGGGGGGTACGCCTTGGTGCGCTTGTCGTATCGCAGCGCCGCCACGCCACGCGATGCCAGGCCCTCGGCGATGTCGCGGAACGGACGGATCCCTCCGACCGCCTCGTCGCGGTCGGTGGCGCCCGAGCCGTGGATCAGGACGACGGCGGGTACCTTGTCGGCCGTCTTGGGCAGGCTCAGCGTGCCGCCCAGGGCCGTTGGCGCCGCCCCGACCGTAACCGCGACATTGGTGAATTTCGCGGGGGCGACATAGGCGGGAGCGTTCCATGTCTGGGCGGGGGCTTCCGACGGCGCCAAGAACAATGCGGCGACCATGCCGTTGGCGACGTTGACCTTGACGTCGAGCGTGAGGCGTTCAAGCGTGATCGGGACGATCACCATCGCGCCGGCACTCGAGGCCTGGACAACGCGCGCCGGCGCGAGCTCTCGCACCGCGCCGCCTTGCTGGAGAACGCTGCTCCAAATCTTGTCCAGCACCGGCAATGGCAGCCTCTTCGACAGGTCCGGCGTGAAGCGCGCCACGACGGCGGCGAGGCGGCGATTGGCGAGATCGTTGGCGACGTCGGTCGCGATCTTTTCCGCGGACTCCTGGCCATAGCCGGGCGCGGCCGCCATGCCGGCGCCCAGGGCCGCAAGGACCACGGACGCGAACAGGCGCATCATTGCCATTCGGCTCATCGTTGTCTCCATTCTTGCGGCCGGGTGCCGCAACGCTCGGGAGGAGTCCGAAGTCCAAAGCAATCAACTGGAGTCCCGCAACCTGGAGGGTCGCAACTACAGTCGGCGTATTTGCATCACGATTCTCGTCACCATGAACACCACGGCGGCAATCGCGATTGCGCCAATGATCAGGACTCTGGCACCCAGCGAATAGTCGGGCACCACACGCGGCACGACGAGCGCCGCGACGGCGATTGCGATTCCGGCAATCGCGACGTTGAGACCCGCCGACCGATTGGCCGCGTACCAGATGTCACGGCTAGCAAATGTCTTGGCGATGCGAACGCCATATACCGGGTTCTGCGGCACCCATTTCAACATCAATGGGATGCCGAGAACGACGAGCAGTAAGCCGAAAAGCATTAACTCGAATTCGAAGCTCATATCGTGCACTCCGTTTGTCCTTGAAGCTGGGCCGGCCGACAGATCCGACCAGCAAGCTGTCGAACATGAGTAACGGATGGGAACGAATAGGTTCACTCTTGCATGCGGCAGCATCGGCCGCAATACCTGCATCCGGATCCGTGAATGATTGAATCGTTCTGAGACGTTGATAAAAGTTCTGAAGCGAGCCTGCTGCGAGCGCCCAAGACGGCCACGCATCACGATCGAAAGGAGTTTGGTTCGCAAACGAGCAAGGCAAGAGCCAACCTGCAAGCGCGCTGTACTTTTGCGGCAGCATCGTTAAGCGCTTTCATTTTGCAACTCCCTAGAGGACTGGCAACATGATAATCACATCGGCGGCTTTGCGGGCGGCCGCCCAGCGCAAGGAGGAGGAACTGATGACTCCTTATACGCCGAAGGATCTCGCCGAGGGCTGGGAGTTCAAGATCCTTCGCAGCACCACCGGAGAATTTCGCAATCCGGACGCGCTACGCTTGGTGCTCGAGCAGGAAGTGCGCGCCGGCTGGACGCTGGTCGAAAAGTTCGACAACGCTCGCGTGCGCCTGAAGCGGCCCGCGAGCGCGCGGGCAGGCGACGCCGCATTGGACTTCGACGCCCGCCGCACCTACATCCGCCCCGGGCTCGGCCTGCGCGTGGTGATTGGGCTCATCATGGTTTGCGGAGTTGCGGCCGCGGCGATCGTCATCGCCGTCGCTGTGGTGCGCATGTTGCATTGAAGTCGGCTAGCGCTATTCCGATTGGACACGTGCCGCGAGTGCGCAGTTGGTTAGCGCTCGACGCGAAGGCTGTCCCATACTCTGGATTGGAACAACGCGAACAGCGCCAGCAGCAACAGCACGGGCTTGAGCGGGCCGGGAGGAAGAAAAATGGCTGCCAGCCCTGCAAGCATCATGAAGGCGCCGCCGACGGCGCCGCTGATCCGCGACCACCGCACCTGATCCTTGCGCGCCCGTTCTTGTTGCTCCTGGATCTGCAGGACCTGCGCGTGCAGGCTTGCGATCTGGGTTTCCATCTCTTCCACTGTCACGGCAGCCTCCCGAGCGATCTTACCCTGGTTTGTGATGAAAGCGGCGGTGCTGGTTCAACCGGCGCTCAGTGCGTCGAAAGCTTGACGTTCGGGGCCGCGGTCGACGCGGACGTCCCGCACCCAAGCGCCGCCACGCTGCCAAGCCCCGCCTCGGCCGGAATCGTGAGACGATGGGCGGCGGCGCTCCCGGTACATCGCCACTCGACCGCAAAGTCCTTGCGGCAGCCGTGCGCCGGGTCGCCGAGCGTCTTGTAATCGATCGCGTAGTCGCAGCGGTCGCGGCCGTTGCAGGCATTGGCGAGCACGCCGGTCATGTTGCCCGCGGCCGCGCTGCAATTCCCGCCGTACGTCGCTTGCGACGCGATGATCGACGAAGCAGGCGACCCGCCGGCGCGCGTCAGGATCATCTCCAGTCCGTTGTTCGTCCCGGTCCCGGCAATGATCCCGTTGGCGTGGATCAAATGATCTCCGGTGACTTCCCAGGTGCGGCTCTCGGCAACCGGCGCGGTTCGGCGCAGCCGCACCACGATGGCGTTCGGCTGCGCGCGGTCGATCAGGGCGCGTACGTCGAACCTGCCGCTTTCGCCGTCGGCGAATTCGCCCGCAACGCCGTCGAACCTCGCGCGCTCGGCAGCGGAGAGAAACGTATTGTCGCTGCGATCGAGGCGCAGCGTTCCGAGCCGCGGCGCATCGGCCGCGTTCGCGGGCGAGAGAAACGTCGCGGTCCAGGCGCCGAGGAAGGCGGAAGCCGCGAAGGGACGCGGCGTGCGCGCGACGTCGGCGAACGTCGCGCCCTGCGTCGCGATGCCGGCGCTGGCGTGGCCGTTCGGCTTGAGCTCCCATCCGGTCATGATCTGGTCGACCGGACGCGCGTAGATGAACCGGCGTCCGCCCATCTGATCCCAGTGGGCGTTGCGGTTGGCGGGGTCGATGAAGAGCTCGATGTGATCCGCCGCGATGCGGCCGTTGACGCGATAGGCCCGCCCGGACTCGTCGTAGAACATGCCGATGCGATGATCCTCGCCGCGGCCGTTGTATTCGCGGATCAGCCATTGCGAGACGCCGGGAACGCGGTAAATGTCGAGCGTGCCTTTGAGGTCGTCGGCATCGAGCGTCCACCGGCCGATGAACGCCAGCTCGGGCCACGGGCGGGGCGGCTCGACCTCGGTGATGTAGCCGCCTTCCGTTCCGTATTTCCGCAGATATGCGTACGATATCCGCGTATAGCCGCCGGGCCATTGCGTCGGCCCCCAGCTGTTCTTGACCAGAAAGTAGTGGTTGCGCGGATCGGGATCGCGCCGGTCGTATCCGACGATCAGCATCGCATGCCCGCCGTGCGGCTGGCACTTCGCCGGGCCGCCGGCGCATGGCTGCCAGATGATCTGCCCCTGGCCCCCCGGCCCCATCGCAAACCCCCACACGACCTCGCGTCCGCTCGCGAGCACGCCCTCGATCGCATCGGGGTCGGAGCCGCTGACCGTCGCGTATCGCTTGACCGAATAGTAGAGCGGCTGCGTCAGCGCCGCGCGCGTCAGGAAGCGCGGATCGAGATTGAAATCGTCGGCGCGCCGCTGCGTCCAGAATGGCGAGTACCATGCGTTCGCCAGGTGCGGCAGGTCTTTCGCCGTATAGCCGCCGGGCCGGTAGGGCATCGCGGCCTCGACCGTCGTGCGCAGGCCGTTGGACAATTCCTTGAGATATTCGACGCCGCCGCCGCCGCTGTAGGCGCCGACCTGCGATTCGCGGCCGTCCTCGCCTTTGGCGAGCGTGTCGTTCCACCGCGGCTCGATCCACATCATCTTGCCGAAATGGTTGAGCAGCGCCTCGCTGAGATCGAGCTGTCCGTAACCGGCGCGATTGTAGGCGGCTTCGAGCGCCGCGATCGCGGCAAAGACGATGCAGCTGCCCTGCGCCCCCTGGCTGCGCAGCGGCGTCTGATTGGCGCTGAGATCGACGGAATTCGGCCGCGCCTGCGCCGGGGCCGGAAAGAGACCGGCTATGACGAGGCATATCACGCAAACACCCTTGATATATGGCAGGCGTCGTCGCCACGGAGAAGATGCTGTTGCGGTCATCGACATGGGACTCTCCCATCCGGTTCGAGTGTGCCCGCGCGGGGCACTGGCGCGGCACCGACCGGATTGGTTGGCGTTTACCGCGCAGCTCGTTGCCGGTTCGTCGCGCCGGCGCGGCGCACGTTCGTGAAAGCCGTCTGAATCGTTCTGAAAGGTTGCGAAAACGCCGAAACGGCTGTGACCGGAGCGTGACGATGGCTCGGCAGCGCTCCGCCATGCCGTCACGCCGATCTTGCCATTGCGGGCTTCCGCGCCAGCTCGCCACGCGCGTCAGTGCCGGCGGCCGCCGCCGCGCGAGTTGTTGTGGCGCCGAACGGCTCGATTTGCGACCGGCTGATGCCACCTGCTGGCGCCGCGCGCGGACGTTCGTGTGCGCGTGCCGCGATTCGATCCTGGCCGGAAGATCAGGCGCCCTGGCGGCTCGACGACAGGTTTGGCCACGGCGGTCTTCTGCGTTCCCGTCACGCCGGACTTGCAGTGAATGTCGCCGCCGCATCGCAGCCGGTTGTCGGTCCAGGTCTGCGTGCGTGTCGCCGGCAGGACGCAGACATGATCGTCCGCGCTCGCCTCGCGCCAGACATAACCCGGACTGCAGCCGCCGCCCGGTCGGGTGCGCGCGGGCGCTGCGGTGTTGTCGGCGATCGTCTGGTCGTGCACGGCCTGGGTGACACAGACCTCGTCGCCGCGGAAGGCGTCGCGCCGCACCATGCCGTTTGCGCACGTTCCCGGGTTGCGCGCCGGCGGGACGCCGGGCGCCATCACGCCGGTCCCCGGAGTCGCGAGGGTGAGGCATCTGCCGTTGCCGGGTTGACCGAGAGGGCAGCCGTCCCGGCGGACGCTCATGTGATTCGCGGAACACCCCGCGCCGTTCGGATGTGCGCCCGCCGGGCAACATTCGCCGCTGGTGGTCACCTGATTTGCTGGACAGCAGCCGTCCCGGGTACCGCGCAGCAAAACCAGCTGCGGCGCGCGGCGAGCTGTTGGACCTTTGGGAAGGGCTTGGTCAACCGACCCTCGCGAATTCGGTCGCACAGATCCACCACCGAAGGGCAAGGTATCGCTCCGAGCCGGCGCTCAGCAAGCGCAATGCCATCGACGGGACGCCGTTTTTCGGCGCTTTTGTCGACTTTTCAGAACGATTCAGAGCTCCGGAAGAAACCGCCGGAGCGCCCCTCCTGACCAACGAGCATCGGGCCCGCACGGAGCCCTCTCGTTGAACCTGCCAGGAGATCGCCATGTTCGCGCCTCATCGGATTCCCGCGCTCGCCGTCTGCGCGGCGGTTGCCCTCATCGGCTTTGCCGACGCCGGCGCTTCCGCCCGCGGCTTCGGCGGCGTGTTTGGCGGCCGCAGCTTCGCTGGCCCGACGTTCCGTCCGCTTGCTCGCCCGGTCGCGCCGTGGGTGCGGAACCGGATGTCGAGCCAATCCATTCATTTTCCCTCCGGCCGGAACTGGCCTCGCAGGAATAGTGGCGGTGCCCAGACCGCGTCTGCGGGCAACGCTGGTTACAGGGCTACGGGTCAAAGCGTTGCGTCGAGCGGCTCCGGCCGGAATTGGCCCGTCCATATTGGCATTCCCGGAAGATGGCCAACCCCGGTCGCCGGCACGAACGTGCCACCGGCCGAATTCTGGACCAGGCCTCCCACAAACGGATATCCCGGATTGGGAACAGTCGTAGCGACCCCGGAAAACCCTCCGGCGCTTCCACCGATATCACCGTGTCCACCGGACTCGCATTTGGTGACTCAACCACCCGCCGCGACGCAAGGTGCGGTGTGCGTGTTGAATCAACCGCCCACCTGCCCGTCGTACGAGACCCTTATGACCGTCGCGAATGCGGTCGCGGCTGGCGTCCCGCCTTTACCTAATCTGCCTGCAAGCGGCGATGACTTGATATGCGCGACGGCGATGCAGGGGTACGCGTTCAGTCCGCCGATCTGTCCTGCCGGCTTTAGCCTAGAACAGCCGATAGGCGTATGCACTCATGCGCCGAGTTGTCCGGTGGGTGCGGTATTGATCAATGGCGCCTGCGAGTGCGGGTTCGGTATGACGCAGCAGCCGAACGGCACCTGTCTGCAGACCTCGCCGACCTCGCCGCAATCGCGACCACGCGGCGCGAGATTGCCGTCGCGCGAACGCCCGCCGCAATCTCCTTGACCGCATCCCGTCCGGAGACCGACGCCGAAGCCGAACCCCGCGGACGAAAATCGAAACGGGCGGATCGAAGCCCCGTCAGCCGGGGCCTTGGCAGCTCAACGATGCGAGAGAGTGAGCAACAGGCCACCATCGCGGCGATATCATACAATAGCGAAGGACGGGGCCTGACCCAGGCGGAGAGCCGGGTCCGACGTAGTCACAGACCTTAGAGGACAGCATACCCGCTGACGAATCGCCATGGGATGGTTGCTTGGCCTGCTCCTGCTCGGCGGCATCGTTGCCGTGCTGTACTTCGTCACGTCGCCAAGGATTGCACGGGACCGGCGCGTCCGAGAAACAGCAAGCATCCTTGCACTTGCGTTTTTTGCGGTGCTTGTCGGGCAAGCGCTTACAGAACTGGCAGACGGAGCCTGGAAACACTCCGGCCCATCCCAACTCGCCTTTTATGCGGCAGGCGTTGCTTATTTGCTATTTTCGCTGATTCGTAATGCATGGAGCCGTGATCGCTAGGGCGACTCGCCATTCGATCGGCGGGGTGTCACAAGATGCGTTAGGCCTCGGTCACGCGCTCATACTCGCGTTTGACTTTGTCCAGCAGCTTCTTTGGAACGAACCAATCGATCAGGCCGCAGCTGCCGCACACGCGAATTTCGAATTTCGGGTATATCGGCTGCCGAAGAGTCCAGCCAAACGGAAGCAACCGTGCGACCACGACTTCCCGCGCGTACCACTCGTTGGTGCCGCAGTTTCGACAGTCCTTGAGCCTCACGGGGGCCTCCTTCCGGAACGAGCCTGGACCGACATGCCGGCGTCACTATTCACGCTTCGCCGGAGCAATCGCTAGCTAGATCCGGCAGCGTTGGTCCACCACGTCGACCGGATCGACGCCATTCATATGGAAGGCGTTGCGGTGGAGCACCGATCCGGCCGGCAGCCGCATGGTCGCGTTGCCATTCGCGGTGTTGATGACGAAGGTCGTGTCGCGGGTCGCCTGCCACTCCCCGTTCATGCCCCTGAGCGCCGAGCAATCCGGGCCGGACGCGGCGGTCGCTTTCGGCGGTAGCGTGCAGAAGTGCTGGATCGGCTGCAGCACGAACGGCGCCTCGAAAGCGCTGAGCCCATAGTGCGCGGTGAACTCCCTGTTCCAGGATCCCGCCTTGAGGATTTCGTACGGTGCCGGCACGCCATCGCAGAATCCCGCGACCGGCCGGGCAGCCGCGAGGCACTTCGTCAAGAACGGCTGCGCCTTCAACGCGGCGGCCATTCCGGCCCCCCTCGCGCGGGTCACCGCTTCGTCGACGCAGGCTTTCTCGTCCTTGTCGGCCGCGAACCGGGTGCCGTCCGCCTCGGCCGATTGGGCCTCGGCGACGAGGGCGTGGAGGGAGTAGCCGTTCTGCTGCCACCACCAATACCCGCCAACCGGCACCGCCACGACGACGGCGACAAATGCGCCGAGGCCGATGACCGGCACGAGGATTGAACTGCGTGACATGGGTCTTCTCCTTCGGGTTCGAGTGTGCCCGCGCGGGGCGCCGGCGCCGCGCGAGGGCCGACCGGAATGGTGGGCGTCGCCGCACAGCTCACTGCCGATTGGTCGCGCCGGCGCAGTGCGCGTTCGCAAAAGCCGTCTGAATCGTTCTGAAACGTTGTGAGCGGTGCGGCGAGGTATTCGGGGGTGGGCGAAACCGAGAGCGTGGGCAGGAACGCCAGGCTCACGCCGAACGGCTCATCGGTCAAAAGCTGCCAATCTCGGCATCGACTGGGTAAGCGCGACGCAGCAGGAGGCGATCGTGTCGGCGCGCAAGGACATGCTGGTCTACGCAAGGATCGTCGATATGGCCGGGGTGCGGCTGAAGTAGGGGGCCCAAGCGCTCGATTGATCTGCGATCTCAACCGACGAAACAGGGGCAGCCCAAGAAGCCGCCGTCGTCGAGCCGACTCCGGCCGCCACCGAGGTAATGCAGGAAGTGCCTCTTGCCGTTGCACCGTCTGCGCCGTCCGAGGAGGCCTCGGCCGCGATCTCAACCGAAGAAACAGGGGCAACCCAGGAAGCAGCCGTCGTCGAGCTGGTTTCGGCCGCCGCTGAGGTGGCGCAGGAAGTGTCTCTTGCTGTTGCACCGTCTGCGCCGTCCGAGGCCTCGGCCGCGATCTCAACCGAAGAGACAGGGGCAAGCCACGAAGCAGCCGTAATCGAGCTGGCTCCGGCCGCCACTGAGGTGGTGGAAGAAGTTGCTGCCGTTGCACCGTCTGCGCTGCCTGAGGTGGCCTTGGCTTCTATCTCAACCGAAGTTCCGGCAGCCGCAGAGATGCCTGAACTATCCCCGTTGGGCAGCTCAACCAAACCGATAGACACCGAGCCTCATACGGTGCGTGATCCGTCGCAAAATGTAATTACGCTTGTGCACGATCACGATGATGGGATCGTGCCGATAACCGAACCCAAAACCGTCGCAGATGGTGATGGGGAGGGTCACGAAAGAGCCAAGGTGGCATAGCGCTCCTGCGCCGAGAGTGACCCGAATGGCGCCGAGAGCGCTTGCGGTCGGGTGAGCGGTCGTTCGGCCGCGAGGTAGAGCGCGGCCCGCCTCGTCGGCGGGCGCGTTTGCCCGAACTCAATATTTGGCACTTCGGCAAGTTGCGGTCGATGCCAGATCCCAATGCTCGTAGGTCTCGCCGCCGATCAGAGGCCAGCTCTTGACGGCGGGTGGGGGAGCGTGAGGGTCGAAACGTCGAGCCGTTCGACGATCAGCCGGACGCTGTCGATTAGGCCCAAGGCGAGCCAGGTCGCGGGTCAGATGACGATCAGCAGATCCTGCTCCACAAGTAGTCGTGATCCATTCGGAACATCATCCCGAACCCAGTTCGTCCTAAGACATTGAACTAATTATGATATTGAAAAGACTTCGGTTTTCATTGCCAAATGTCGGGTTTTTGCGTATATCAGTGTCGGGTTTTCGCAAGCGCCTTTCATGCCCCGCCGGAAAACATTGCGCGAGAAGATTGAGGATCGGATCGCCCGCAGCCGCGGGGACTCCGTGTTTCTCACGCGCGAATTCGCCAACCTTGGCGGCGAGGATCAGGTGCTGCGCGCCTTGCGCGGCCTCGTGCGCGATGGACATCTGGTGCGCCTCGGTTATGGCGTCTATGGGCGGGCCATTCCCTCGCGCCTTTCCGGACGGCCCATGCTCCATAGTCCCAATGGCTTTATTGGCGCCGCGCGCCAAGCGCTCGACAAGCTCGGCGTTCAATGGGAGCCGACGAAATCCGAACGCGCCTATAACGAGGGCCGGTCAACGCAAGTGCCAGTCAATCCGGTCGTGCGTGTGAAGGGTCGTTTTCGCCGCCGTCTTCACTACGGCAATACGGAGCTGGTCCTTGAGCGATAGCCCAACGCTTGAGGAGCTGCTCGAAATCCAACAGCATTTTGGCCTACCAAGCACCGAGCTGGTCGAAAAAGATTGGTACGTCGTCAAGGCGCTCGCCGCGATCAAGGTCGCGGACGCCACGCCGTTCCGACTGATCTTCGGTGGCGGCACAGCTCTCGCGCGCGCCTACGGACTCCTCCAGCGCATGTCCGAGGACATCGATTTCCGCATCACCGGCGTTGAGCGGCCGAGCCGGGGGCAGCTTCGCAAACTGCGGAAGACAATCACCGAGGCCCTGCTCCAGGCGGGATTCACGTTCGATCCCGAGAAGCCGGAGCACCGCAAGACGATGCACGAGGGGCGCTACACGATCTACCATCTTCCCTACGAGGCAGTGGCCAAGGGAGGGGGGGCGTTACGGGCCACGATACAGATCGAGACGGCCGTCTTTCCGTTGCGGCGCGCCGCGGTCGACCGGCCGGTCTCCTCTTTCGTCGCCGAGGGCCATTCCAGTCCGCCCGAGATTCCGGCGATCGCCTGCGCGTCCGTTCTCGAGACGGCGGCCGACAAGCTCGTCGCGCTGACGCGCCGCGCCGGCGCCGAACTCGCGGGCCTGCGCGAGAAGCGCGATCCGACCCTCGTCCGTCACATTTATGATCTTCACGCGATCCGTGGTCATTACGAGCCAGCTGACGTTGGGAAGCTCGCTCGCGAGATCATGGACACGGAAGCCGCGACGCGCGCCGAGGATTTTCCCGCGTACAAGGCAGATCCTCTGGCCGAAACGCTCAAGGCCATCGACGGCATCGTGGCCAGCCCTGACCACGCGGCAGACTACGAGACCTTCCGCCGTGATATGGTCTACGGTGCCGGCGCGGACTTTGAGACCGCCGTCGCGACTCTCAAGGACCTCCGCGGGCATCTGCAAAAGGCATAAATCTGATACGCGGTTGAAGCTGCCAAAGCTGTCCCACCTCGAGCTGCCCCAGCCGCCGCCGCCGTTGCCGCTCACGCAGGCTCGGCCTCGTTGATCCAGGCAATCCCCAGCTGCCACATCACCGAAAGCACGATAGGGCCGAGAAACAGGCCCGTGATGCCGTAGGCCAGCGTTCCGCCGATGACGCCGATCAGGATCACCAGCATCGGAACGCGCAATCCGCGGCCCATCACGATCGGTCGCAGGACGTTATCGAGCAGGCTGACCGGCACCATGTAGGCCGTGAACATGATCGCGGTCATCGGCGCCATGGCAAACCAGGCCCAGATGACGACCGGCAGCAGCACGACGGTCGGGCCGATCTGGATGATCCCGAGAATGAGGACGGCCGATGTGATCAGGCTCGCGCCGGGGACGCCGGCGACCATCAGCCCGAGGCCGGCGAGGATCGCCTGCAACGCCGAGATGCCGACGACGCCGCGCGATACGGCGCGGATGGTGGCGCCCGCCAGCTTGACGAACTCCTCGCCGCGCTGCGGGAAGAGCCGCCGCGCGAACTTTTTCAGCGCATCGACGAGCGCGGGCGCCGGCGCGAACAGGAAGCCGGCGACGATGATGGCGACGAGGAACTCGACGATGGCGGTGCCGGCGTCCGTCGCGATGCCGAGCAGGGTGCTGCCGAGCGGCTTGAGCGCCGGCGCGATCTTGGCCAGGGCGGCCCCCATGTTGGTCGATGCCAGATCCCAATACTCGTAGAGCTCGCCGCCGATCAGCGGCCAGTTCCTCACTGAGGCGGGCGGACGGGGGAGCGCGAGGGTCGACGGGTCGAGCCGTTCGACGATCAGCCGGACGCTGTCGATCAGGCCCAAGGCCAGCCAGCTCGCGGGCCCGATGACGATCAGCAGGCTCGCCACCGTGATGACGGCGGCGGCCAGGCGGCGGCGACCGCCGAGGCGACGTGCCGTCCACTCGAAGGCGGGATCAAGCGTGACCGCGATCACCACGCTCCAGATGGCGATCGAGACGAAGGGCCACACGAGCGTGAGCGCCCCATACACGAGCAGGGCGACCGCCGCGAGCCTGATCGCCACCTCGATGAAGGTCGCGGTGAGCTGGTCACGGCTCGATGGATCGCCTTGGCCATCGGTCATGGATTCGCCTCCGCGGCGCCCCATCCGCCGTGCCGGAATGGCGCCACCTTGCCCGCCATGGTACCTCGTCTCCACAGGATGGAAACAGATGGCCACGCTCGATCGGCCAAGGGCACCTGCCGTAGCGATCACCGATGCAGAAATTGTTCATTGCGTGAGGGAAAGATCATGATCCGCACCGTCGGCGCGCTGGCGCTGCTCACGCTGGCGACCCTGACGGCTCCGGTCGCCGTACAGGCTGCGCGCTACTCGGCTGCAGGCACGCGTCGCGGTGTGGTCGAACATCTCGGCCCGCACGCGGGGCGGCTGGTCGGTCGGGTAACGCTTTGATTTGTTGGTCGGAGCGCCGAGATTTGAACTCGGGACCCCCAGTCTCCCAGACTGGTGCGCTAACCGGGCTGCGCTACGCTCCGTGATGCGGCGGACTATAGGGGCGGGCATGGGGCGAGGCAACGGGCGGGTGATCGTCGAGCGCCGAACCGGCCGCGGTCGCGCATCCGCGCTGGCGCGAACAGTGGGGATACGCGGAGCGCTGGGTTGCAATTTCTGCCTGCGCACGCGATACTGACGCAAGACAAGCGCGGAGGTTTGAGGCCTTCGACGCCACAAGAACTCCGTCATGGCCGGGCTTTGTCCCGGCCATCCACAGTCTTGCTTTCTGACTTGCAGCAAGGAAGACGTGGATGCCCGCATTCGCGGGCATGACGTTGAAACTTGGCGAAGACGTGGGTGCTTGGCGCCTGGCAGCAAAGGGCCGTTTATGACGAGGAAGGCAATTTGGCAGAACGTAACTGCCCAGGTGTGGGTCTCAAGCGATCTTGAGTTCCCGCAGCAGGATTTCGGGCTGTTGCATGAGGGTGGCAACGAGGTCCCA
>Ga0209006_10002029_pt1 | contig 18377 bp, 12 predicted proteins | sample JacPin_JW_Ref_O2_FD_188567 | JGI IMG/M metagenome (GOLD analysis project Ga0209006, IMG submission 188567) | Forest soil microbial communities from Algoma, Ontario, Canada - Jack Pine, Ontario site 1_JW_Ref_O2 (SPAdes) (version 2) | ecosystem: Environmental > Terrestrial > Soil > Boreal...
AAAAAAAAAGAGAGAGAGAGAGAGAGAGAGAGAGAGAGAGAGAGAGAGGGGTGGGTTAACTAGAAATATTCTTTTACTTTATTAGGGAACATAATATTATTACTCTATTAAATTTAATTTGATAGATATTCTATAGTATAATATACTATAGTATTTTATACTATAGAATTTTTCTGTTTTATTGTTATAACAATGGCACCAACCATTGCTAATAATAATATTATAGAAGTTATTATAAGTCATATGCTATAACTAGTATACATTATATTACCTATAGTAGTAATATGACTAGTTTCTGCTAAATTACCATCTCACATCTTACTTGTAACAAACGATATTTCACCGTTATCCTGCTCCTGAGCACTTAAAATAAATACCTTTTTGAAAAAATCACTATAATTATTATATCAAATATCATTTAATGTATTATTTAAATCAAAAGTATAACTATTGAAAGTAGCTATACTATAAGGTAATATTTGATATACAGTATAATTAAATACTACAGTAATAATTATAGCTAAAGGTATACTGTTATTAGTATCACTCAGTAATTCACTAATTCTAACATTTATTAACATTAATATAAACAAGAATAAAATAGATACAGCTCCAACATACACTAACAGATAAGATAAACCTATAAAATTCATACCCAATATTATTAAATAACTTGATATACTTAAAAATAGACCTATTAAAAATAATACAGATACTATAGGGTTTTTGCTAACAATGACAAGTATACCACATATAATAGAGGCTAGAGATAAAAAATATAATGTTTCAATTCTATAACCATCAGTGAAAGTTTCATTTAGTATAAAAATACTATTCATATTTTTGAATAAAAATTTAATCTCATTTATCTTTTCAGACAGAAAAGATATTAATAATATACTTTAACTATGCATACCAATACATTTGTGTAACTTGTTAACTTTTAGTTACAAAGATATGTAATAATATAAGAGAAAAAAATATTATAGTTTAATATAAAAGTTTTGTATTAAACGTGTATAAGAGTCGAACCTATAATCTTTGTGTCCGTAGCACAATGCTTAACCAATTAAGCTAACACGCACGCCTACTACTTATACTTTTTTATGTCTTTTGCTTTAGCAGCCCTTAAGATGAATCGAACATCTATAAAAATATTAACAGTATTCCGCTCTACCGTTGAGCTATAAAGACTTATATTTACATATACATTCATATAGTTATAAACATTAATAGTTTATATATATTATATACTAAATACCAAGTATATCTTGCTTTAAAAAGTAATACAACAATTAATATGAATACTAAATATAGTTGTATTTGTATTTGTCCTACATAAATTTATTATATGTTAAAATAATATTTAGAACCATCACCCTTAATCACAGATACTACAAAAAGTAAAAAAAAAATTAATATTTAATATTAATTTTAGTATTATAACTTACGTTATAATCCCCCCCCCTACTTATTAGTAGACCATAAATTATTTTTAACCATTACATAGCCAAGTAAAGATTTATTATAGTATTTAAGTAAAATCTTTACTTAATGTAGGAAACAAGAGATTCGAACTCTTAAAAGTATAATACTATTGAGTTTACAGCTCAACCCATCTTACCAATTATGGTAGTTTCCTTTGTATATATAAATATATACTGTATATAGTTAATTATAATTAATCCCGTGCAATTTCCACTACACGAACCATATTTCGACTTAACACCAATCAAAGTCACGCATACGAAGACTAACTATTGTAGTGCTTAGACCTTATTATCTAAAATAAAAAACAATAGCTCACCAAACTTATTGCACATACTTCTTTCGGCGCCTGACGAGTAGTTAGTACCTATCTGAGATTAAATTCACCGTGACATGGTGATTCACGATTACTAGTAATTCCTTATTCATATAGTCGAATTTCAGACTATAATTCATATTATATCCTATTTTTATAGATTAGCTTAAATTTGCATTTTTGCATCTATTTGTCTAGGTATATGTGGCACGTCTATAGCCCACAATATTAAGGCCATGATGACTTGTCTTGGTCCCTATTATCATATCCAATATAATGGGGAACTGCTCTATCAAAAATTTTTATAAATAAAGCAAGGGCTTACGTTAATTTTATGGAACTAACCAAAATCTCACGACATTAACTGAAGACAGCCGTGCAACGCTTGTAATATTCCCTTTACTAATTAATTAATAAAAAAGAGATAATATTCAAATTGTGGTAAGGTTTTTCGTGGATTATCGAATTAAATAACATACTTCACTACTGGTTTCAGAAACGGTCTAATGATTTCAGTTTCTGCGTTGCCACATTACTCTTGAGGTGGAATGCTTACACTTTCATTTATAGATAAAAAAATCTTGTCTATGACATTCATAATTTTCTACCTGGACTACTAGGGTATCTAATCCTGTTTGCTACCCAGGTCTTCGTCCCTCAACGTCAGTTATTAGATAGAAGGTTGCTTTCGCCGCTATCAGTCGTCATGGTATCAACAAATTTTATCTCTACTCCATAAATACTCCCCTTCTCATATAAAACTCTAGCAATACCGTACCCTATTTTGGGCTAGTAATACCGGCTAGGTACCCTTTAAACCTACTAAAGATGAATAACACTAGTCTTCTACGTATTACCGCGACTGCTGGCACGTAATTTGGTCAAGACACATAGATAGAAAATTGTCATAATCAGTATTCTATCTAGAATTTTATTCGACATAGTCGATATCATGTTTGATCCTGTTAAACATTGACTAGCCAAAGCTATACATTCTTCCAAGTTGCTGGTTCAGCCGTTAGGCTATTGACCAATATTCCTCACTGCTGTACTATACGTATTGGAGTTTTTTCAGACCCAATGTGATCGATAGACCTCTCAGCCTCGACTACGGAATTTTAAGCTAGTTAAGCCATTACCTTAACTACTACCTATCCGAGATATTGATTGTCATCTTAAAGCAGAAGAAACCTCTTCCTTTCATTATAAGGAATTTTTTTTTCCTTACTTTAAGGCAGCCAAAATATCATATACTCACCTGTACACCACTTCTAATGAAATTTAGAATTATGTTTACACAAAACCTTAATATTATATTAGACGTACGATTAGCATGTGTCAAGCACTTGGACAGCGTTCATTCAGAGCCATCATCAAACTCAATTTTTTTTTTACTTTTTAATTAACATTATTCTTATTAATCTTTTTCTCTCCTTTTTTTTAATAAAAAAAGGTTTTTATTATATATATACAAACTAAAAATTTAAAAATTTTTCTTTATCTATATATATATATAATAGCGATATATTACAATAATTTAAGACATTTGTTTTATATTAGAAATACAATCTAAAAAGTCTTCAATACCACTACTATTATATTTTAATAGTTACATTAAAATTCTTGAAAAGGTATTATATATAAATATAATGGGTTGGATTATTTTAAGCCGGTTCTTGTATGAGTTATTAGTCTAAACTAAGGCTTAACATAGGCTTGTATGTACGTAATTATACTTTACTATCTGATATTAACCAAATGGTTGACACGAATATATAGAACTGTTAAATATAATAAATATTTTCTGTAAAATACCAAAGCTTTAGCTCTAACACTTACAATATTATGTGTATATGCTTAATAAGCGCCGGACTTTCCTATACTATATATGTAATATAACTTATTTACTCTTAATATCACAACTTTATATATGTACTATTAAAATATAAATGCATACTAATACTAAAACGATTGAACCTAATATCAATTATTGGATTATTAATTGAAAACTAAAATTTAGCTGAAAACTTTATTGTAAGTTTTTTTTAGATATTAAGATATGTTTTGTATTGTATTTATAAAAAAGAAATATTAACTAACTAGATTAATGTAGGTCTAAACTATCTTTAATATAACTGCTAGTTAATACTACAAAAACTTGAGCTTGTATAAATGCAATTCCTAGTTCAAGTCCTGAAAAAGCTATAATAAAAGCTAAGGGCACTAAACCTAAAAAGAAAAATATAAAACCTGAAGTCATAATATTATATGTAAAACTAGCTAAAATATTTAATAGCATATGACCACTTAAAATATTAGCAGCCAATCTAAGACCTAATGAGATATTTCTAGCTAAATATGAAATAAATTCGATTAAAACTAATGCAGGTAATAAACCTAAAGGACAACCAGCTGGTACTAATAAAGAAAAAAATACTAAACCGTGCTTTTGGAAACCTAAAATAGTCGCACCTAAAACTATAGTAAAACTAAGAGCAAATGTTAATATAAAATGACTAGTAGATGCGAAACTGTAAGGAACCATTCCAATTAAATTATTTATTAAAATAAAAATAAATAAAGTGTATATAAATGGAAAGTATATTTGCCCCCTTTTTGCGTTTATTTGGTTTGTTACTATACTATGTATAGTGGCATATATTGATTCTTGACTTATTGATCATCTATTACTAACTACCTTATTATAATTTGTAGCTAAGACATTTAATGAAAAAATTAAGAAAGCCCCTATTGTTAAATATAACCCTATATTAGTTAAAGATATGTGTATATTTGCTAATATAGGTGCATCTATACTTAATAGATTTCTTATTTCAAACTGGTCTAAGGGACTGGAGATTTCTGTAAATAGATATTTAGGCATATTATTATGTGACTTTAATTTTTATTTAAATATGTACGTGAAAAATATATGTGATAAGTAATTTTGTTTTTTAGAGAAAACTGACTAATAAAGATATCTTTATTATAGTTTAGTGATAAAAACACGACTTAAAAATAGCCGAACAAATCTGGATAAAAAATATTTTGAAAAAACATATATCATTATTATAAGTAATATAAAAGCAAATGTTACTTGATTTATAAAATAAAAAGGCACTAATTGTGGCATTTCTTGTTTATTTACGATTATTTGACACATTGAATTTTTTATATGTCATTATCTAATTAAAGATATAAGTTTTATAGGTTAGTTATATATATATAGTATATGTGCCTATATATTATTATAAGCTTATAAAAGATTTTTCTAAAAAAAACTTTTAGAGCTATATATTAAAGAAGAAACTGAATAATGTAAACCATCTAATATAGGAGCAGGGTATATACCTAGTACAATAGTAAATACAACTAAAGTTAATAACATAAAAAATTCACGTTTGTTTACATCAGAGATATTAGCTGTAAAATATTTAAAAAATGCTCCTCCAAATGTTATTCTATTAAACATATATATAGTATATGCAGCTGAAAATACTATAGAAGAACTAGCCATAATACCTAATAAAGGTAGTTTTTCAAATACACCATATAAAGACATAAATTCACCTACAAAATTTAAAGTAAGAGGAACACCACAATTACCTAAAGATAAAATAAAAAATAGTATAGAAAATAAAGGCATTATTTGAGCTATTCCTCTATAAAAAGTAATTAACCTAGTACCTGATCTATCATATAATACACCTCCAACACAGATAAATAAACCACTTGAAACAAATCCATGTGCTAACCCTAGAACAATTCCACCTTCTATTCCTTGCATTGTATTACTAAATACACCTATAAGATACACAGCAGCATGCGATACAGAACTATAAGCAATAAGTTCTTTAATATCTATAGTTCTTAAAGTACTAAAACTAGCATATATTATAGTAATAACACCTATAAGATATACTATATAAGTATAATCTAAAGAGGCTTTAGGTAATAATGGTAATATTAATCTAAATATACCATATAAACTTAACTTTAAAACAATACCTGCTAATATAATACTACCACCTAACGGTGATTCCACATGAGCTTTTAATAATCAAGTATTTAAAAATATAGTAGGTGTTTTAACTGCAAATGCTATAAATATACCGTAAAACAAGAATAATTGTGTAGAATAATTAAAATTAGTTTTATATAAGGCGTCAAAATCAGTAGTCCCCATTATAGATGACATTGTAATAATAGATAATAATAAAAATAAAGATCCTAATAATGTATATAAAAATAAATAAAAACTAGCTCTTACTTTATTAGTTGATCCAAACAATCCTATTAATAAAAATAAAGGTGGTAATATACTTTCAAAAAATATATAAAATAATAATATATCTAGCACTAAAAATACTGCTAATAATAAGGTTTCTAATAATAGGATAATTATTACATAAGATCTAATATTATCACTTATTGATGCTCAATTAGATAACAATGCTATAGGTATTATTATAGTTGTTAATAGTACAAAATATATAGATAAACCATCTATACCTAAATAAAAATCGTAATAACTTATTTGATGATATTCCTGTACAAACTGAAATTGATTTGTACTAAAATCAAATAGTATAAATATTATTAGAGAAATAAAAAGATTAACAATTGATGTAACTAAAGCAGTTGTCTTAATACGTCGAATATTTAAAACTGACAATTCATAAGACATACTTGTAGATATAATAAATATACCTATCAAGGGTATTAATAATAAAAGTATAAGTAACATATATTAAATAGAATTTAAATAAAATAAGTATCCCTCAGGATTATAACTTAAGCTATAATCTTTACTAACACTACACGTAACCGTGTAGTAAATAGGCACAATTTTATAATATGAAAATTTTTATAAAAATATATAAGTAAAAGTGAATATGTTAAAAGCATTTATCGTTTACTTATATGTTTTACATTAAAATAAACTAACATTGCTTGGTATTATTTCAAAGCTGTATAAGATACAAGAAATTAATATAATAAATCCAATAATTATTGGTAGCAATACAGTTCAACAAAAAGACATTAATTGATCAAAACGTATTCTAGGGAAAGAAGCTCTAACCCATATAAAAATAAAAATCATAACACAAGACTTTATTCCCAAACTTATACCATAAATCAATCCTTCAAGTCAAGGATCTGAAAGTAAAGTTTCTTTATTAGCTATGTATTCTAAGTAAAAATTAAAATTAATATGTTGAATTAAACTAATAATTGAAAAAGGTAAACAATCATATAAATATCCACCTAAAAATAGTATACTATTTAATACACAAATTAAAACGATGCTCGCATATTCAGCTAAAAAGAAAAAAACAAATATAACTGCAGCATGTTCTGTCATAAACCCACTAACAAGTTCTGATTCAGCCTCAGCCAAATCAAAAGGGGCTCTATTAGTTTCTGCCACTGATCCTATAAAGAATATTATAAATATAGGAAACAAAGGTATTATAAATCAAACAGCTCTTTGTGATTCTATATTAACAGTAAGATTTAAACTACCTGTTAACATAATTACAAGTAATATAGCTGAGCTTAATATTAATTCATAGCTAATTAATTGAGCTGTACTTCTAAGTGAACCTAAAAAAGCGTATTTACTGTTAGCACTTCAACCAGCTAATAGTATACCATATGTAGCTAAAGAAGAAACTGCTAACATATATAATATACCTAAATTGAAATCACTTATAGCTAATCCAGGACCAAAAGGTATTACGGCATAACCTAGTAATGAGAAAATTAAAGTTATTATTGGACCAAAAAAGAATAATGTCAAATTAGCCTGTGTAGGCGAAACATATTCTTTTAAAAGAAGTTTTAAGGCGTCTGCAAATGCTTGTAATAAACCATAGTATCCTACTACATTAGGTCCTAATCTTCTTTGCATACTTGCCATTGTTTTTCTTTCGGCTACAGTTACATAAGCTACAGTTAATAATACGGGTATAGTAACCAACAAAACTTCTATTATTGAGATTAAACTAGGTAAGTATAACATTTTTATAAAAAAAAATTATGTAATATCTAATTTTACTAATAGTGAAATATAATAAGAAATATTATATATTCTATTTATATTTATATATAATTAGGTTAAAAAAAAATTCATATCTTTTAGCATATAAGTATTTATTATTAAAAAAAATTGGTATATTTAATGTAATATCATTAAAAAGGTTAATACAAAAAAGTGGAAACCTTTTATAAAAAGTAAAATAAAAACACATTATTCTTATCCAAGATTTGAACTTGGATCTAGATATTAGAAGTATCCTGCTCTTCCATTAAGCTAATAAGAGTATTACTTATATATATATAATATATATGCAATAAGGATTGCATTTAACATTATTAGTTATAAAACTTAAAGATTAAGCAACATATAATAATAAAAATGCCATCATAAGAGCAAATAATCCAGTGGCTTCAGAAAATGCAAATCCTAATATAGCATATGAGAATAATTGACCTCTTAATGAGGGGTTTCTAGCTACACCCAAAATTAATGCACCAAAAACTACACCAATACCTACACCGGCTCCTATTAAACCTGTAGTGGCTAAACCTGTACCTATAATTTTTGCTGCTTGTATCATTTTTTTTTATTTTTTTTTTCCTTTTTTTAATAAAGGAAACCCTTATTAGTTTAAATAGCTAACAATTATTAATATATTAATAATTGGCATTCATTGTAAATAGCTATATTAAAGGTTCATTAAAAATATTAAAAAAAAATAATAATACTATAAACCTATTTAACATTTAACTCAGTATAACTAATTACACTAAAGTTAGTTATTTAAGAGATATGGAGGAATCGAACCCCAAATTTAAGATCTGCAATCAAAACGCAAAACCACCTGCTGCATATCCCTAAGGGATAACTTAATAGCATTTCCCTTAAAACTTTTAAAAGCTTAAGAACAAAAATAATAATTTTTTATTTTTGTAAAATAAAATAAAAAGCTTATTAGGTGGGGAGCATAAAAACTAACCAACAAAACAATTATTACATACTATAGCTTGACATAATTGGCAGTAATGCACTACTGTAGTACTAGTTGTAAGAGCAACATGAACAGGTAAACTAAAATCACAAGCAGTACCTGTCGCAAGGGGATCTAAAAATTTTGCTCACACATGTGTACAAGCAATTATCTGGCTTTGTTTAGCACTAAAACATAGACTACATAGAGCTACACCATGAGCAATACATTTAGCTGGTGTACCCAAAGGTAAACTTACAAAAGCATGAGGTTTAGGTGGACTAGAAAGTGCTCATTCTAAACTACTATAACTTCTATTTAAAAGTGTTTGTAAACTATCACTGTAGAACTGAGGAGTTAATCAAGGGTATCTACTTGTAGCACGACTTTCTACTAATTGTATATATACAATATACAAGAATAATCAAGTGGCAACTACACTAACAATACTACCAAAACTACTAACAAGGTTTCAACCTGCAAATGCATCAGGGTAGTCGCTAATTCTCCTAGGCATTCCTTGTAGACCTAAAAAATGCTGAGGAAAAAACGTAACATTAACACCTATAAACATAATTCAGAAATGAACTTTACCTAACATTATATTATAATCTAAACCTAATATTTTAGGTATTCAGAAGTATCATGCACTAAATAGTGCAAATACTGCACCCATACTTAAAACATAGTGAAAATGAGCTACGACATAGTAAGTATCATGGAAAGCTAAATCTAGAGAAGCGTTAGCTAAAACAACTCCACTCAATCCTCCTATTGTGAACATAAATACAAAACCTAAAGCAAATAGCATTGAAGGTGTTAATTCTAAAGATCCACCGTAACATGTTGCTAATCAACTGAATATCTTAATACCTGTTGGTACAGCGATAATCAATGTAGCAGCTGTAAAGTAAGCCCTAGTATCTACATCAAGCCCAACAGTATACATATGATGACTTCACACAACAAATCCTAAAATACCTATAGACATCATTGCATACACCATACCTAAATATCCAAACACACTCTTGTTAGAGCTAGCTGAGATAGTCGTACTAATTATACCAAAACCAGGTATAATTAAAATATATACCTCGGGGTGACCAAAGAATCAAAAAAGATGTTGATATAGAATAGAGTCACCACCACCAGCTGCTTCAAAGAATGATGTATTAAAATTTCTATCCGTTAAAACCATAGTAATTGCACCCGCAAGTACAGGTAATGATAATAATAATAATACAGCTGTAACAACTATAGCTCATCCAAACAAAGCTAACTTGTGTAATCTTATACCTGGACTTCTCATGTTAAGTATAGTAGTTATAAAGTTAATTGCACCTAATAAACTACTTACACCTGCTAAATGTAAGGCAAAGATAGCTAAATCTACACTAGGCCCACTATGTGCTTGTATTCCACTTAAAGGAGGATATAATGTTCAACCTGTACCAGCTCCATTTTCTATACCACTAGCAAATAAAAATAGCATTAAACTAGGTGGCAATAATCAGAATGATATATTGTTAAGTCTAGGAAATGCCATATCTGGACCCCCTACTAATAGTGGTAATAAAAAATTACCAAATCCACCTATCATAGCAGGCATTACCATAAAAAATATCATTATAATAGCATGAGCAGTAATGATACTATTATATAATTGATTATCAGCTATGTATTGAACTCCAGGTCCACTCAATTCTAATCTAATTAAAACTGAAAAAGCTGTACCTAATAGTCCCGAGAATACTGCGAATATTAGATATAGTGTACCTATATCTTTAGCATTTGAAGATAAAAATCACCTTTCTGTTCAAAGTGAAATAGTTGACTTTAAATTAGAAATGCTAGATATATTGTTTTTTATAAAACTTTGTTCTGTTATATTTCTATTGTATGAAATAAAAGAAAAATGGGTAGAATAATCTGTCATACATTTATAATTAACTCTATGCTTTCCATTTAAAGAAGATAATACAGCTTATTATCAGCACTAGGTAGGTATATTATTTATGAATACTTGCTTTAAGATTATAATAGATTAACTATTATAATAAAAATATAATGCTATTATAACAATTACCAGCCAGGGCATATCTAGAAATACCTACAAAACAAGTTCTCAATACCTGTTTTAGTTTGATATTATTACCGTAACTCTAATAAATTATGAAATCTCTCACATATAAGACTATTATAGTCTATTAAAACCGTTGTATAAGAACTCAAATCACTCATAATCTTATGCATGTTGGGTACATCTCCTGCAAATATGTATACTGAAACTTGAGGTAAGAATTTTATGCTATAGTAAAAATAATTATGGATTTTATTAAATTTTCCTCAAACTACGTAATTCGACTAAACTGTTTTCAAGTAAACTTAATACAGGTACTATTATTAAGAAATGTGCGAAATATATAACTGTACTTATTTGTCCTAATTCTATAAATGGAGATTCAACATGTTTAGCACCTAAGACCATTAAAACTAAGAAATTTGCTACAAATATAAAGAAAGCTATTTTACTTAAAGGTCTAAATTGTATACCTCTACTTCTACTTAAATCAGTAAATGGCATTGATAATAATATTAAAATAGCACTAAACATAGCAATAACACCTAATAATTTATTAGGTATAGATCTCAATATGGCATAGAAAGGTAAAAGATCAAGAAAAAATTAACATACAAAACGGTACTATAAGCTAATACTTAAAAGATAACCATAATGTAAATGACAGCTTTATAAACCCAATTTATATAACATTTCTTTAATAAAATATGGACTAATTAAAGGTCTTAATGTATCCATAGATTCTTTAAATATATAAATTCTAGGTTTTTTATCTCTATTATAATGTATTGAGCATCTAAGATTAAATTTATCTTGTAATGTAAACATCAATTTGTCTACGTCTTCATTAGAAAAACTGTAAACACTTATGTGTAACCCCTCTCCTTGACGACTTCCGTCATCCATTATTCAAAAGGCTAACCCTTTGAGAGTTAACAATTTGTAAATATTATCAGGGACTCTCTTTACATTTGATACATAAAATATATCTCTAAATACATTAAAACAAGGAAGTTGCATAGTTGTAAAAGATATAGCACTATATGTTTTATTAGTTCTATTATCTCTAACTACTCTAAGTTGGGGTATGTAATTTTTAGCACAAAAAGGTATGAATAAACTATGTACATAGTCAAAATACTCTTTATGTGCTACAGCAGTTTGAGCATACACCAATCTAGAGTTACTAGTAGAGGATCTTCTCACTATGTGGGCATCACCGAGTAAAATACCAACTAAAATATCCTTTATATCGTTAGGCATTGTTATTAAAGCTCTTTCAGTTGAAGATAAACGTATAATACCTTTTGTAGAACGGGCTACATATAATACTAGACTAATCGATATTAAAGGAATAGTAATATATAAATCATGTTAATTATATAAATAATATAATATTTATATTCATCGTATTACTGCGATGTTTGGACTCTATCTTCATATTTAAAATTATATGTAATATTTTTAAAATGTCTCGCGTATAGTCTCTGAAGATTCTACTAAGATAATGGCAAGACATGGTAAGGCAATATGAACACGCCAAAATATCCGTTGGTTTCCTGCTGATTGTCCTAACTATATTTACATGTAGATAAAATTGAGTAATAGGGTTTTCCAGCAAATAGCGAGATTAAGTGACATCTTTTCTTTATCACTCAGGCACTATAGCAGGAGGTGTTTGCATAGGGTTAGCCATAACATAATTTTCACTATCACCTAAAACATTAGGCATAAAGAATACAAAGACACTTAATATTAATATTAATATTAAAATAGTTATTAAATCCTTAAAAATAAAGTATGGGGCAAAAGGTAATCTATCATAGTTACCTGAAATACCTAAAGGGTTACCTGACCCTGCGGTATCGTGAAGTACAATTAAATGCATTAAAGCCAAGGCAGCTAATACAAAAGGTAATACAAAATGTAAAGAGAAAAATCTATTTAAAGTAGCATTATTAACACTAAAACCACCTCAAATAAATTCAACTATGTCTTGTCCTACTCAAGGTATTGCACTCATAAGGTTAGTTATAACAGTTGCACCTCATAATGACATTTGACCATAAGGTAATACATACAAACATACTTAATATAAATATTATTATACTTAAATTAAGCTAGAATAACTTTGAATTCGTTTATTCTATCAGCTATAAAAAAAAATAACTAAAAGTTCCGACTGTGCATTAAGCATCATTTCAGACACCCATTAGTGACCCAGTCTGTCGCGATTTTACAGAAAACCGACGATCTCTAACATTTGACTCTATATGCTAATCCCACTTAATCTTATCATGGGTTTTATATAATCAAACATTCTTTGATCGTTTTCACTAACATTGCCAGGAAAATAACTTTATTTTCCCAATACCCCCGTCGGGATATTCCACTTTATTTTTATTTCTCTCTGTAGATTACATAAAAATGTATACTCATGGGACTATAATTTAAATTAAACAACATTTTTAAACAAGATAGTGTTCATGCTATTATTACTAAGAATAAGGCAAAGTATTAAGAATAACAATTTTATAAGGACGAGCAAAGCCTTTTTATACAAATTTTATAATTCAACGTCTCTTTAACAACTTTTTTTCTGATTTTAAAGCTCTGCGAATAGTTTTTTCACTACAATTTAAATCTGTAGCTGCTTCTGTAATACTAGGGTATTCACCATATACCGTATCATCTAAATTATAAACTATTATAGGTTTAGATAACTTTTTCATATTTTGAAGAGCCTCTAGAGAAAAAACTCTGGGTTTTTGTTTTAAAGCAGCCTTTCTAATTTTTTTTATGGTTTCTGAACTAAGAGTTCTACCTCTATTTAAATTACCTATTTTTAAAGGACGCTCCATACTAGAATTATTTTTCATACTTATTCTAGTTATTTCTGTGTGTTTATAACCAAAAGTATTACCCGCTTCAGTTAGTATATTATAATTAGGTAATAGAGATTTTAGATAAAAATCTTCTAAGTCTAATAATTTTTTATTGTTTTCCTTAGTAACTATTTCTGGAAATAATTCTAATATCATAAAAACGAATTCAGATAATTTATACTTTCTTACAGCTGCCTTAACAACTTTACTACCCGTTAAATTAATTAAATGATTGGCAAATCTAACATGAAATTTATTTGTAGAAGCCGACCCTACGTAATAGTCCTTTGTAACTTTATTCAAAATTAAATAAATACCACTAAGACCTCTGGTTTCTTCTAATATTTTTTTTCTTGTAAAACTTTCCCCTATATTTTCATATATATATATAGTCTTTAATTCTTTTTCTTTTAAAAATTCAGTTACTATACTATTATTATTAATAGTATTAGTAGCAGAACTTATTATTCTTAAAGTACTCATAGATCTTATTCCTGAATTACTCTGATCAAATCTATTAGGTGAAAGTAGCCCATTATAGCTCTGATTAGCTTTATGGTTTAATTCTGTTTTATTTCCTGTTTTAGAATACTCTTTTTCACCAAATAATTCTTTATCTCTATTTTCATATAATAATAAAGATATAATTAGTAAAATATTTAAAAATATAGATAAAAAAAATATTTCTATTATTCTATAAAAATTTTTCGTGAATACTGTACTTAAAAAAGAGTACTCTAAAATTATTGTATTGTTTATGCTGTTTATCTTGCTTATATTGTTGTTGTTGTTGTTGTTGTTGTTGTTGTTGTTGTTGTTGTTGTTGTTGTTGTCTAACTTAAATCATTTTGGGCTATGTAAGTAACCCAAGAAAGCTGTAGCCATCATTAGTAAAAATATAACTGTACCTATAGTTCATACTAATGTTCTAGGAGCTCTATATGATCCATAGTATAAACCTCTTCCTATATGTAAATAAACTATAAAAAAGAAAGCTGAAGCTGTATTACTATGTAAGTAACGTATTAATCAACCATTATTCACATCACGCATTATGTGCTCTACTGAATTAAAGGCTTCTGATACACTAGGGTTGTAATGCATCGCTAAAGTTACACCTGTTATTATTTGTATAACTAAACAAAAGGCTAATAAAGACCCAAAGTTTCATAGATAACTTATGTTACTTGGTTGTGAGGAATCGATTATATAAGAGTTAATCAATTTTAATAGGGGATGACTTTTTAAAATTCTCATATTATTTGTTTATTTAAGTTTAGTTTTTTATTTTCTTGAAAAAATAATTTATTTTTTTTTTAGATATCTGTAGGTACATCTGTGATATAACGACTTTATTTATCCATTATATATTAATGCGATATATAAATCGTTTACGATTTATTAAAAAAAAAATAATAAATAGTAAGCAGTCCAATAGTTAAAAACTAAGTATTTTTTTTTGAAAAAGGCTGATAGCTAATAAACACAGTTATTACTATTATTGCGAAAACAATGTTAACTGCCACTACTATTATGTTTTAGTAGTATTATTTAATTTTATCTATTCTTCCTTATTTACCCTAAGTAATAATATTAAAATTAAATTATAACTTTAAATGTACTTTTAAATAGTATATTTAACTATTTAAAAATATAGTATATTTAACTATTTAAAAATATACTATATTTTTAAATATACTCTTATCCAAGATTTGAACTTGGATCTAGATATTAGGAGTATACTGCTCTTCCATTAAGCTAATAAGAGTATTACTTATATACTAAATATAGTATACAAATAATATAGGTATAGAAATAATATTATTACTCTTTTTAGATCTTACCTAATAAGTATATAAATATATTTATATACTTATTATAAACATTAGTAACTCTAAATTTAGAATGCGCAAATTGCGCATTATTTAGTCTAGTTTGTGCTTATACAAAAAAGGTAAAAAAAATATTTTTTTTTTATTATACTAAAATTTAATAATTTAAATTAATTGTTATATAGATCCAAATCTTGCATGTATATAATTTATATAATCTTTATATCTATCTAACAAACAAACAAACAAACAAACAAACAAACAAACAAACAAACAAACAAACAAACAAACAAACAAACAAACAAACAAACAAACAAACAAACAAACAATCTATCTCATTAATTTGAACGTTTAAATTATAATATAATTCATCTAATTTAATTTAGTATTTTAACTACCATTGTTAACATAAACAATTAAGTAAGTATTAGGGAATTATATTTTGTAAAAGTAAAACATGACTAAAAATAGATAACAAAATCAATAAGAATAAACTATTATCGAATAGAAAAATATAAGGTATTAAAATATAAAAAATAAAACCAACTAAGATATATAAAGCATAACTAGTGATAATACCTGTATCTAAACTAGAAATACTTTTACTTAAATATATTAGTCCCCTCTCTAAGCCAAAAGGCCCTAAAAGTTCTACACTTCCTTTATCTAAAATTTTAGTAGTTTGACCACCTAATTTTAAAACAAGACCAGTAATATATTTATTATAAAAAAGTTCAATTAAGAAACGTTGATTAAAAAAACTGTATATATTATAACCTAATCTACTTAATTTAAAAGTAACTAGTACAATAGGAAAAAATTCTAAAATAATTATAGCTAAAATACTAAGCGAAACAGTGAATACCAAAGGTATTAATTTAAATATAGTAGGTACAGCAAATTCGGTATCTAACATAATTTCATGTCTAGGGTGAATAAATATACTATTATCAGCAAAGAAACCTGAACCTAATCCAACAAATATATCTTTAGTTATATAACCAAAGAAAATAGAAAATATAGCTAATATGATCAAAGGTAAACTCATAAAAATATCACTTTCATGAGCATGTTTGTAATTAATTATTGGTCCATTAGGGTTTGTTAAGAAAGTTAAATATAAGACTTTAACTGAGTATAAAGTAGTAAACATAGCTCCAATAATTGCTATATAATAAACTACTGTACTACTAAAATAGAATTGTCCATATGCAGATTCTAAAATAAAATCTTTACTATAAAATCCTGTCATAAATGGGAAAGCTACTAAACTAAGACTTGCTATTAACATTATAGAGTAAGTTAAAGGCAAGAATGGTATTAACCCACCATATTTTCTAAAATCTTGGTTATCAGCAACTGCATGTATTACAGCACCTGCACCTAGGAATAATAATCCTTTATAAAAAGCATGGTTAACTAAATGAAATAACGCAACATTATATGAAGATAAACCTACTGCTATAACCATCATACCTAATTGACTCATAGTACTGTAAGCAATAACTTTTTTAATATCTTGTTGGAATAATCCAACAAGACTACTAAACACAGTAGTTATAGCCCCTATTCATAAACATAATATTAAAACAGTTGAACTATATTCTATTAAAGGACTAGTACGCATTAATAAATATACACCCGCAGTCACCATAGTAGCTGCATGTATTAATGCACTAACGGGTGTAGGACCTTCCATAGCCATAGGTAATCAAACATGTAATCCAACTTGAGAACTTTTAGCCATAGCACCAATTAATAAGCAAATACCTATTATAGTAACGATATTTTCATTAACAAAAGGAGCTAATGAGAATACAGTACTATAGTCAATGTTACCAAAAGATCATAAGATTGCAAATATACCAATAGTTAAAAAACAATCACCCACTCTATTCGTTAAGAAAGCAGACATAGAACTTTGATTTGCCGCTATTCTAGTAAATCAGAAACTTACTAGAAGATAAGAACAAATCCCTACACCTTCTCAACCGACAAACATTAATAAAAAATTATTAGCTGTAACAAGTATAACCATCATAAAGGTAAATAGACTTAAATAGCTAAAGAATCTTTGGTTGTGTGGATCATGGCTCATATATCCTATAGAATATATATGCACAAGAGAGCTAACTATTAATACAGGTATTAACATACTTACTGTTAAACTATCAAAGTGGAAACCTCATAAGACATTTAATGATTCACTATCTATTCATCTAAAAAGGTTTATTGAAACTGGTATGTTATTTAAACCTACTTCACAAAAGGCAACAATTGCTAATAATGTTGTTATTATTACACAAAGACATGTGATTAATTGAGCTCCGCTAACACCGACTTTTCTTCCAAAAAACCCGGAAACTATTGATCCTAATAATGGTAAAGTAATTATAGCTAAATACATTATTTATATTCTATTGCAATACTTCCTCTTAATCTATAAAAAGCAACTAAAATACCTAAACCTATTGCAGACTCTGCACCAGCAATTGCTATAATATATATAGCGTATGTTTGGCCTAATATATCATCAAAGCTAAATGAACTTATCAATATTAAAAATGTAATAGCCAAAAGCATTATTTCAATTGAAATAAGCATTAAAATTATATTTTTTCGATTTAATACGAATCCAAGGATTCCAATTAAAAAAAGCATTAAGGATAAATTCATTATATATATTTATTTATGTAAATTATTAATATTACAAATACTTGTAAGTAAGGCTTACTTTTTATAAAAGAAACTAAAAAAAGGGGG
>Ga0209006_10002030_pt1 | contig 18374 bp, 13 predicted proteins | sample JacPin_JW_Ref_O2_FD_188567 | JGI IMG/M metagenome (GOLD analysis project Ga0209006, IMG submission 188567) | Forest soil microbial communities from Algoma, Ontario, Canada - Jack Pine, Ontario site 1_JW_Ref_O2 (SPAdes) (version 2) | ecosystem: Environmental > Terrestrial > Soil > Boreal...
ATTTTTGCCGTGATCTGTTCCAGCAACCGGTCCACGTAACGGAAGGGATCGTCGCTTGAACCCATGAAGACGCGTCCCTGGAGATTCACGACAGCATAGTGGACTCCATTTTTCTGACCTTCATAGACTCCCCAACCAGGCAGGCCCTGCGAAAGATTGGCCGGACGCAACAGCCGACGTGCTGGGCTGTGGGGATTACCGTCCGCCATCTGGAAGTATTCAATGATCTCGCGTTTGTCCCAAACGTGGTTGCCGGTAGTCATCACGTCGATGCCCAGATCGAAGAGTTCTTCTGCCAGCGAAGGGGTGATTCCGAATCCGGCCGCAGCGTTTTCGCAGTTGGCGATAACCAGATCCACGGAGTATCGGCGGCGGAGTTCGGCCAATCGATCTTTAACGATTAAGCGTCCAGGGCGTCCAAAAATGTCACCGATAAAAAGAATTTTCAAAATTTGGGTCTCGATTATTGGGTGTAGGGCCTGTCGGCTGCCCTCTAGATCGGGTTTCGAAATTTGATGTTATCACGCTGAAAACTGCCTACTGAGTGCTGATCTCGGCCGTCTTCAGAAAATCGAAGTTTCCGGATGCGGTAAGAGTCAGGTTGCGCACACGTTGCGTATGTACGACTACATTATCGAGGTACCAGAGATTGATGGCCGGCAATTCCGTGGCGAGAATGGTTTGAATCTGATCGTAGGCAGCCTTCCGCTGCGCCAAATCAGTCTCCGTGCGCCCCTTCTTTATAAGCGCGTCGAGTTCTCGGTTGACATAGAAACTGCGGTTGGCGCCATTGGGTGAAAATTTATCGGAGTGGAATACATATTCAAAAATGTCCGGATCTTCGTTTCCTCCGATCCAACGGAGAGAGTAAAGCTGATAAGCGCCGCTGGTAACGTCGGCAAAAAACGTGGCGAACTCGAAGGTGCGGATGTCGAGCGCGATGCCGACATCCCGAAGCTGTTGTTGCAAGACGGCGACCATGAGTCGGGTGGTCTCTTCGGTCGAGGTTTTCATAACGATGTGAAATCGCACGCCGTTCACCTTGGGATATCCCGCGGCATCAAGAATACGGTTTGCCTCATTGGAATCGTACGGGTACTTGGGGACGTCGGCATTGTAAGCCCAACTCTGGGGCGGAAGAATGCTATTGGCTGGCTGCGCAAAATCTCGCCACAAATAATGAATCATGGGTTGGCGGTCTATGGCATAGGCAATCGCCTGCCGCACCCGCACGTCGCGCAGGATAGGATCGCGCAGATTGAACGCAAGATAGCTGAGCACGGTTCCTGGGGCGTGCTGCACCACTAGGCCTGGTTCTTTTTCGAGCGTCAATACCATGTCAGAGGGTAGGGCGTTACTGGCAATGTCGGCGCTGCCTTTACGCAGTTCGAGAGCGCGGGTGGTGGTGTCGGGTATTACCGCCAAGCGAACCCGCGGTATACGGGCTTTCGTGGCCCAATAATCGTCGTTACGCTCGAGAACGACGTCTTTATCCTGCTCTGCGCTGACGAAGCGAAAAGGGCCGGTTCCGATGGGATGAACCGTGATTTCTTCCATCGCACCGTAAGGAACAATTCCCATAGCGCCGGCCGACAAATTCCACAACAGCGTGGAGGACGGTTCTTTCATGCGAAAAATTATGGTGTAGTCGTCGGGCGCGTCTACGCGATCGACGTAACGGTAGGCTGCGGCGCGAGTGGAACGGATTTTTCCCAGCAGCAGCGAGTCGAAGGTCCACTTCACGTCACGGGAGGTAAGAACGCGGCCATTATGGAATCTCACGCCTTGGCGGATGTGAAAAACGTAGGTTAGGGGATCAGGGGTTTCCCAGCGTTCGGCTAGCGCCGGCGTCACGTTCAGGTGCTCATCGCGGCCGAGAAGGTCGTCGAAGATCAGCTGGTCGATGCGCTCGGATTGGCCGTCGATCCCGACACGCGGGTCGAGATTCGTTGGACTGCTCTCGATTATCATGACGAGCGTGTTGGGATCGGGCGGTTGCGAGCAGGAGAAAAGAGGTAAAAGAAGCAAGCATGCCAGCAGAGTGATGGTCGCCTTATGCCGCGCGGGGCTACCCATAAGAAATCTTCCCTAGAATTGCCGGACGTTTTGCGCCTGTAGCGGAAGGCACGTTGCTAGGGCGGCGATGCCAGGTTTCGTAACCCAGCAGGGCGAACGCTACCGCCTCTTTTGCTTCGGTTGGAATTCCAAATTCATCGGACAGGCGCAAGGCGATTCGTAGCTGCGACATTTCATTGTGCAGCATGGCCATGAGTGTGGGATTTTTGGCCCCCCCGCCAGAGACGATTAGCTCCCGATAGTTTTGGCTGGCCTTTAATACGAAGCGCTGCACAGCGTCTTTAATTGATCTGCCTGTTAAAGCGGTGGCCGTCGTTATGACGTCAGTCTTACCGGCCCCGCGACAGGCTTGAAGAAATTGATCGGCGTATTCCCGTCCGAATTCTTCGCGCCCGGCAGTTCGCGGAGGCTTTTGCTTGAAGAATGGCGCGCGCAACAATTTCGCGACTACCTCGTCGAGCACTCGTCCGGAAGCGGCCACTTTGCCGTCGCGGTCATATCGTTGCCCGAATAATCTCTCCATCAGTGCGTCGATGACCATGTTGCCTGGGCCGGTATCAAAGGCGATTATCTGTTGCAGCGATGCTGAACGAGGAATGGCTGTGAGGTTCGCAATCCCACCGATGTTTTGCGCGATACGACCTACGCGTGAGTCGCGATACAGGGCATAATCCAGGAATGGAACGAGCGGCGCTCCCTTGCCTCCGGCTGCCATGTCGGCCGGACGAAAATCAGAGACAACGGGAACGCCCAGCCTGGCAGCAATCACGGCGCTTTCGCCGGCTTGCCAGGTGACTGCCATTTGCCGACCTAGAAATCCGGCGGGCGTTCCCTGGTGATATAGGGTCTGTCCGTGGCAGGCGACCAGATCGAGTTTCAGACGATGCTTGCGCGCGGTTTTTGCGACCGCCTCGGCGTAGAGTTCTCCTAGAAGAAAGTTCAGTCGTGCCAGATCGGCAACACTGGCTACCTTGGCGTTCATGGTTCTGAGAACCGCGTGCCGAACTGGGCCCGGGTACGGATACTCCTCGTGCGCGAGAAGTCGGCGGCTCGCGGGCGATGACGCTCGGGCCACACAATTTACCAGGGCGACGTTGATGCCGTCGGCAGAGGTGCCACTCATAACTCCGGCGACGATCATGCTTGTGCCTTTTCGGTTATTCGTTCTTTGCGAGCGATCGTCGCACGAACTCGATCGCCGAAATCCGCGAGTTGGCGCTTCAGTTTCTCGATCCGCGCCGCAGTGGGCAGTGGAGAAGCGCGCCCGGTCAACGCTTTTTTCTTGAATGTCCGGACGCGCATTGCCGACTCGGTTACCCGGCGTGCAAACTTGTTGGACCGTTCGGCTTCGCGGATCAGGGCTTCGTGTGCCCGCAGAATGAATTCTTCCTGATGGCAGACCAGACCGAGATCGCCTCCGGCATAGATGTGCTGAACCACGGCTTGCTCGATTGGAGCGGCGGCCAGCACACCTCCCATCTCGAGGTCGTCGGAGCAGATGAGGCCGCGGTAGCCAATTTTTTTGCGGAGAATGTCGGTGATCCACTTTCTCGAGAGCGAGGCCGGAATCTGCGTCTTCTTCGTTACTGCCGGAAACGCGGCGTGGGACACCATAATCATTGGCAATTCTCGGCGAAGTACGCGATAGGGAACCATATCCTGCTCCCACATTCTGCGCAGAGGCTTCTCAACGCTGGGAAGTTCATGGTGCGTATCCAGCTTCGCCTCACCTAATCCGGGGAAGTGTTTGCCGCAACCTCGCACGCCAGCGGCGCTGAGTCCGTGGAGAAACTCGCGAGCGTAGACGATCACTTGTTTTGGATCGTCCGAAACGGCTCGCGTGCTCATCACAGCGCGCGACTCTTGGAATGCCAGGTCGACAACTGGCGCAAAGTCGACGTTGAATCCCAAAGCTCGGCAGTTTTCGCCAATCACGCGGCCGTGCTTGCGATAGAGCGTTCGGCTGCCTGTGGCAAAAACTTCGGCCGGCGCCGGCGTCGAACCGAGCAGATTGCGGAAACGATCTACGGTTCCCCCCTCGAGGTCTACGCAGGTGAGGAGCGGCGTGGCGACGTGTTTCTGGCATTCGCGCAAAAAAGTATGCGTTTGGCCGGGTCCTGTAATGTTCCGTGCGAACAGGATCACTCCCGCTGGCTGAATTTTCGCAAGCAGGGAAGCCAGGCGCGGCGACATTTCGGTGCCTTCGAAGCCGATGATTAGAAGTTGGCCGATTTGTCTTGTGAGGGATAGATCGCGCATCACTTTGCGGTTAGATTTCTTTCTTCAGCTCCGCCAGTAAGTTTAGCGCCTCTAGTGGCGTTAGCCGATCCAAATCTACCTCGCGAAGCTTTTCCAGCACCGGTTGCGATAGCGGGGTGAAAATCGTCAACTGCGTCGGACGCTCCGGGGACGAAGAACCCGGCGTTAGATGTCCTGTCAGGCGGCGCTCGGAGGATTCGTGCTCGGCCAGTACTTCTCGCGCGCGAACGACAACTTCGTTTGGTAACCCGGCCAATTTGGCTACTTCAATCCCGTAGCTGCGATCGGCCGCTCCCGGCTCAACCTTCCGCAGAAAAACTACGTTTCCGCCCGTCTCTTTTACGGACACATGATAGTTCTTGACTCCGCTTAATTGTTCGGCCAATTCGGTCAGTTCGAAATAGTGGGTGGCAAATAATGTCTTGGCGTGGACGCGCGCATGCAGATATTCGACAGCCGCCCATGCGATCGCCAATCCGTCATAAGTAGACGTACCGCGTCCGACTTCATCGAGCAGGATTAATGAGCGTGCCGTTGCCGTGTGCAGAATCGCGGCGGTTTCCGTCATCTCGACCATGAAGGTAGAGCGGCCACGCGCGACGTTGTCGCTCGCGCCGATGCGGGTGAAGACACGGTCGACGATTTCCATGCGAACCGAGCGCGCCGGGACGAACGATCCCATCTGCGCCATGATCACGATCAAAGCGGCTTGACGAAGATAAGTGCTTTTGCCGCCCATGTTGGGGCCGGTCAGCACGATTATGTTTTGCGTCGCCTGTTTCGAGGAGTCGAGAAAAAGATCGTTGGGAACGAAGCGGGCATTTTCACTGCCCGAGACGAGCTCCTGGAGTTCGATTACGGGATGACGGCCTTCCACGATTTCCAGGTCGCCGGCGTGTTCAGCTTCAGTGGCCTCGTCGAAACGGGGACGGCAGTAATTTCGCAATGCAGCTACGTGCGCCAGGCAACCGAGGACGTCGACTTCCGCCAACGCCAATGCAGTTTGCCGGATGCGCTTGGCCTCGGCGGCAATGGCCGAACGCAATTCGGAAAATAGACGCCGCTCGATTTCTACCATCTTCTCCTGGGCATCAAGAATCTTCGATTCATACTCTTTGAGCTCAGGAGTGGTGAAGCGCTCGGCATTGACCAGAGTCTGCTTGCGTTCGTAATCGGCGGGTGAGAGGTGCAGATTCGCTCTTGAAATCTCGATATAGTAGCCAAAAATAGAGTTGAACTTTACCTTGAGCGATCCGATTCCGGTGCGTTCGCGTTCGCGAGTTTCTACCAGCGCTAAATACTGTTTAGAGTTTCGGCTCAAATCGCGAAGTTCGTCGAGATCTTTGTCGACGCCGGCGGCGATCACTCCTCCATCGCTTAGGGTTAGCGGAGGCTCCGGAACCAATGTGTTATCGATTTTCTCGCGGAGATCGCCAAGCTCGTCGACGAGGTTTTGCAGATTCGCCAGGCGCGACGTGTTCAGCCCCGACAGAACTGCCCGAACTTTGGGAATCCTGGCAATCGACGCCGCAAGAGTCAGTACGTCCCTTGGATTCGCAGTCTCCAGCGTCACGCGGCTGAGGAGGCGTTCCAGGTCGAGAATGCCGTCCAGTGCTCGACGCAATTCTTCGCGCCTCACAGTATCTTTGACCTGTACCTCGACCGAATCGAGACGCCCTTCGATCTCGGCGCGATCCAGGGATGGGCGCAACATCCACGTCCGAAGCAGGCGCTTCCCCATAGGGGTCACTGTCGCGTCCATGCAACGGAAAAGAGTTACCCCCGCGTCGGTGTTCGCGAATAAGGGTTCTATCAGTTCGAGATTGCGGACCGTGACCGCGTCGAGTACCAGGCAATTCTGACGCTCGTAGAAACCGATACGGTCCACGTGATCGAGGGTGCCACGTTGGGTGGAGCGGATGTAATAGAGGATCGCTCCGGCGGCTGAAGCTGCGGCCGGTCTGGCCGCCAATCCGAAGCCCTCCAGCGAAAGCACGCCAAACTGATTTTCGAGAAGCGGGATGGCGTGATCGGGGGAGAAGATCCAATCGTCGAGGGGAGTTTCGACCCAACCGTCGGCGGATAATCGCGGCGCGGGAGTGGCGGAGATCAGTTCCGCTTGGCGCGCGAAGACGCCCGTCTTTCCGGCATTTTGTCGCTCGAACAATGGAGCGGAAGATCCGTAAAGTATTTCATTTGGGTGCAATTGTTGCAGTTCTTCTTGAACCCTTGTGGCGGCCGATTCCCCGCCAAACTCGGTGGCCCGAAACTCTCCCGTAGAAAGATCGAGTGCGGCAAAACCAACTCGATCTCCGATGGCCGCTACGGCGGCCAGAAAATTATTTTCTTCGGCGCTCAACGATGAATCCACCGCAGTGCCCGGCGTGACCACCCGCGTCACTTCGCGGCGCACCAGTTTCTTGGCCAGGCGCGGATCCTCCACCTGTTCACAGACTGCGACTTTATATCCACGCCGAATCAGCTTGGAGATGTAGCCTTCTGCGGCGTGATACGGAACACCGCACATTGGAATCGCTATGCCCTTTTCTTTGTTGCGTGAGGTCAAAGTGATCTGCAACTCGCGCGCCGCCAGCACTGCGTCGTCGAAGAAAAGTTCATAGAAATCCCCGAGCCGAAAGAAAAGCAGAGCGTTGGGATGCTCTTTCTTGATGGCGGAATATTGCCGCATCAGCGGCGTCGAGGGCTCGGACATTGGGCTATTTGTAATAAGTGATTTGTAATTGGTAATTTCGTATTTGGCAATTCTATGCTGGAACAAGTATCAACGTGCCTGCGAGTTCCATCGAACAGTTTTGAATGACAAATCACCAATTGCAAAATACAGGTTCTTTTGTTCTTCTTGGTGGCATGGAATTGCGCAAAGATCCGATCACGCGGTCATGGGTGATCACCGGCGATGATGTCATCGAACCTACTCCACGATCACAGGAGTGCCGGTTTTGCGGTCCATCGCCCGACTTTGGACAAGTTATCGCCAACTTGCCCGGCGTCGATGGCAGCGCATGGTCAGCGCGATCGGTAGTACATCCGCAGGCGCTCTACCACATCGAAGGGGATGCCGCGCGCCGGGGTGACGGACTCTACGACCGCATGGGATCCGTTGGCGCTCATGAAGTATTGCTGGAAAATCCACGCCACGACGGGCATCTTTGGAATGCGAGCGACGCTGAAGTCGAGCAATTCCTTCGGCTTGCAGCGCAACGACTGCAAGATTTGAAACGCGATAGCCGATTCAAATACATCAGCATTTTCAAGAATCACGGGAACGGAGCAGGTCAGGAATTCGATCATCCCACTTCACAATTAACCGCGACCACGTTCGTTCCGCGGCGTGTGCTTTACGAACTCCGAGCATCGCGCGAATATTTCGAGAGCAAAGAGCGGTGTGTTTTCTGCGACATTCTGGCGCAGGAGGAGCGTCAGGGTCTCCGCATTGTTGAAACTCGCGGAGACTATGTTGCTTTTTGTCCCTATGCGCCGCGCGTTCCATATGAGACCTGGATCATGCCGCGCGATCACGAAGCTTCTTTTGAACGGACCGGCTCGACTCGCGTGGGCAGCGTGTCGAATCTGGCTGCCCTCTTGCGACGCACATTGCAACGCATCCGCACGGTCACGGAAAATTTTCATCTCGTGCTGCACACCTCGCCCAACAGCCAACATCCGTCGGCTACCCTTGGATATTGGAAAACGCTCGATGAGGATTACCACTGGCACATCGAAATCCTGCCTATTCTTGAGGCGAAGGCCCGGTCGTACACTTTTAAGGAAATCTATTACTCTCCGGTTACCTCCGAGACTGCAGTGAAACGTCTGCGGGAGGCCAAGGTCTGAACGATGGCGCCTAAACTGATTCCCAGCCCAAAAACAGGTGTCGCGATCTTACTGGTTTGGCTGTCTGCTGGCGTATTCGCACAGACGGCAACGGCCCCATTGCCGGAGAAGCAGGCCGTCCTGTGGACGAAGCTCGAGGAATCCATTCTCGCCGTCGATCGTGGGCTCGACGGTGTGATGGGCGTAGCGATAGTCGATCTTACCGACGGTCATAAATACCTTTTGCACGCGGACGGCGTTTTTCCTCAAGCCAGTTCCATTAAGATCTGCGTTCTTGCGGAACTCTACCGTCAAGCGCAGCAGGGCAAGCTGAAACTCACTGACCTTTACACAGTCAACACCTTAGACCTGGTGCAGGATAGCGACATTATGGGTGGACTTACGCCCGGCGTTACCCAGGTCACACTGCGCGATCTGGCAACGATGATGGTTGCCGTGAGCGACAACTCCGCCACAAACGTTCTCATCGACCGCGTCGGCATGCAAAACGTAAATGCCTTTCTTTCTGAACAAGGGCTGCATCAAACCAGACTCCGCCGTAAGATGATGGACCTTAAAGCCGCCGGGGAAGGCCGCGAGAATGTCTCGACGCCCAGCGAGATGGCGAGCCTGCTGCAAGCTCTCTATCGAGGAGAGATTCTTGATAAGGAGATGACTGCGGATTTCTTCAAAGTCTTAGCTACGCACAAGGACAGCTGGATTCCACGCGATCTCCCGGACGATTTGAAGATTGCCAACAAGCCAGGTGCATTGGAAGGCGTGCGTAATGATTCGGGAGTGATCTTTGTCGATAAACGTCCTTATGTTCTTTGTGTGATGACGACCTACCTGCGTCGTGAGCGCGATGGCGAAGAAGCCATCGGCAAGGTTTCGCTGTCAGCGTGGCGGATGTTTGATCGCGTCGCGCGGGCGAGTGAATACGGGCGGGTAGTTTCGCCAGGCAATAGTAGCCGGTAGTCGATTGCGGGCTTTGAGCTGCGATCGGCCAGCCCTATGTTATCAACCGCAGCATACCTTGTGACATTCCTCTTACACCCTGCCGTCCTCAGGCCCACTATAATCAGCGTTGCGGGGTACGGGATAGTTCTCGACCTGCGGAGCATCGAAAGAAAGTTTCCTAAGAATCAAGAATGATGACCTTAACCTGGTTGCGGGTTGCGCTTGTCTTTTACGCCGCAGGGCTGGTTTATGCTCTGGTCGGACTTACCCGTACCTCTGAGATCCTGAGCAAGGTAGCGCTCCATGCATCGTATCTAGGAATGGTGTTTCATTTTGTTTCGCTGACCGAAGCCGTAGTGCAATCGGGGCAGCTCGCATCGGCCGCGGTTCACAACGCTGCGTCGCTACTTGCTTTCCTGATCATGGTTGTCTTCATGCTTGCTTATCTGGTGTACAAGACGACCACTCCGGGCATCGTGGTTTTTCCGCTGGTTTTTCTGCTTACTTTCGTCGCCGCTACCGGTCAACAGCCGCTCATCTTCGCATCGGACGTGGTGAAGAAAGGCTGGCTGGCGGTGCATATCCTGACCATTTTCGCCGGATATGCCGCGCTGTTCTTTAGTTTTAGCGCCAGCATTCTGTACCTGATACAAGAGAGGACTTTGAAGTCCAAGAGTTCGAGTCGCATGTTCTCGCGACTCCCTGCGCTGCAGGTGATTGACGAGATCGGGTACCGCTGCCTCATGGTTGGATTCCCGTTCATGACCCTTGGCTTGATTGCTGGCCTGGTGGTCGCGGAATCGACTTACGGGCGCATTGATTTTCTCGACCCCAAGATTTTGCTGTCAGTGCTTATGTGGGCGGTGTATCTGTTGATCGTATTCACGCGCCTCAGTGCGGGATGGCGAGGGCGCCGCGCGGCCATGCTCGCGAGCGCGGCTTTCGCGACCGCGATCGTGGCCTGGGTCGCGAACTATTTCAGCGACATGCACAGGTTTATCAGTTCATGAGATTTCAGCTCATTGGCGTGAATCACACGACCGCGCCGGTCGAGGTGCGCGAGCGACTAGCTATATCTGAATCGCGCCTGGCAGAGGCCTGCAAAAGGCTCGTTGAACATCCGGGCGTGGCTGAGGGCATGATTGTCTCCACCTGCAATCGCGTCGAATTCATCGCCCATATGCAGAACGGCTCGGGAGATCTCCGCGAATTTCTACGCGAGTATTTCGCCACCGATCTGCGTCAATTTGAGAATCATCTTTACGAATTTCGGGAGGATGAAGCGATACGGCATGTTTTTCGTGTCGCCTCCAGCCTCGATTCCATGGTGATCGGCGAGCCTCAGATTCTGGGGCAAGTCAAGGATGCCTACGCCACGGCGCGCGCGGCGGGGACGCTGCGTGCTCAACTCGACCAGTTGCTCACTCGCGCGTTCGCGGTCGCCAAACGGGTTCGCACAGAAACTGCAGTCGGATCGTCGTCGGTATCCATAGCTTCGGTAGCCGTGGAACTGGCAAAGAAAATCTTCGGCAACTTGAACGGCAAGAGCGTCTACCTTGTCGGAGCCGGGAAGATGAGCGAGTTAGCGGCTCGTCATTTACTCGCTCACGGAGCTGCCTCCATCTTTGTTGCCAATCGTACCTATGACCGCGCCATTCGGCTCGCCCACAAATTCAGCGGACAGGCTGTCGAGTTCAGCCGGCTTTACGAAACCTGCGACCGTGCCGACATCGTTATTACGTCGACAGGCTCGCCGCAGTTTATTTTTCGTCCGGAGCATGGCGAGAAGTTGATGTCCCTGCGCAAAAACAAACCGATGTTTTTCATCGATATTGCCGTACCGCGGGATGTCGATCCGCAAATGAACAAGATCGACGGCATTTTCGTTTACGACATCGACGACCTGCAGCAGGCGGTGAGCTCGCACGTTGCCGACCGCCGGAAAGAGGCCGAAAAGGCGGAGGCTATCGTTAACAGTGAGGTGGCAAAGTTCCAAGCCCGACTGCAGACCCTGGACGTGGTTCCGACCATCGTAGGTTTGCAGGATCATCTCGAAACCATTCGCCAGGCGGAGATTGATCGCGCCCGCGGGCGACTGGGTGCGATGACCCCCGACCAGGAAATGGCTGTCGAAGCGTTGACTCGCGGAATCGTCAACAAGATCATGCATGCTCCGATCAGCACGTTGAAGATGGCGGCGCGGGAATCGGAGTCTACGACCGTTATCGATCTGGTCCGTCGCCTCTTTAACTTGCAAGATAATATGCGCGACGATTTTGGCGATAATCGGACTGAGGACTTGCTTAATACTGAGGTTGACGAAAATGACGGTCGCTCGCGCAACGGCGCAAAATCCGCGCGCCACCATTACCCAGAGAAACCCGGGGAACCGGACTGATGGCCCGCCTGCGCATCGGTTCCAGAGGGTCTGAACTCGCTCTCTGGCAGGCCCAGCATATTTCCGGCCTGCTTCGAGCTCATGGTCATACCGTAGAGATCGAGATCATTAAAACAACCGGCGATAGAATAACCGGCGTTGCCCTGGCAAAAGTTGGCACCAAAGGAATGTTCACCAAAGAGATTGAAGAAGCTTTGATGGAGAACCGGGTAGACCTTGCCGTGCACAGCTTGAAAGACTTGCCGACGAAAATTGGCGCAGATTTCGAGATTCCCGCGATCACGACGCGCGAAGATCCACGCGATGTGTTCTGCTCCTCGAAGTTTGCGTCCATCGACGCATTGCCACGGGAAGCGAGCGTGGGTAGCAGTAGCCTGCGGCGGCAGGCGCAGTTGAAAGCACTTCGTCCGGATCTTGAAGTTCATCCAATTCGCGGCAACGTTGACACACGGCTGCGCAAGCTTGAAGCCGGCGAGTTCGATGCGATCATTCTGGCCGCCGCTGGGCTGAACCGGCTCGGCAAGACGGAAATGATTCGTCAGATCATCCCGATTGACGTAATGACGCCGGCCGCGGGGCAAGGCGCTCTGGCGGTCGAAATTCGTAAGGGCGACCGCGCTACGCGTGAACTCATTGCTTTTCTCGACGACCCCGTTGCCCGTGCCACTACGACCTGCGAACGATCATTGCTTAGCAGACTAGGGGGCGGATGCCAGGTCCCGATCGGAGCACTTGCTCAGATGCAGTCCGGTCGCATGCGACTAAATGCGGTTGTGGCGCACCCGGACGGGACAAAAGTGCTGCGCGAGACTCGCGATGGCGACGACGCAGTCCGGTTGGGCGAAGAAGTTGGCGACGCGCTTCTTGGTAAAGGAGCGAATGTTATCCTCGAAGAAGTTTACGGAGAGGGATTCGCTGCTCCGGAGCAACCGTAAAGCAGATTCCAAGTATCAGCAGCTTGCAGCGTCCGATACCTGAGACAAATTCAAGACTCATGACTGACACGTGAGGCCTGATATCTCGCAGCAAAAACCCGATCATCCCTTTTATGATACCGAACGAAAAACGTCCTCTCGCTGGAACCCGCATCCTGGTGGGACGCGCTCGCCATCAAGCCAATAGTTTGTCTGCGTCCTTGCGCGGTCTGGGCGCTGCCGTAACTGAGATTCCGTTTATTGAAATTCGCAAGCCGCATTCTTATCAGCCACTCGACCAGGCGCTCAAGAATATTAAGGGCTACAACTGGCTCATCCTGACCAGTGTCAACGGAGTGGAAAGTATGTGGGAGCGGGTGCGAAGGCTCCGCATCACGCGTCGCGAGTTGAAGCATCTGCAGATCGCGGCCATCGGGCCGGCAACCAAACTGGCCATCGTGAAACGCCGATTGAAAGTAAAAATGGTTCCCGAAGAATACGTCGCCGAGTCGGTGGTGAAGGGCTTGCGCGATAAGGTCCGCGGGAAACGCGTCTTGCTCGTTCGGGCAAAAGTTGCGCGCGATCTGATCCCTGAGCAGTTGCGCGCTGCTGGAGCACAGGTCGACGTAGTCGAAGCTTATGAAACCGTGTTGCCTGAAAAATCCCGTCCTCGCCTGCATGCACTGCTACGAAATGGGGCTCGCCGTCCCCACATTGTGACCTTCACCAGTTCGTCCACAGCTAGGAACTTTGCCGAGTTAATGAGTAATGGGAAGCTCGGGTTGCTCCCGCGGACATTGAAGGATGTTCAGTTTGCTTCGATTGGTCCTGTGACTTCTGCGACGATGCGCGATTTGCAGATGCCCGTCTCTATCGAAGCTCGGGAATTCACAATGGGCGGATTAATCCGCTCGATTGTGCTGGCGCGGTACGCCGAACCACTCGCGTAGATCACTCGCGTGGATCGCGTCGATAAGAGTTGTGGAGTGTACTCTAGTCAGGAGTGGCGCCTGAGACTTTGCGCTGCGGGTCGATCGCATCCAGGTAGGATTGCATTCGGTCTTTGACGTCGGCAGGCATACCGGTGAATTCGATTCCATTGCCTACTCCGGGATCGCACGTCCGGACAACCGCTGTGATCTTGACACGCTCCGAGTCCAGCCAGAAATCCAGTTTCAATACCGTTCCTAACGGAAACGGAAGCATGTTCTCGACGTAACATCCATTGCCGCTTACGTCGGTAGCGCTAATGCGACTCGGCGCATTGACGCGCTCATCACGAATCTCCAATGGTAGCGAAATCTTGTGTCGGTACCAGCGCCGCCGGTTACTGGAGGAAGCGATCTTCACCGTCGCGCCGTCCATCGGCAGATAGATTTTCCACGGACAATCCTGATCGGCGACCAGTTTCACCCCAACCTGATTTTTCTTGGCCGGACCGGAGTTGATCACCCAGATCACGGTGCAGCGCGTCTTTTTTTCTTCGCACTGAACCCCGATTACATCTCCGACTTTTAATTCGCTCTCGACGCCTGAAATTAACGCGCCCTCGGAGCTGATGTTTTGGGCTCGAGCCTGCTGCGAAAAGGGACGGCCGTCCGCGCTCATTCCCCAAATACGCACGGGGAGATCCACAGTCAGGCGCGGTTCGGTTTGCGGTTCAGCCATGCCCACCCCTCGTATGCGGATGACCCGATGATACCCCCGTAGCACCCTTCCCCGATAATACAAATTGCTCCGGTAACAGTAACGAGCGCAGCACTACTTTCGGAACCTGCGAGCGTTAACCGGGAACCATTAGCGGTGTTTTGTCTCCAGATTTTTCCCCCGCGGCCTGAGCCTCAACGAACTCCCGATAGCCTATGACCTGGATCTTTTGCTCCTGCAGAAACTGGCGGAGTTGTGGCGAAGTGAGCAGGCGCCGCTCCTCATCGCGAGAATCGAGCAGGCGCGTACCCGCGTTTCCCAGGTCTGCGTCGTTGTATCCGGGATGGCAGACGAACTCCCAAGTTCCCTTAGGAAGGTTGGCTATAGTCTGGCGCAGCAGGGAACTGTAGCCATACTGATTGCGATCGTCACCGCCAGAGTGGCCACCAACCGGGTCGCCCTGGTCGCTGTGGCCAGTCTCGATCACGCCGATCACACCATCTGGGGTGAATAGTCCGGCGCGTTTGGTGCGCTGCAGGAATTGTTTAGAAAAAGTGTGCAGCACTCGCACCTGTCCGTAGCGCTTCCAAAGATCCGGTTTCTTCTTGAAGAGCTTAATCGGCAGCGCCTTTACCGGAACAATCGGATTGCGAATGGCGCGTACTCCGCAGATTCGAGCGGCCCGCAATAGCGCTGCGAGAATCTCGGGGAAGACGTGAGCATGTTTGTGGGTATCGAGGTGGGTTACGCGCAGACCCGTCGCCTGAATCTTCCGTATTTGCGCCGTGACTTCAGCGACTAGTTGATCCCGGTCGAAGCCCCCCAGCATGGCGCGCGCAGCGAACGCCGACAGGCTGGAGTAGAATTTGCCCGGCTCGGCCGAGCGGATCGCCAGCAAAGTATCCACCGTGTCCGGCGGGGAGACCGGAGTGCCGTCGACCAATACAACATGACATCCGACTGAAAGATTCGGCGTTGCGAGAGCTCGGGCTACCGCGTCGTCAAACCGCGGACCATTCGCCATTAATGTCGTCGAGGACACGACTCCATCGACATGGGTTTCCACAATGGCTTTGTCGACGCCGACGGTCAGCCCAAAATCATCGGCATTGACGATAAGTTTTCGCACCTAGGAAGTTTAGCAGCCGAGGAAGCAATCAGCGGATGGCCCGATGTCAAACCTGATGTCGCGTGCTTCGTTTGACCCGCTAGCGAATAGTCCAGTATTCTCGAAGTACGCTTCACATCCGCATGAAAGCGGGCGGTTAGCTCAGTTGGTTAGAGCGCCTGCCTTACACGCAGGAAGTCGGGGGTTCGAGTCCCTCACCGCCCACCACGATCAAGAGATCTGGATCAAACCGGTAACGGACAACCTACTTACTGATTGTGCCTCGGCGCACCTGCCAGCAATTGGACCTGAGCAAAGAGCCCGGTTGTGTCCCCGGAATTAGTCTTGTTCTTTCCATATCCCACGGCGAAGGTGACGGTATCGTTGGCTTGCAATTCAACTTGCCCAGAATAGTTCGCGGTCGGGCTTGCTCCCTCGATCTTGTGGAAGGCTGGGTCGCCGCCATAGCCGTCGATATCGGCGTCGAACAATGGTGTGGCGTTGTGCAGCACGTGTACGTCGGTCGTCGACAATCCGTAGTGGATGCCCTCAAATTGGGCGCTCACCTTGTAGGTTCCAGCCGCGGGTGCCGTAAACCGCACGAGGCTGTATTGGCCAATAGCGCTGGCCTCCATGGCGACTTCGCCGGGACGCACCGCCCATCCTTTACACCCCACCTGGGGCTGCTTGGTGGTGTTGTAAGCAACGTACGGATAATAGCCGGGGCCCGGTCCGTTATTCGCTGCCGGATGCCAGAAACCAATCGAACCGGTCGGGTCGCATTTCATGTCGGTTCGATCCGATTGTGTGTCAATTCGAAATTGATCGGGCGCTAAAGAATTCGTTTCAGAATACCCGTATTGCCAAACGTGATTAGGACTAGCCCGGTTGGGATTCTCGCGAAACGAGAAGTCAGAGGATAGGTCGAACGTCGCCAGTACCTGGGTCTGCGCCAGTTGTGTTGTTTGAAGAATTCCCTGAAGCGCGTCAATCTTTCCGTCAACCGGCCCCGTTTTCAGGGTTGTAATGTCGAGGCCCAAAATCCTGGCGACGAGCGGATATATATTCACGTTCTCGAACGGTGCAAGCGTAATTCCTGGACGAATATCGGCTCCGGCGGCGAAGAAAATCGCCTTCATCTCGGGCGTCCGAGCTGGATCGTATCCGTGAGCGCCCACCGGAGGATTCTCCGGTTTCTGCGGGTTCTTGCCAGCGCCGAAACTTATGAAGTACGGGCCAGTCGGAACAATTACGGGATCCCCCTCACGAGGATTGCTGTCGAAATGAAGATCGGCCGGCACCTGCGCACGCCGGTAGACAAGAAACTTGTCGCTTTTATCACGCAAGGTGAGGTACGCCTTTTGTGCATCGTCCTCGGACCTTGGGTACAGCATCGCACCCTGGATCTGCTCGAAGAATGATGTTTGCAAACCGTAGTCATCGAGGTGAATCGGAGGGCCTTCGATCTTTGCCATGCCATGATCGGCCACCACAATCAAATCCACCGGTAGCTTTGACTCCTTAATGCCCTCCATGAGCTTCCCGATCTCGCCGTCGAGTTCGTGAACCGCGTCGGCCACTTGTGGACTCTCCGGACCATACTGGTGCCCGGCTGAATCGGCGTCTGAAAAATACAAGGTGATGAAGTGCGGGCGATGTTCGGGTGGAAGACGGAGCCAAGCCAATACTTGCTCCACGCGCTGCTCGTTGGGAAAGCTGTTATCGAACTTGAGGTAGTAGCTGGGACGAACTCCCTGAATATCTGCTTCCGAGCCTACCCAAAAGAAGGAAGCGGCACGCATTCCTTGTTGCTCGGCTAGCACCCAAAGCGGAGTGCCACCGTACCAGGTGCCGTCCGCGACGGTCGCGGCATCGTGGTAACTATAGATTTCTCTTCGGGCGGGGTCGTAGAACGTGTTGGCCACGATGCCGTGATGTTCGGGATAGAGGCCGGTGACAATTGTGTAATGGTTGGGAAATGTGATCGAAGGATAGGCCGGAATCATCCCGTCCGGCGCGGAGGCTCCCTGGGCGGCCAGGGCGAGCAGGTGATCGGCATGATAGCGCTTTGGATAATCGTAACGAAAGCCGTCGAGCGAAACCATGATGACATAGGGCTTCGAGAGTTGCTGTGTGGCATTGGGACCATGGTCAACCGTGATGACGGCGGAGCTAGCCTGTCTATAGCACGCGACCGTCAACACACAGGCCAAGAATGCTGAATAGAACAAGCGGGCCGAAGTTCGGGGCAGAGAATGAGGCATGAAACTCTCCACTTATCTTTAGAAAACCAGGCTAAGACTCCAATGCGATTTTACCCTCTGACCCAGACCGCTGACCCCGGTTGATTCAACCTCGGCTTACCCTCGCGTTGCCCATGAAATAATTTCGAGCCGCATGATCAAATCCGAGATCGTTTTGCGCTGGTTAAGAATAGGTAAATGTCTACTCGGGGCAGGTCCACGGGGAATGGCCGGCCCCGGGTAGTTCACGTTGGTGTCGCATTATTGCTCAGGGATGGAATAAGACCCCGTGGCTCATCATCTCGGCCGCCAATTGGAGGTGTCAAATCCCCCAACTTAACTTCTCGGCTTAACTTCACGGTTTCGTCCCTTCCTGTGCGCTCCGATGCCAGCCGTGCTAACATGTCGATCCTTCCCGACGCTCTGCCACAGGAGGTCACTCCATGACCCGTCGTCTAACGCTTTCCCTTACAGCAATTCCGATTTTGTCGGTATGCATTTTCGCACAGGGCGTGCAACCGTATCCCGACGCAATTACCAACCGGCAGTTTTATGCCAAGACACCCATGGCTCCGCCTGCCGTCAACGCTGTTTTTCAGGATCCCGACTTGGGCGGCTGGATGGTACGCGTTACAGACGGCACTACGAATCCACAACAGCCGAACGGCTATTACAGAAATCCTCCGGGAGATGTGAACGAATGGAGTTCTGACAACAGCAAGTTCTATGTAGCCGGTTCGGGCGCGGTTAACCTCGCCTTTGCTTTCAATCCTTCGAGCATGCAAGTCAGCCCGCTTCCGGGCGCAGGAAGCGGCGGAGCGCTGGTTATTCCTTTGCGCCAGCGACCGACGTTCAGCTGCAATCGCCTGCACGTACTTGCCTGCGTTGAAAGTGCGACCTCCTGCACCAGACGCGCGCCCGGCGGGAGGAGCAAG
>Ga0209006_10002031_pt1 | contig 18374 bp, 18 predicted proteins | sample JacPin_JW_Ref_O2_FD_188567 | JGI IMG/M metagenome (GOLD analysis project Ga0209006, IMG submission 188567) | Forest soil microbial communities from Algoma, Ontario, Canada - Jack Pine, Ontario site 1_JW_Ref_O2 (SPAdes) (version 2) | ecosystem: Environmental > Terrestrial > Soil > Boreal...
GCGCTTCCAGCTCCAACGGATCCTGAAGCCAAAAGCAGGCATCGGATGGGCGATCATGCAAAGGGTGGCTCCAGGCCACACGTGGCGTTTCCGCTTCGTCGATGTGATCCGGACCCACCACCGTCGGGTTGGGGAAGGTCGTAGGATCGGTAATGAAGCCTTCAAGAAACTTACCGGAATAGCCCATGGAAATCGGATCTGGCACCACTGTCTGCGGCGTTTTTAGATTCTCCTCAGTGGACAATCCCGACCAGGTGTAAAAGAGCTGGCGATGAACGATCGCGCTCTGCAACATCACTGCACCAGGGCCGACGGCGTAATATCGGCCGTCGTAATCGAAGGTAAACATGCCCGACGTGACCAGCACGAGCTGGTAACCGCCCGGTGGAAGGTGAAGATGGAAATCGGTGGGGCCCGTATCGGGACGGTAAATCGGCAGATTTGTCGAAACCTCGTGGAGCAGGAAGGTTTCGTTGTTCGCACGAAAGCCTTCGTTCGCACGGTTATAGAGCGCCTGCGGGCGATAAGTCGGCTCGTACGAAGCATCCCGGTTGCGATCGATGGCCACGAAATTCTTGTTGTTCAGGTGAAGGGGATCGCCGTTCGGGTGAGCAAGGCCAAGCCATTTGGGATCGACCACGGCATGCATATTCATGACACCCTCCAATCTGAGTAGTTCGGCCCGACGATCGCCCAGCCGTCCAATCTTTTGGCAGCCGCAATTGCCGGCCCACAGCTTCGTCGTGCCATGCGAAAATCGCGCCAGCTGCGCTGCACTGCGGCAGAATCGTTTGTTCTCGCCGTGATGACGCCGAAGCCGCTGGACGAAAGCCGGAATTTCGGGAGCGCGATTTTTGCGCGTTATCGACGGTCCCGGCGGACAGGCCGTACGCGCGCTCGAGATGGTACGAAGTTAAGCAACGCGTGCCCGAAGCTTAAGCCCCACAAATAGGCAGCCGATGGCCTGCACTGCCTAATATTCGACCTCAAGCTCCTCGATATCCGCCGGCTCGGCTTTGGCGGCTTCGATCCATTGCTGCATTTCCGGCAGCGCCATGATCATATGGGCATAGGCCTTCAGACCCGGCTCCAGCTTCACGTCATAGGTCATGAAGCGGGTCACGACCGGGGCATACATGGCGTCCGCCATGGTACGTTCGCCAAACAGGAACGGCCCACCCGACTTGGCCAGGCATTCGCGCCAGATCGTGCAGACCCGATCGATATCGGCTTGCGCACGCGACCAGATCTTGAAATTCGGAAAGTGACCTTTCAGGTTGACCGGCAGCGACGCCCGCAGGGTGGTGAATCCCGAATGGATTTCACCGCAAATCGAACGGCAATGCGCCCGCAATGCGCGATCCGCCGGCAGCAGGCCGGCGTGCGGCATGACCTCGTTGAGATATTCCGCGATCGCCAGCGTATCCCACACGGTGGCGCCCTCGTGGCGCAGACACGGCACCAGGATGGACGCCGACAGCAGCAGGATCTCGGCCCGCGCCGAGGCATCATCGGGCGAGGTTACGATTTCGTCGAACTCCAGCCCGGAGAACTTGGTCAGCAGCCAGCCACGCAGCGACCATGAAGAATAATTCTTGCTGCTGATGGTCAGTGTCGCTTTTGCCATATCGCCCTTCCCTCACGCCTGAACGCCCGCCGTGGGCCATGCGGATCCCCGCTTTTTTGCCAAAGCAGCTCGCCGCAAAGTGCCCATTGCCTATGCTTCGCACATTTTATGCAGCAAGCGACGTGCCAGTTTATGAGGCTATGCGACACCGCTTTGGCTTCGATATTGCATGGCAATATGGGCAAGGGCGAATTCGGATGATGTCAATGATGTATCAAGCGTATCAGAACCACATGGACCTGACGGAGCCATGGCGGACCGGAGCCGCGTCGGCCCTGAAATATCTCAACCTCGTTCCGCAAGGCGTCTCCGACAAACTGTTCGGGCAGCTCGCCGCGGCGCTGGAACTGGTCTCGCGCACCTCGCTGACCTATACGCGCCCGCCTTACGGCATCGACAAGGTGATGGTGGGCAACCAGGAACTGGAGGTGACCGAGGAAGTCGTCTACGCGACGCCGTTCGGTTCATTGCTGCATTTCAAAAAGCAGAATTCGCCGCAACAGCCGCGCATGCTGCTGGTGGCGCCGATGTCCGGCCACTTCGCCACATTGCTGCGCGGCACCGTGAAGACCCTGCTGCAGGACCACGATGTCTACATCACCGATTGGCACAATCCCCGCGACATTCCGCTCGATCAAGGCAAGTTCGGCCTCGACGAATACACCGAGCATTTGATCACGTTTCTCGACCAGCTCGGACCGCGCTCGCACATGGTGGCGATCTGCCAGCCTTCGGTGTCGGCGCTCGCGGCCGCCGCCATCATGTCGGAGGACAATCATCCGGCACGGCCCGCGAGCCTGACCTTGATGGCAGGTCCAATCGATACCCGCATCCAGCCGACCAAGGTCAACGATTTCGCCAAGAGCAAACCGCTCAAATGGTTTGAGGAGAACCTGATCAACTACGTTCCGTTTCAGTGCAAGGGCGCGTTCCGGCAGGTCTACCCCGGATTCATCCAGCTCACCGCCTTTGTGTCGATGAACCTCGAACGTCACATCAAATCCCACGTCGATCTGGCCGATCACCTCGCCAAGGGCGAAACGGAAAAGGCCGAGATCATCAAGACGTTCTACGACGAATATTTCGCGGTCATGGATCTGCCGGCCGACTTCTACATCGACACCATCCGCGACGTGTTTCAGGAGCACCTTTTGCCACAGGGCAAGCTGATGCATCGCGGCCGGCCGGTGAATCCGGCCTCGATCAAGCGGATGGGCCTGATGACGGTCGAGGGCGAGAAGGACGATATCTGTTCGATCGGCCAGACCCTGGCAGCGCAGGACCTTTGCACCGGCGTGCGCACCTATCGCAAGGTGCATCACATGCAGGCCGGCGTCGGCCATTACGGCGTCTTCAGCGGCAGGCGCTGGAACAACGAAATCTATCCGCTGCTGCGCGACTTTGTGCACGTCAATGCGTAGGCTGAAGCTGCTTCGTTCACCTCACCGTCATTGATCTGGCCCCGCGTCCGTTTGCGGGTTACGCTTGCTCCCAAGGACGACCGGTCAAGAGTCGCCGCGGGAGGTTACGTTCGATCGTGAGATTGAAATCCGCAAACTTTCGCGCAGCTGTGCTCGGCCTGGCTGGCGCGCTGCTGTTGGCTGGCGCGGCAAGCGCCGCCGAGGTCAGGGTGATGATTTCGGGTGGCTTGACCGCGGCCTTCAACGCGCTGGTTCCGGAGTTCGAACGCTTGACCGGCAACAAGGTGCTGACGGCGTATGGACCATCGATGGGGACCACCGTCAACGCGATCCCGACCCGGCTGGAACGCGGCGAACTCGCCGATGTGCTGATTATGGTGGGCTATGCGCTCGGCGACCTTGTCAAACAGGGCAAGGTGATCGCCGACAGCCGTGTCGATCTCGTTAAATCTCCGATCGGCATCGCGGTGCGATCGGGCGCGCCGAAGCCGGACATCAGCTCCGCCGACGCGGTCAGGCGCGCACTGCTCGCGGCGAAATCGATCGCCTATTCCGACAGCGCCAGCGGCGTCTACGTCTCGACCGAAATGTTTCAGCGGCTCGGTATCGCCGACGCGATCAAGGACAAGGCCAGGAAAATCCCGGCCGAGCCGGTGGCCGGCGTGGTGGCGCGCGGTGACGCCGAGATCGGCTTCCAGCAGATCAGCGAAATGCTGCCAGTGCCGGGTGTCGATATCGTCGGGCCATTGCCTCCGGAGCTACAGAAAATCACGATATTTTCAGCCGGTATCGTCATGACATCCGAACAGCCCGATGCCGGTCGCGCGCTGATCGCATTTCTCGCCTCGCCCGCCGCCAGCGCGGCGATTATCAAGAGCGGCATGGAGCCGATCCCGGTCAACCAGAAGTGACGGCGGTGCGAACGAATTTTTTTGCCTGCCCGGAGGATCTTTATTTTGGAGCGAAGACGCCGTCATTCATATCCGGCACGGCTCGCTCAAGGCGTCGGCAAGCGCCATCGTAATCTCAAGGCCGGTGGCACATTCGACCCACATGTATTGCCCTGAAGGGTTCACCTCCAGAAAAACGTAACGTCCCTCCGGCGTGACGATGAAATCGAACGCCCCGTAGATCAGGCCAAAGGTCTTCATGAATGCGAGAATCTTTGCCTCGACCTCGCGTGGCAGGTCAACCACCTCGTACTCCAAATCCTGCAAAAACGGCCGCCAATCGAGTGTCGCTTTCGCGTGCGCCTGGGAGTCGATTTTGGCGCTGAAGATGCGCGTGCCGACCACCGTCACACGGAGCTCGTGAGATTTTTGAACGCGTTCCTGGAAAATCCCCGGCGTCAGGCGAATGAGATCGAGATCGGCGATCCGTTCTGGCGTAAGAAGCCCGGTGAAAAGTGCCTTGCCTGGCTCAAGGTCGCGGGCTTGCGACAGTCCTTTGTAAATCGTTTGGGTCTGGCGTGCCGCGATGAACTGACGGACCTCGTCAGGATCGTTGGTGACGATGGTGCGGGGGATTTCAAACCCGACCTCGCGGGCGACGAACAGTTGAGCAGGCTTTGACCTCGCAGCCCGTTCGCATGTGGGATTGTTGACCCACAAAAACCTGCCGATCGTGGTCAATGCAGCCAGCGCTAGCTGCGACTCTGTTTCGGCAAATCGCTTTTCCTCGCCGGCAAGTTCGGCAGGAAACCCTGCAGGCTGATCCCACTGCCACCAGACGCTTCCAATGCTGGCGAGATCGATCCTGCGGCCGTCGGAGACGAATTCCGCACCGAAATCGCTATTTGAAGCGCGATACGTCAAAACGGAGTCGAGAGGAAAATGGTCTGTATTCCAGCGGACGCATGGCACATCCCGCCGCCGCAATTCCGCCAGCAGCAAATCAGCCGCTGGATCGAAGCGCGCGGTGATGAGGAGAATGGACTTCATCACCGCACGCCTTGCAAAACTTCACTCGTCGTATTTCGGGCAATCCTTGCAGCCGGCCGTTACCTTGGCGAGCTGCATGTCTTTATTTTTTTCATAAACCGGCGCCCGCGTGACCGGATCAACCATCATCTGAAGCGCTGGATCGTAAACCATGGCAGGTATGGTCATCTCCGCCCCCTTGTTCAGAAACGGCCGGGCAAAAATATCGTTTGACGCTTGCGCTGGTTCGAATGTCGCACCGACTGTACCCGCACCAACAACTCCGAGCAGCAATCGCACCAGGTTCGCCGAAACATCTTTGGTGTTCATGAGTATGTCCTCCAATATGCAGGGTCCCGCGTTGAGAACGCTACTCGTTCGGGGAACCCGCCGCAAGCGGATGCGGTCCGAACCGGTTACTTCAGGCGGATCGGCGTATCCTTCAGGCCGTTATTGTCATAGGCCTTGCGCAGCGCGCCGTTCACCTTGGCCTCCGTCATGAACTCGGTCACAAACGCCAGTGACTGCGGGTGATTCAAGGGCACCGCGACCGCGGTAACCGTCTGCTTGAAAGTTTCATCGAGCACCCGCGTTCCCGGGATTTTCTTCGCTATGGCGTTGAGCTGGTCGCGCGACAGCGCGAACGCGTCAATCTCGCCGCTCTTGAGCAAGCCGAAGATCTCGTCATAAGCTTGATAGCCCGTGACCTTGGCCTGCTTCAGATGCGCGATCGCGCCGCGCATGGTGGTGCTATCATTGACGGCGGCGACCGTGACGCCGGGCTGATCGAGCGTCTGGAAATTCGTGACCGACGAGCCTGCCTTGACGATGTAGGTCGCATCCGCAACCTCGTAGATCGGCCCGAACGACATCTTGGTCGCGCGTTCCGGGTCTTTCGGCAGGAAGGTCACGTCCCAGACGCCCTTGGAAGCTTCATCCGTGATCCGCCCGGAATTCTGATGCACGACATATTCGACGGGCACACCCAGTTGCGCGGCCATTTCGCTGCCGAGATCGACCGGGACCCCCGCAAAGCCGCCGGCCTGGTTTTTGGTGGACCAAAACCCGCCGCCGGCCGGGCTGATCGCGATCGCGACGCGCAACTTGCCGGTCGGGGCGATTTCATCTTTCAGGGCGTCAGCACTCGCAAGACCCGTCATCATCATCGAGACACCTAGAACGAGGCTGGCGATCAACAGCACAGATCGAACAAACATCGATGGAATGGACATCAGCGGTATCGCCGTTGGAATCCTGGCGAGTACTATTACAGCTCAGTCACGAGCGGAGCAAACCCGTCACGATTGGCCTGCCATGCGCGCCGGTATTCCATGATGCGCGCCGTCTCATCGGCGACGTGTTGGCCGAGCATGCCGGCGAGCAGGTACAGCGTGGTATCGATGCAGAGCGAAACCCCGCCGCCGGTCACCAGCCTTCCCCCGCGGTCCACCAGCATGGCCTCCGTCACGTCGATTTGCGGATAGGTGGCGCGCATCACCTCGAGCGGTGAGGTTTCCGGCGGCACCACTTCGCGCTTGGTGGTCGCGGGACCATCGTTCAGGACGCCGCTCGCAGCCAATATCATGGCGCCCGTGCAAACCGACGCGATGCGGCTTTCCGCATGCACGCGACGAACATATTCCAGCGTTGCCGGTGCCGCGGCCTGCACGCTCCAGCCGGGGCCGCCGGTGACGATGACGAGATCGCAGGATGGCGCATCGTCGATGCCGTAATCGGCGGTCAGCTTCAGTCCGTTGGCGAGCGTCACCAACCCCGCACGCGGCGCGATGGTGCAGATCTCGATCTGCGGCGCGATCCGGCGCGCCATCGACAGCACGCCGAATGTGGCGAGGTCGATCGGCTCGACGCCGTCGTAGAGGAAAATGCCAAACCGCACGACGCCAAGTCCATCCTGTCTAGGTCGTCCATCCCGTTCAGGTCAATGACCCTCCCCTGGTCTCGCGAGCTGCCAGCGCGGCCGCCAGGGTGAAGAGCGCGAGAACGATCATCATGATCGACACCCCGGTGGTGCCGCCGAAATATCCGACCATCGCGGTTGCCATGATCGGCGCGAAGCCGCCGCCGATCGCCGCGGAGACCTGAAATCCGAACGAAGCGCCACTGTAGCGGACATTGGGGCCGAACAGTTCTGGAAAGTAGCAGGACTCCGGCCCGAACATCATGCCGTGGCCGAAATTCATCGCGATCATGATGGCGGAGAAGATCAGCGCGGTGCTCTTGCTTTCCAGCATCCAGAACAGCGGGAATGCGAACGCGATCGTGAACAAGGCGCCGAGAATATAGAGCGGCCGCCGGCCGATCCGGTCGGACAGCCAGCCGAACAATGGCAGGCTGACCAGTTCCAGCAGTGCCGCATACAACACCGCATCGAGCATCAATGGCTTGGGCAGGCCGAGCTTGGTGGTTGCGTAGACGACGACGAACACCGTGAGCAGGTAGACCCAGGACACCTCGGAAAGCTTCAGCCCGACCGCGATCAGAAATGTCGTGGTGTTCTTGCCGACGGCTTCGATCACCGGATTTTTCGACAGGCCGTCGCGCATCTTGAGCTGTTCAAATACCGGCGTCTCCGGCACACGGGAACGAACGAAGGTTCCGATGGCAAGCAGCACGATGCTGAGCAGGAACGGGATGCGCCAGCCGTACGCGGCAAAATCGGCCTCCGGCAGCTTGGTGACCAGCGCGAACACCAATGTCGCCAATACGAGCCCGATCGGAAATCCGATCTGCACGAAGCTCGTATAAAAACCGCGTCTGTCTGCTGGCGCGTGCTCCAGCACCATCAGCGAGGCGCCGCCCCATTCGCCGCCCAGGCCAACCCCCTGGATCACGCGCAGCAGGATCAGCAGGATCGGCGCGAGCACCCCGATCGAGCCGTAGGTCGGCAGCAAGCCGATGCAGAAGGTGCTCACGCCCATGATGAACAGCGTCAGGACCAGCATGGATTTGCGGCCCAGCCGATCGCCGAAATGACCGAACAGCGCGCCACCCAGCGGTCGCGCCAGAAAGCCGACGGCATAACTGCCGAGCGCGGCCAATGTCCCCGCCAGCGGATCGAAGGTCGGAAAGAACGCCTTGTTGAACACCAGTGCGGCGGCCGTCGCATAAATCAGGAAATCGTACCATTCGATGATGGTGCCGAAACAGCTCGCGAACACAATGGAATTGATCTTGCTGCGCTCGATGCCGGAGATCGGCGCTGCTGCCGTCATGGTCATTGCGGCTCCCGCTGTTGCGCGCCCCCTACCGGGAGAGCGTATCCAGCAGAAGCGATGCAAGCGGCATGCCGATCCGGCGGCCTGTTTTGGCACACTGAAGCACTTAGTTCGGCTGCGCCGCCGGCACCTCAATCTCGCGCCGCAGGATGATCGCAGCCAAGATTACCAGTAAGCATAGTCCGCCGAACGCGTGCAGCATGGTGACAAAACCGCCCTGCTCGTACAGCCACGCCACGAGGCCAACCGAGGCGCCCGCGGCGGTGAAGCCGATAAAAAAGCGAACGGCGTAGGCGCGCGGAAACCGGGTAAGGCCGGCGCCATCTTGCGTCGTGGAAGTGAAATCCGGGATGCCTATAATGCAGCCTTCATCATCGAAAAACTTCCGCGATCGATCTGGCTTGATTGTGATGCACGCCGCCTTAAATCCATGTAACAATTCCGCGCGAACCGGATCAGCCCGCCCGACATGAGCAACAACGCCTTTTTCTCCGATCTTCTGGCATCGATTTCCGAGCGCGGCCGTACCCTGCTCCGCCGTGCCGGATCATCGCAAGCCAAGCAGGATGCGTCCGAGTTGACGGAATTATGCGAGGCGCTGTTGTCGGGGCGGGGCGAAGCTTCCGGTACGGCGATGGCGCGCGAGGTTCTCGACCGCTACCATGATCTCGACGAGGCCGGCCGGCTTTCCTTCTTCGAAACGCTGACCCGCCATTACGGCCCGGACCGGGAAAAGCTTGCCCAAGCCATCGAGACCTGGCGCGCACAGCCGAACGACGATGACGCCAGCGACCTGCATTTTGCCTCCGAGCCGCGGCGGCAGGAATTGATCCGCCGCCTGAACCGCGCGCCGGGCGGCACCGGCGAACTGGTGGCGATGCGCGCCGATCTGCTTTCCGCGATGAAAGATCACAATGATCTGGCCGCGCTCGACCGCGACGTCGTGCATTTGCTGGCTTCTTGGTTCAACAGGGGGTTTCTCGTGCTGCGCAGGATAGACTGGTCATCACCCGCGAACATCCTGGAAAAGATCATTCGCTATGAGGCGGTGCACGAAATCCGCGACTGGGACGATCTGCGCCGGCGCATCGATCCGGCGGATCGCCGCTGTTATGCGTTTTTCCATCCCGCTCTGGTCGACGAGCCGCTGATTTTCGTCGAGGTGGCGCTGACCGAACAGATTCCGGGGGCGATTGCGCCGCTGCTTGCCGTCGAGCGGCAGCCGGTCGCGGTCGAGCGCGCCCGCACCGCGGTGTTCTATTCGATCTCGAACACGCAGCGCGGCCTCGGCGGAATTTCCTTCGGCAGCTTCCTGATCAAGCAGGTAGTCGAGGAATTGCAGCGCGAATTGCCGAAGCTGGACAATTTCGTGACGCTGTCGCCGGTGCCGGGCTTCATGCAATGGCTGAAAGAGGCGCCGGATGTTCCGGTGTCGGACGAGGATCGCGCGCTGCTCGGCCATCTCGACACGCCGGACTGGACCGGGAATGCCGAATTGGCGCAGCAACTGCGCTCCGTTCTGGAACCGCTGGCGGCGTATTATTTTCTGAAAGCGCGCACCCCGAAGGGCCGTTTGATCGATTCGGTGGCGCGCTTCCATCTCGGCAACGGCGCACGGCTGGAACGGATCGACTGGCTCGGCGACCTGTCGCCAAAGGGCTTGCGCGAATCCGCCGGCATCATGGTCAACTATCTCTACCGCCTCGACGATATCGAAAAGAACCACGAGGCCTACGCCAACCGCGACGAGATCGCAGCATCAAGTGCGGTGAAGAAATTGCTCAAGACCGAAGGTCGGCGATTGCTCGACATGCGGCTGTCTTAGCCTGAGGCATCAGCGACGGGACGGCCCCAGGATCAGGCCTTGTCGCGAAAATACGGCTCTACCGGACCGTGAACCTTGATGGTGAGCGGGTTGCCGTAGCGATCCTTGGCAGCCCCAGCCGTCACGCGAACCCATCCCTCGCTCACGCAATATTCCTCAACATTGGTTTTCTCGTTGCCCTTGAAACGAATGCCGACGTCGCGCGCGAGTACATCGGCGTTGTAATACGGGCTCTTCGGATCGGTTGAGAGACGGTCCGGCAGTTGGTCGGTGGTCGCGTCAGTCTTATCGTTCACAATAGTGCCCCGATTTCCTTTGTTAGTCCTTCCGGCTTCACCGTCGGCGCGTGCCGCGCCACCACCTTGCCCGACCGGTCGACCACGAATTTGGTGAAATTCCATTTGATCGACGAGCCGAGCAATCCGGACTTCGCCTTCTTCAGATATTGATACAGCGGATGAGCGTTGCTGCCGTTGACATCGATCTTGGCGAACATCGGAAAGGTAACGCCATAATTGACGGAGCAGAATTGCTCGATTTGGCTGGCGTCACCGGGTTCCTGGCCTCCGAACTGATTGCATGGGAATCCCAGAACGGAAAAGCCGCGAGGCGCGAATTCCTGATGCAGCGCCTCCAGACCCTTGTATTGCGGGGTGAACCCGCAAGCGCTGGCGGTGTTGACGATCAGCAGAACCTGACCCTCAAATCGCTTCAGCGGAACGTCCTCGCCGGCCAGCGACTTTGCCGTGAAATCATGAATGCCGGACATTTTGGTTCTCTCAGCCTCGTTGCAAACTCGTTCAGCGGACGGGATCGATCGGCATCGGCGGCGTTCCCCCCGCTTCGATCGCCTCGCCGGCCGATAGGCACAGATCCTCGCGATAGCGGCCGGATACCACCTGAACGCCGACCGGGCTGCGCCCGACCAACCCGGTGCAAACCGTTAGCGCAGGTAGGCCCATGAAGGGAATGGCAATTTGCGGCAATTGCGCGCGCCACACCCGGGCGAACGAGGCGTCGTCGCGCCGATCGAGCCCGTCGGGGAACGGCAATTCGGCCGACACCGGCATCAGCAGGACCGCATAGCTCTCAAAAAACCGCAACCATTCGCGCGTCAAGGTCGCCCGGCGCGTCAAGGCCTTCGAAAGCAATGCCGCGTCGAACGGATAAACCTTGGCTCGGTTGCCGCGCAGGCAGGCCAGCGCCCCGGGATCGCCCTCGCGCTCGGCGGCTTCCAGTTGGGCCTCATATCCATCGCCGAGCCAAAGCTTGGTCTGAAGGTCCGCGGCCTCCTGCAGCGGCGGCGTTGTCTTGATCTCTTCGACCACCCATCCACCGCGCTCCAGGCGCTTGGCCGCATCTGCGACGGCCGCTTTCACTTCCGCGCCGGTCTCAAGGCCATCGGGGTGAAAACAAACCGCCGCCCGGTTCGGCATCGCCGGCCCTTCCAGCGGCGCCGGCACCCACCAGGGATCGCGGGCGTCCTTGCCGGACATCGCCGCCAGCGCAATCCTGAGATCGCCGATGGTGCGCGCCAGTGGACCGGAAACCGCGCTGATCTGTGGCCCGATCGGGCGTTCGGGCAGCGACGCATTGAAGGCAGCGATACGGCCGACGGTCGGCCGCAGACCATGAACGCCACAGGCATAGGCGGGATAGCGGATCGATCCGGCGATGTCGGTGCCGTGGGCGACGTGCCCGATGCCGGCTGCGACCGCGGCTCCCGCCCCGCCGGAAGAGCCCCCCGGCGTGAGGCCGGGATCGCGCGGATTTTTGGTGTCGCCATGGATCAAATTGGTGGTGAACCAGCGGTACGAGAACGCCGGACAATTGGTGCGTCCGAGAATGACGGCCCCCGCCTTGCGCAGATTATCGATCACGGGACTGTTGGTGGTGGCAATGACCTCGCGCTGAAGCTTGAGGCCGTTGGTGGTGGCAAAGCCTTGCTGGTCGATATTGACCTTGACCGTAACGGGCACACCGCCGAGCGGGCCGACGTCTTCGTTCCGCGCGATCGCCGCATCGATGGCCGCCGCTTGCGCCAGCACATCCTCCGGACGATGGTCGACGACGGCGTTAATGGACGGGTTGACAGCGTCAAGTCGCGCCAGCGCCGCCGAGGCCGCCTGTTTCGCCGAGACCTTTTTTGACCTGATCAAGGCGGCGATATCAGCGGCCGACAGGCGCCAGAGATCTTCCATCGATAACAACTCCAGTTTGAACGCCGTCTTGTAACGCCGCCCTCGACATAGCGCCATCAGGAAACGGCAGCGTCAACCTTTGACAGCTCAACGCAGGCGGGCGAAGAAATAAGCCAGATCGTCAATCTGCTCCGGCGTGACCGGCTGCAGCACTTCGGCCATGGTGCCGTCGTAGCCGTGGCGGCTGTTGTCCTTGTATTCCCGCATGGTCCTGGCGAGATAATCCTCGCGTTGATCGGCCAGCCGCGGGACGTTGTCGCGTCCGGAAAAGTCGGCGTTGTGGCAGGAATCGCAATGATGCTGCTGCACCAGCGCTCTTGCGCGCTGCAGCCGCGCCGGATCGCCGGCGTCGGCCGGCGGCGACGGTTTCGGCAAGGTGGCGATGAAATCCGAAAATGCACGAAGATCATCGTCGGTGAGCGCCTTCGCCATCTCGTTCATCGGCTCAAAGGTGCGCAGCTTTTCGCGAAACATGAAAAGCTGGATCAGCGCATAAGGCGCCTGCTGCGCGCCGAGCGACGGGATATTTTCGGTTTCCGATTGTCCTTTTTCCCCATGGCAGGCCAAACAGGGCGCGGCGCGCTCTGCGATCGTCTCCGCTCGCCCTGACGATGCGATCAGGGCGAGCAGCAATGCCGCGGTTGTTTTACGCATGACGCAGTCTCGACGTTTTCGTCATTGCGACCCAACGGATCGCAATGGCCTGTTCCTGTGACCTGTTCTGATTTACTGCGCCGCGACCTTGGACTTGCCGTAGGTGATGCGATAGACCGCGCCGTTCCAGTCGTCGGAGACCAACAGCGAGCCGTCCTTCATTTGCAGCACATCGACCGGCCGGCCAACGTACTTGTTGTCCTCCAGGAAGCCCGTGAGGAACGGCTCCATCGATTTGACGGTGCCGTCCTTGTTCAGCTTGACGACGACAACGTCCCCGCCGACTTTCTGGGATCTGTTCCACGACCCGTGCCGGGCCACGATGATGGCGTTCTTGTAATCCTTCGGGAACATCTTGCCGGTATAGAAGCGCATGCCGAGCGAGGCCGAATGCGGGCCCATCAAACCGACCGGTGCGGTGAATTCGCTGCAGGAATGCCCCCAGCCGAATTCGGGATCCGAGATATTGCCCTGGTAGCAATAGGGCGCACCGAAATCTTCGCCGGTTTTGGTGACGCGATTGAGTTCGTCCTGCGGCACGTCCTCCGACATCCAGTCGCGCCCGTTATCGGTGAAGTAGAGCTGCTTGGTTTCCGGATTCCAGTCGAATCCCACCGAATTTCGCACGCCGAGCGCAACCACTTCGGCGCCGGTGCCGTCGAGATTGATCCGCCTGATCTGACCATGCGCGTCGTCGTGCAGGACATTGTTGCCGGGCTGTCCGACCGGAACATACAGCTTGTTGTCGGGCCCGATCGCGATGAATTTCCAGCCGTGGGCTTCATCCTTCGGCAGATTGTCGTAGATGACGGTTGGTTTCGGCGGATTGTCGAGATTGTCTTCGACATGTTCGATCTTGGATATCTTCGAAAGCTCGGCGATGTAGAGTGTGCCGTCGCGGAAGGCGACGCCGTTGGGCCGGTAGAGACCCGAGGCCAGCACCTTCACCGTCCGCTTGCCGTCCTTGTTGACGATGGCATAGACCTTGTCGACCTGGCGGCTGCCGACAAACACCGTGCCCTTGTCGCCTTCGGCCAGCGACCGCGCATTCGCCATGCCGGCCGCGTAGACCTCGATGTTGAAGCCGGGCGGTACTTTAAGTTTCGCGGTCGGCAATTTATCGACCGCCGCCGCGATCGGTGGCGGCGCAACCGGTGCAAGCTTCGCCGCAGCTTCGCTCGCCGGACGCCCGATCATAGGCGAACCGGGTGGCAGCGCCGGCGCGGCAGTCTGTGCTGCCGGTTGGGGCGGATTGGCCGGCTGCTCGGCAGCAGCGCCGAACGTAAACGCGCCGATAAAAGCAACGGCGAGCGACAAGTTGCGCGATCTGATGATCATCTTCATGTTCTCCTTTGTGCGGAAGCCTTATCCTGAGGCGGGCATGCACGCCGGTGGTCTTCCTGGGCGATAGTCTTCAATATTTTTCCGGCGCTGCGCAATCGGAAACATCTTGTGCGCAGGGCCGATGACGCCACCGGAATAGATGCGGGCCTGCGGTCGTCAATGTTTTGTTGCCGGTTGGCCGGAGGCATCGAGGATGGCCTCGGCAAAGGGAAATTCGAGCACAATCTCACCTTCATCATCCGTCACTTCGAGAACCGCATTCAAAAGACCACGTTCCGCGTCTTCGGTCTTCAGCAATTCCCGAATCATGGCTCGCGCAATTTCCCATGCGCGATCCGGATTTCGCAGCTCTTCGCCTTCTGGATCGGAGATCAATTCGTTGCCGATACGCGTGTTGAAGAAATATCGCGGCATGGGTGGAAAGCCATTTTCGTTGAGGGGTCCCGTGGGACGCCGGTTGCTCTCACAAGTTATTTATTCGGAACTCGCCACGCCAATATCGACCCGCGGCAGCATCCGATCGGATGAGCGACCCTGAACCTGTTGATCTGTCGTTGTTTTGACAGCAGATCGCAAAAAAACGTGATTTCATCTTGCACTGCAACATAGAAAGGTGACGGATTTGCCCCCAAAGATTTCACTGGCGAACTTTTAGTTCGGCGCTAGGTTATACGAAGGGCGGATGTCGTCCGATTTTAAATGGAGAGCCACAATGGCCTGGAAGACCCCAAAGATCGTCGAAGTGTCGGTTGGCATGGAAATCAACATGTATGCGTGCGCCGCCCGCAAGTAAGCGGCAGCGTTAGCTTCACGTTTGACGCAGGTGGACCTCCAGGCGTGGCACGTTCCTGAATAAGGGCCGTGAGCGTGCTGGTGTCCACCTTCGAAACGTTTGTAGTTGAAGCGTTGGAATTACTTCAAGCGTTGGAAATACCAGGAGACGAATCATGCTTCGCGTCGTCGTCCTGGGCGCCGCGGCGGGTGGCGGGGTTCCGCAATGGAATTGCGGCTGTACGGTTTGCCGGAAAGCGCGAAACGAGCATCCTGAACTCAGGAGCACCCAGGCCTCGATCGCGATCAGCGCCGATGGCAATCACTGGTTCCTGATTAATGCATCTCCCGATCTGCGCCAGCAACTGATCGCGACCCCGAAGCTTCATCCCAAGCCAGGGACGCTTCGTCACAGTCCGATATCGGGCGTCATCCTGACCAATGGCGAAGTCGACGCAGTCGCCGGGCTATTGTCGATGCGCGAGGGCTCGCCATTTACGATCTATGCCCACCCCAGGGTGCTGGCGATCCTTGCGACCAACAGCATCTTCAACGTGCTGAACGAGAAGAACGTGCGGCGCCTGCCGATCGAGGTGGACAGCGCGTTCGAACCGACGCTGCCCGACGGCTCGCCTTCCGGCATCGAGATTCTGCCGTTCGCCGTGCCGGGCAAAGGCGCGTGGTACCTGGAAGGCAAGGCTCACCCCGCCGGCGACGACGGCGCCGGTGACACGCTTGGCCTTCGGATCGGTGACAGAGCGAGCGGCAAATACATGTATTTTCTGGCAGCCTGTGCCAACGTTACCAACGATCTGCGGTCCCGGCTTACGGGCGCCTCTGCTGTCTTCTTCGATGGAACGGTATGGCGCGATGACGAGTTGATCGCAGCGGGCCTCGGCAACAAGACCGGGCAAGGCATGGGACATATTGCGATGTCAGGCGATTCCGGCGCTATCGCGGCGCTCGCCAACCTCGATGTCGGCCAGAAGATATTTCTGCATATCAACAATTCCAACCCGGTATTGCTGCGCGACTCCGCCGAGCGCAAGACCGCCGAGCATGCGGGCTGGCAAATTCCGACCGATGGAATGGAGATCGTGCTTTGAACGCCAGTGCTTTGAACACCAATGGTTTGAACGCCATGACAGCCTTTTCTCTTGGTGGAAGCACCCCGCTGACAAGCGCCGAAGACCTTGAAGCCGCACTCCGCCACATCGGCGCGACGCGCTATCACAGCTTGCATCCGTTTCACCGCCTGCTGCATGGCGGCAAGCTGAACAAGGGCCAGGTGCAGGCCTGGGCGCTGAACCGCTATTATTACCAGAGCACCATTCCGATCAAGGACGCCGTCGTGATCTCGCGCTTCCGCGACCGCGGCATCCGGCTCGAATGGCGGCACAGGATAGAAGACCATGACGGCGATCTCGGAGCCGAGGGCGGCATCGAGCGCTGGCTGAAGCTGACCGAGGGACTGGGGCTCGACAGCGCCTATGTGGAATCGACCGAGGGCATCCTGCCGGCGACGCGCTTTGCGGTGGACGCCTATGTGCATTTCGTCCGCGACAAGACGCCGCTCGAGGCCATTGCCTCCTCGCTCACCGAACTGTTCGCGCCCAACCTGCATGAGGAGCGCATCTCGGGAATGCTGGCGCATTACGACTTCGTCAACCCTGACATCATGAGCTATTTCAGCCGGCGGCTGACGCAGGCGCCGCGCGACGCCGGTTTTGCCCTCGACTATGTCAAGGCCCATGCGCACACCCCGGCGGAGCGCGAAGCGGTCTGCAACGCGCTGATCTTCAAGACCAATGTGCTATGGGTTCAGCTCGATGCGCTGTATCATGCCTATGTCGAAGGCCATGTGCCGCCGGGAGCGTTTGTGCCCAAGGATTTTAAGACAAGAGTTTAGAACAAGGACCAAGAGGCGAAGCGATGGCAGGCTCACGCAACATCAGCGTCAGCGAGGCGAGCCGGCCGGTTCTGCCGCGGCATGCCAGGTTGAAATTCGATGAAACCCGGCAGGTCTGGGTCATCCTGGCGCCGGAGCGCGTGCTGGCGCCGGACGAGATCGCGGTGGAAGTCCTTCAACTCTGCGACGGCGTTCGCAACGTCACCGCCATGATCGACATGCTCGCCGAAAAATACGCCGCCGAGCGCAGCGCGATCGCCACCGACGTCATCGCCATGCTGCAGGACCTTGCCGACAAGGGATTTCTCACCGAAGCCCGCGAGAAGACATCATGAGCCCGACCCTTACCGACGCCGGCGTCGCGGCGAAAAATCCCTCCGACGGGCTTGCGGTGCTGGAATCGCGCGGCTCCACAGCGGAGACCTTCGGCATTCCGCTCGCGGTGCTCGCCGAGCTGACGCATCGCTGTCCGCTGCAATGCCCCTATTGCTCCAATCCGGTGGAGCTCGATCGCGGCGGCAGCGAGCTGACCACCGAGGAATGGAAGAAGGTCCTGACCGAACTCGCCGAAATCGGCGTGCTGCAAATCCATTTCTCCGGCGGCGAACCGACCGCGCGCAAGGATCTGGTCGAACTCGTGCAGCACGCCAGCGATGTCGGACTGTACTCCAACCTGATTACGTCGGCCGTGCTGCTGACCCGGGAAAAACTTGCCGCTCTGGCCGATGCCGGGCTGTGTCATGTGCAGATCAGTTTTCAGGGCAACGAGCCATTGGTTGCCAATCGCGTCGCCGGCCTGAAAAACGCACACGAAAAGAAACTTGAGGTCGCGAAGTGGACGCGTGAACTGGATCTGCCTTTGACCGTCAATGCGGTGATGCATCGCCAGAACCTGTTCCAGCTTGCCGACATCATCCAGATGGCGGTCGATCTCGACGCCGACCGGCTGGAGGTGGCCAATGTTCAATATTACGGCTGGGCGCTGAAGAACCGCGCCGCGCTGATGCCGACAATCGAGCAGATCGAGGAAACCAGCCGTATGGTCGAGGAAGCCGAAGTGCGGCTGAAAGGCATCCTGGCGATCGACTATGTGGTGCCGGATTATTATGCGCTGCGGCCGAAAAAGTGCATGGGCGGCTGGGGCCGGCAGTTCTTCAATATTTCACCCGCCGGCAAGGTGCTGCCCTGCCACGCCGCCGAGTCCATTACCGGGCTCGAATTCGAATCGGTGCGCAGCAATCATTCGATTGCCTGGATCTGGAAGAACTCCGAAGCCTTCAACCGCTATCGCGGCACCGGCTGGATGCCGGAGCCGTGCCAAAGCTGCGAGTTCAAGGAGATCGATTTCGGCGGCTGCCGCTGCCAGGCCTTTGCGCTGACCGGCGATGCCGGCAATACCGATCCGGCCTGCACGCTGTCGCCGCTGCATGAGAAGATTTTCAAGCTGGCAGAGTCCGAGGCAGCGGC
>Ga0209006_10002032_pt1 | contig 18368 bp, 28 predicted proteins | sample JacPin_JW_Ref_O2_FD_188567 | JGI IMG/M metagenome (GOLD analysis project Ga0209006, IMG submission 188567) | Forest soil microbial communities from Algoma, Ontario, Canada - Jack Pine, Ontario site 1_JW_Ref_O2 (SPAdes) (version 2) | ecosystem: Environmental > Terrestrial > Soil > Boreal...
CCATAGCTCGGAGGTGTGCGATTGTGGTAGAGAGCATGGCGGGAAGACGGGCGGTTTCGTTATACGCCGGTATCACCACGGTGAGATCTACCGAGCCTGGATCATCCAACGAGGGTAACGGTTTTGGTGTGCGTGAATGATGATTCCGATATGTTTTCTCCGAGTCGAGCGTCACGATTGGAGGGGGTGAAACCATGACAATCACTGAATAAAACTGAAAGATGCCAACTGTGAACCGCAATTTCGAGGGAGAGAATTGTATCATTATGAATGCAATCAGTACTTGGGATTGAAATCCCGTCCCAAGATGGTCGTCCTCGCGACGGCGCAGGGAACCAGAAAGTGGAACCTGCCCATACGCTCGAAGAACAAGGATGAAAAAAGGGTGCTCATCGTGACACGCAGAACGTTGCGAAAATGGTTCAAGAATAAATCACTTACGATGATTGCAAATGCCAACGCAGCAGCAGCTCCGTACCCAAGGAGGGATAGGTCCATAAAGTAACTCAAGGAATGAGCGGTGAGCTTTCTCGCTGCAAACCTCAGGCGTAGCCACGGTCAGCGTGGTCAACGTGTCGTGTGAAATAATATTATTAGGCTAGTGTATAATAATAAGATGCCAGAGACCAGAGAGCAATATTTTTACACCAAGAAAAACATCGTATAATTATTGTAAATGCTTGCTATGTGGTTGGGATGTTCGCGTTAATCTCATCCAATAACTCTTGAGCGACTTTGGCGCTCGCAACCTGTCAGGAAGAATGCGTTAGTTCTGGAACACTTGATCTAATGATCGGTACACTGACTCTCAGGTTGTAATGCGTCGTGGTACCATCTTCAATGATACTGAATCTCAGGTAACGAGGGTCCTGGGCAAGAAAGCAGCGCATTCCACGGAACAAAGTAAAATTCAAAAGGAGCGTGTAGACTGCCTCCTTCCGCATCACTGTCAGATAATTCATACGTCAGCTCTTTAACAAAGTACAGCAACCGAGGTACTAACCTAGTCGAGCGCCACTACCGTCGAATCTTCGCGCATTCAGTCTTAGCGTCCCAGTTCCTCGTTCTTTCCACTGGCTTTGCGAACTGAGCGAGAATAATTTCCCCCGGACCTGATATATTGTCTCCTCGTCTTCCTCCCCAGTCGTGACTACACAGTAACATCAATAAAGGCACCTGAAAGACGAAGACAAACGTAAACGCACCTTCTTGTTCAGTAAGCACCAATTTCTTATCCTCATCGCTATTTCCTTCATTCTCGTCATCTCTTCCCGCTCTCAACTTTTCGCCGAAACTGACGGCCTTCTCTTCTTCGCCCTCAACCTCACTATCGCCATCGTCATTGGAATTCAGTATGTTCAACCCTGGTTTTCTCTCCAATGAGCTTTGCGACGAACCGCCACTTGGGGATGTTGCCCGTGCACGCTTGGTTGCATGAAATCCTTGTACACCTCCCGTCGCGTAAGATGAGAACGCATTCACATTCGCGGGGCTACCTCGCCGTGTCGGTGATTTACTACCCCTCGTTTGGGAACTAGAAGCTGAACCGAACGGTGGAGATCGTGACCGTAATATGGATGGAAATGACCGTCTTGAGCTCAAGGGCAAATCGAAACCAGCTGAGTCAGCTGTTGGCTCGGCCTTCTGCGAAATACGCGTAGCATGTATTGTTGATGTAGATGACCCAGAGGTCACAGACGTCAAAGTAGGGAAAGGAGCCGACGACAAGGAACTAGGCGGCAAGGACGGTGATATAGTAGGCGACTTTTTGAAGATATTTCGACCTTTGAGAGCTGCAAAGGGTGATGTTGGGGACGCATATGCCATAAAGCCACTCTAAAACGCAGCCACGTAAGCAAAAACATTGGGGTATCTGAAGTGACGTACGAATTTGAAAGTCGAGTCCGATTCCTTCGGTGGGGAGGATTCGGGTTCTGGGGGTGGAGATGGCCTCTTTGCTTCTCTGGGATTATCATCCTTATCCGAATCATCTCTCTGCCGTTTCAATGGTTCTGTACCACTGTCCCTGTTAATCGGTTGTAGGGATTTGGAGACCGGAGATGATCCCTTCGATGAGGAGGATTCAGGCTCCGGGGGAGGAGAGGGTCTCTTCGTTTCTCTGGGATTATCATCCTTATCCGGATCATCCCTCTGCCGCTTCATAGGTTCTGCAGCGAAGTCTCTCTGGACCACACTGATTGCGCGAGCGCCAAATTTCCGCTTCAGGCCTTTTTCCTTTTCCATGCCATCGGAGTCAGAGTCAGGACGACAGGCGGGTGATGCCACTGCATTTGACGGGCTCGGACCCGCTTCTAGATCCTCTTCGCGCGACTCCATCACAGAACCCTGCAAGCTGTCGGCACTATCGGGAGGTACAACACCATCGATAGTTGTAGTGTTAACCGGTGCGAGTAGCTCTGTGGCAAGTGGATCTCCAACATCGTCATCGGCTTCCGTGGCAGATACCAAATCATCCTCCGCTACGTGATTAGCGACTTTAGCCTTCACGGGGCTCTGCCAGGTAATTTCTTCGACACCTTGGCTTATCTGCCGGACCTTGACTTCGTGGGGAGGCGACATGCTCAGTGGCGGCGTGTGGGAGGACGGAGGTGTTCTTGCTCCCAAGACGACATCTTCCTCTTCTTCCGTAATATCTAATTGTATTCTATTCTTCTTGGCTGGGGTACGACGATCCTTGGGTTCCTGGGATCCTGGATCCACATCCTGCATCGCTACTGAGCATGTACATACATAGCAAGAGTTGTTTGGCGCACTGTAACTTCAGCCTTGGGTGTGGCAGGCTCCAGTGATACTTCCCTCTCTCGCTTTCTAGAATGTTTAGGGTCTGTGCATCACAAGGACGATGATGTGAGATATTAGGTACAAGAAGTGACGGTGGTGGTCTGATAAGAACTAACCAGACTCTACTACGTCGGGGGGTAATGGAGGCGACGGGGGATGTCCATTTTCTCGAGGTTCTGGTTGTGGATTGGTGATTGTAGGGTCAGGAGGGTGTTCAGTCATTATCATGGATGAGGTAGCGAGATTGGGTTATTTACTTAAGCAAGGGTGAGGTCGGCTAAACCCGTCTTGTGGCTTCAGCGCTTCAGCGCCAAAGTAACTACAAAGCGGTATATTCCAAAGTCACTACCGAAGTACCCTTGTCCACTCCCTTGTCCCTACCAAGAACCCTAAGAAAATGTTGTCTAGTCGATACATTACGTGTAAATATACTGTAGATCTTGATCCCTGTTTGTATGTTCATCTCCCCTACGATGTTCGTTTGCAGCGTTCATCGGCCAAGGCCAACATACCTCGAAGATTGCGTTCAAGGACAGGCTTGGTCAGGACGCTACGTATCGCAAGAGGTCAGTCATATTTTATAACCAGCGATCTGTAATACATACTGATCAGCGCCAGCCTCGAGGTATTCCTGCTGATCGGTCAGGAGAGCATTGCCTATCGAGTCTCAAGAATGAGTACCATTGACTATCATATGTAACTGCTTACCAGTCACGCCCACTACAAAGTCGTGTCGCCCTAGATCTCTCAACTTTTCGACAACGTCCAAGCCCGACATGACTGGCATTTGATTATCGAGAAAGATGATCGCAAATTTATTTCCCAAGCCGATCGAGGGTCGCCGCTCCGAGATAGGGCTAATGCAGGCTGAATTGTCGCTGGAAGCTGATGGCCGCTCGCATCCCAAGATCATGTCTAGTGCAAGCTCCCCGTTCTCAGCAGTCGAGACATTACATCCCATCCGTGCCAGCATACGTTTCATGAGTGTACGAGTCAATGGATCGTCGTCTACAACGAGAACTTCTAAACCCGGATCGAAGTCCATGGGCGGACTCGGTACGAGACTCCGAGTGCTGGGTGATGGGAGTGACGAGTGATGGTCGAAAGAGCTAGTCTTCGAAGCAGATGGACCTGAATATTTAGCAGTCGGGGAGAATGACCGCTCTGGAAGAGGCGGGTGCTCCAATGACTCTGGGGAGCCCGCCTCATGTTGAATCGGATGGGAAGATAAACCTCCTGTGATGGTGGATGGCTCCTCCATCCCAGTCATTAGCGTGGTTGAGTTGTGAGTGTTAAGGAGGAGTTCAACACGACCCCCTGAATCAATCATCATCCAGCTCTACACAAAACCCACGAGTAATTGAAAGATATCATACCTTGCTCCATCAAACTGTGGAGTGCAGAAGATGATCGTGTCGCCGATGGGGGCTTTAATGGAACTTTGAGTGCGGCGTCTACGGCCATCGCACCATGGTTGTTCATTGACTCATTCGTCTCGCATTCTGAGGTTTGCAAAGCTTCAGGATCAGTAGTTAACAAACCTCCCGTGCCCGGTGAATGTGGCACTAAGGTTTTTGCTCCTACACCCAGAGCTACAGACTGATGTCAGTGTACTAGCCTTTTCTTTGTGGACAGAACTCACGTAGTTCAACCCAAAAAGTTGATCCTTTGCCGACTTGAGACCGAAGACCCAATCGTCCTCCTGTCAGCTTTACGATCTGCCGAACGAGCGCCAAACCAAGGCCCGTGCCCTTGCCCCCTGACTCGTAGTGTCAGCGATACCAATTCCTATCATAAAGGAAGATTGAACCTTGTTGTCTTCCCTGTTCTGTTTGATTGAATTCGGCTGGTATTAATAATTCAGAGTCGTAGGTAAAAACACCCCATTGAACACGCCTACAGAACAGTTTGCTCTCCACCATATCCTTGGGTCGAATTCCATAACCAGTGTCCGTTACCTCAATACGGACGACAATCCCTTCCAGAGGCGAAGCTGTTATTTGCTGGCTGAGATCATGTTGACTCAGGTAATCTGAAGACAGTGGGCGCAGACAGGGACTATCTTCATTAAGGGAAACCCGCTTTTCTGAGTCTTCCCCCAAGCATATGCCATTCGGGGATTCGCCGTCTGGAGGCAACAGTGGCATTAAAAGCCGCGTCGAGATCGTCAGCTTACCACCAGCGGGGGTGAATTTACAAGCATTGCTTTGACACAGTCAGATTAGAAGATCCTGAATACATCGGACAATCCACCAACCTTGTAAGGTTTGTGATAATCTGTCTTAGGCGTGTTTCATCGCCTATGACCACACCGTCACCATCTGGGTGTGTTTTTAGGTGTTCCTGAATCGATGCAAGGCTTTCTCCTGCTGCCTGGTATGCTGCGTATCTCGCAATCTAAAGGCTATCAGCACTCGCGATTGTGGATAATTTACTCAAAGACACCAACCCAGTCAATGTTCGGGTCCAGACTGGTCACCAACTCTAGCTTTCGCGCGTCCGTGGCGAGGCGAAGAGGAATGAACAAAGACCGCATTGTTTGGTGGAATGAATAAGGCTTCGATGTAGGGGGCAGTCAACAACCGAACACTGGAAATGTGAATTGTCATACCCTTGAAACAGATTCAAATCGTCCGCTGTCCATTCGGTTACTGGACCGCTGTTTGAGACCGTGAGATTCTCATCAAAATGACAAATGCTCACAAGTCCAGCACATCGTTAAGTACTGCACTGGATATCAGAGAACCATACTGAACTGACATTCGACTGCTCACCTTTTGACATCATGCTTAGACTACCTTCCAGAGCTTTGAATTCGATCTCCTGCGTCTTGTCAACAGTGCCAGATGCTTCCATGTTTTGTACAGCCAAAACTGGGAGGATAACGGATCAGTGACAATTACGATCTTATCCAGCGTTACGCACGAGCGGTATTCAGTGGAACACGGACTTGTGCTGGGACAGGAAATTGAGCCAAAGTGATCATTATCATTAAGAGCTACAACTTATCATGGAAGACATATCTACAAGGGTTGAGATGCGATTTCGATCATGAGAGTGAATATTCACATACGATGTTAGTCGCCGTTTCGAATCAGACGCCCGGGATTCATTGATCTGCGCCTTTTGGGTTGCTTTATATTGCATTTTCAATTGATGGCGAAGGTCGTAAAGTCGTCGCTCGGCCTAAATTGAATTGAGCCATTGGGCAGAAGTGAGACGATGTGGACGCACGTTTTCTCTCACATAGTGCACGTACAACAGGAAGATCTGATAGACCACAAAGTTTAACATATCTTGGACCAGAGCATGTCAGTGCGATGGTCCGGATGGGAGCAGCGATTTACTTACTTCGGATCCACGTTACGTGCATTGGCACGATAAGTGAACATGACCTAGCCAACCCAATTAGTCTTGTAGTTTTTCGCGTGTGGATGACTGGAGCCTACAGAATAAAGAATGAAAGAGATCCAAGCATTGCTGTAAAGCGATTCTGTTTCAATCCGAACAATCCAATAGTTTGTAATCCAGCCGCGTAGCTGTTGAGTTGGTTTAGATCCCCATTACACGTCGCGAGGATGGAACGGGATTACTAGAATAAACCCAGAAAATCTCTAGGCCCACATGATATATAAGACTTTGAACCATAGAAGCCGCAAGCAAACCTGAGCGTCTCAAGGGGTAAGTCAACGTATACACGCAAGTTAACAAGGGACCGACATGAAGGCAATCTGATAAAGAGGCCTACATTAAAAGTTAACTTCAGATCGCCAATGTGTTCCGTGTGTGGAAGTTACTCACCAACACCACGTGGATACACCGAGAAAGATTTGATAGAAAATGGGGCGATCTCACATCCAGTGTCAACGGTATGATACCGTTCATAGAATAGAAATTATGCGCTTACCTCGCGGAAAGTCAAACATCACCATAAATATCACGGGAATAGATAAGATGGGAGTGATCTAGGCATTGGTCATGTCTTGGGGCGCAATGGGAAAAGTAAGAATATACCCCTCCGAAAAAAATCCTGTCTGGAAGCACCCATGGCCGGGGAGCAAATATACATCCAAGGATCCAATTCGCAATGAGAAATACCGACGACCACAAAGCAAGTGGCTGAAGATCCGTGAGCAAGAAAACGCGAATGGGTCCCGATCAGAACATGACTCGTTCACTCACTTTGCGAACGAACCAATTCTCCTGTGCATAATGCTGCTCGTATTCTTCGTCCAGAAATCGCGAGCTAAAGAAGTTCAAGATTGCCGGCCAGATTCTCCAACGAAAGAGAACTAGCGCCCGGAATGACGACCAGAATCCATCAGAAACGGTTACGCTCTCGTGGTCTAGACTCGTCATATTTTGGTGGCTTTCACCAACTTTCTCGGGGCTTCCCCTGTGTTCCGAGTGACAAATTGAAGTTTTGGTTTCTTCTGACCATGCGCGATCAACAATAATTTCATCCACCTCTTCGTTGGTTTCGCTGGCATCGGTTATTTTGGGGGGGCTGCCTGCACTCTCAGCGCTCTTATCTCCGTGCGAGGAAGTGGAAGGCAGGGCAGTCGTGCCAATACGCCTCATGAGGCTGGTCCAGCGTACCGGGAAGCTGATGCGAGTCGACTTCTTATGCCTTGCACGATTAGGGCCGAATGTGTTGGTCTGAATGGCAGGAGGCGGTAACACAGAGTCCACGGTTTCCATTGGGTGGTTTGAAACCGATAGGTTCCGAGCTGCTGTCATTTCGCTAGACTTCATTCGCAAGGAAGAAAGAGCAAACTCCTGGGTCCATTTGCGTGAACGGGAATGCTGCATGAACCTGTGAACTCGTGGACTCCCGCTAGCTCCAGACGAGTTGCAAGATTGAAGAAAGCGCCGTCGCGGTATTAGCACAGGCGGAGTTGATAAATGGCAGTTGCCGAACTTCGGCTTCCATAAGTTACCCGAAAGGGATTCTCACCAACTTCGAAGATCTGTAGAATAAGGAATCCTGTCGTTTGGAGTGTCCGCCGTTCTACTTCTGCTTATACTGCTCACTCTTATATTTGTTGCGTCAAAATTTGATCATTCATGCGCCTACTCGTATTATATTCAAATTTCTTGCAAAATTAATTATATAAATCAACCATAGCTGAGAAATCCAGCTTACATAACATTTACCATTCCTTCGCAGCGAATTGAAAAACGGAATACCCTCGAGTCTGTCACCTCTCGATCTCTCCTTGCACACTGAGGGTGAAAAGTAAGCGTGGAGACATTTACGGAATGATGCCAGTGGGCGCACGTTGATTTTCCAAAAGTTCCATTAAAATACATCGGAGTTTGAAGCACACCGTAACAACAACGGTTAGCACAGCGCTTTGCTCGACAAGTTCGAGTGGCATACTGATCCCTCCTCAGTGATCCCTTACTCCCCTCTGTACTATGTAGTATCTTTTGTTTTTTGAATTTTTAATCCTAGCTAACCGTTACAGCTTTATTACTCAGCGTTACCCGACTTGTCCTCGTGCCCCCATGACCTTTCCGGTATATCTCAAGAATGGAGACAGAGTGAACGTAAATGGTACGTAGAATATTTTTATTTTTATTTATTCTAGACGAATCACGGTAACTTCGATTTTTCTGAAGACCACGTTTATTGCTCCCCCAGCTGGGCAGTCCGAGATGGTACACCTTACTCGGTGGCACGTATCATGGAATTCCTAGGCCCAGAAGGGGCACCCAAGGGCGAAGATGGAAAATTTTACTATACTACTCGCGTTCGTTTGGCGTGGTACTACCGCCCCAGCGATGTAAGCGATCGGCCAGTAGCCGATTCCCGCCTCCTCCTCGCCGCAATTTACTCCGAGGTCTGCGACGTCAACCAGCTTCGGGCAAAGTGCCACGTCATTCACAGAGACAAAATAACCGATCTCGCGGGCTGGAAAAAGCGACCCGACCGTTTCTATTTCAATCGTCTGTTTGACCCTTATATCAAAAAAGAATTCGATATCATCCAGTCGACTGATGTTCGCAATCGTACGTAAGATCTCTTTTACGTAACCGACTTGTTTTGTTTACACCATATCCTTTTCACTTGATATGAATAGTCCCAGACCATATTCGGGAGAACCTTGCATCACGATATGAATACGTAGTAGCAGAGAAAGAGGTCATTCCTGACCTTACAGACTCAATACGCTTGTGCGATACTTGCCATGAATGGTGTCCCAAGTGAGAGTTGCGCTCCGAGACCCTTTTCACATTGCTGACCCGTCATTCGCTTATCAAGCCCCGAAACCGTGCAATGCGATAGATGCAAGAAGTTCTTCCACATGGGTTGCGTTCAACCTCCACTCCTCGCAAAACCATCACGAGGTTACGGTTGGACTTGTGCTCCCTGTTCAAGAAGACACGAAGAAGAAGTAGATAGTCACGACGTTCGGCACGTTACTCCTGTTACAGTCAAGAAGTCCAACGCACCTGCGCCGAGGGGCAGAGGGAGGCCACGTAAAGATCGTACCTTGGCAGACAAGGAAGAGAATTTTCCAGTGAAATACTACCGCGGTTGGCCCTTTCGCTATTTTGGGTAAGTCTTATGATAGATGGACGTCGCTAAATTGATATTGTCCACTCAGGCAATACACCTTTGCGGAAGATACATTAGGCGAGTTCGACGATCTAGTTTACATGAATAGAGCTGAACTTGGCGGATAATCAGATCCTGATGACCTCATTTTCCCTCGGACAGCTACTCGAATCGGCACAAAGTTCCAAGTAAATGTCCCGCCTTCACTTGGGACAGATAATCCTTCATCAGGTACGATTTTCGCGAAACATCTACCTTTGCGTGCTAAGAGCATTCAAGACATGGAAGAACGAGGTAGTGACGCAACAATTGAAGTTCTTAGTAGCGTGCATAACCTCGGTGATGACGAAAGTAAGGAAACTTAACTTTCTTGCTTGCGTTGCTAATGACGATTTTTGATTACAGAGGCTGAAGGTATGTTTTCGTATCCGCAATGTTCATTGTTTCTCATACAGCGTGCAGTTGAAGCTCGCATCAACTGGTTGGCAGAGGACGAGGAAGATCTGGACACAAAATTCAATGTTGATTGGCTTACCGAAGTTGTGCGCCGGTTAACAGAGGCATGCATTGACGAGTCGTCTTTGAACGCCGTAAACATGAGGACGCTGACGCGCATAGAGAAGGTATGTACGATCACGTCTTCAAGCACTCTATCGACCAGTTCGAATAGTGGAAGAAACAAGAATCAAAATGTATGGACAGGCTCTGGATAGCAGATGAGATACAACTTTTTGAAGATGCCATTATTACACATGGAGGAGAGCTGCGTGCTGTCCGAGATCATGTCGTAACTCGATCCCTGCCCGAGGTTGTTCGTTTCTACGGTCACTGGAAAAAGTATTACTCTTCTATTCCTCACCAGCGTCTATTTCTCACCCTGCTGGTTTCAGTGCGAGGCTCGGGGAAGAACACCATAGGCTCAGGCAGTTAGGCTCGCCTGCCCAACCTGTGTGGCGTCAGTGGGATACCGTCGCCGAAGCTGTCGAAGGGCAGCAAGTAGGCCTCTCTGATGATGAGGGATCTATCGCCGACGAAACAACCGGCGACCTTTGTGGCGCTTGTCGCACGCGTGAATCAAAGACGTGGTGGAAAGCGCCGAAGGGTCTCGCGACGGATGTTCTTTGTGATAGCTGTGGTATTAGCTGGAGGAAATATGCTGATTTAAATGTGAGGCCCTCTCGGGATGAGTCCCTGCCATCCGGGAAGACGAAGGTGCCGGATAAAAGGGAGGGCACGCCCCTAACGAATCTAGGCCCAAAACGAGTCAAAGTAAGTTACTGAAATTCCGTGGATAATTTCATTCTCATGGTTGGTTATCAAGACATCCGCGTCCTCTCACTCAACGCCTCCTCCCTATTCCACTGCTCCACAAATTCGTTGTATGGTGTGTCGTCAGGAGGGGCCCCTGGGAAAAGTTCTGAAATGTCGGCAATGTGCCCTCCGTGTTCACGCAAGTGAGTTGTAAAATGCGAGGGATCGTCCATCAGTCCTTGATGTGATTCACAGGTACTTGTGGTGCAGTCGTGAACCCAGCTTCTGTTGAATCATGGCGGTGTGAAGTGTGTGAGAACGAAGAAACACTTGAAACATCAATGGTAATGCATATTCCGTATAACCTCGGTTTGGTTGTTCTCAAACACGATTCGTACAGAATTCCAACTGTCTCCTATGTCCACGACTTACAAAGGAAGAACAAAAATATGAGGATAGATGTTACCTGCGTGCCCGTAAACCCACAGAAGGCCAAGGATGGGTTCATGTTCTGTGCTCTGTGTTCATCCCGGAACTCAGTTTCACCGACACCTCTCGCCTTCGTCTTGTGGAGGGTATTAGCACGATTTCACACCATCGTTGGGTGGCGGTATATCACCATTTCCTTTGTTAGTATCGTACCATTCTCATCCTAATATGGCAGGATTGCGTTCTGTGCTATAGAAAAGGGGGCGCTGTCGTTCGATGCAGTGATTGCCCAGCGGAATATCACGTAGGATGTGCATTTGAACGCGGTCACAAATTCGGGTTTGAAATTGTGCCGGTAAGTATGCATTTGGTTGGTTGCATGGTCTACGCAACATCTTGATACATACTACCAGGTGAAGAGCACCCGGCGAGATACAACGACTGTGACTTCTTTCAAAGGAGAGACAGGCTGCATGAATCCTGTCGTATGTTGTCAAGAGCACAACACCAAACGCCACCTCTACTGGCCCTGCGAAACAAATGAAGCTGGAGAGGTAAGTAGCATTTGTGAACACCATGAGCCTGCTCATATGGTCTCCACGTAGACCGCTCTTCAAATGTATTGTCGAGTTTATAAACAGGCACCAGTTGGTCACGCACATGGTCTCCTCCGAAAGGCTCGCCGCCTTGATCAAGTTCTGAATACCCCCATCTCATCTCACATTCTGGACAATACGTCAACATCCCCTGAACTACAGTGTTTCGTATGCGACACACGATTTTCCCCATTTTTCCATTCTGTGGACCAAGCTCCAGATAAACCGGAACTGCTCTGCCACGCTTGCTACTTCTCAAACTTCGTGAAATATGTCCCTTGGTCCGAACGAACACCCTTCTTTGAGGATGAAGGGGCAGAGTGGAATACAGATAACACAGATGGGATCGAGGATAATAACACGAGCAACTAGCGGATAGTGTATATATGATGGATGGATTAATTACTGTAATCAGTGACGGCGTAATCTAGACTCTCGTTCTCTTGTAAAACAACATATATGCTTGCTTGGTCTACCAGAAAGTCAGCCGTAAGTATAATCGCATACAGGATGACTCACCACAACCTCTCTGCCATCCGCTGGCTTGACACTACTGTCGTCGCAATAGAGCCAATCACCACGCGAAGAAACAAAGGCGGTGTCTGTAACAATACGATTGTTAATAAGACCATAACGAAACAATCTCAAGACTTACAATGCCCACTGCTGAGACTCCCGAAATGATTTGTCACGGCGTATAGGTCATACCTATATGGCGGCAGTTGTGAACGTGGGTCATCCGGAGAGTGCGTAGCCTTCGTTGGGCCCTTGTCGATGCCAGGTGGCAAAGGAGGGGGCATGTAGTTCGTCAGATCCAAAGCCTTCATGGGAAACTCAACGAATGTATCAATCTTGTCCGTCCAGCGCCCTTCGAACGAAAAACGCTTCAGATGGATTATGAGAACTGGCGGGAGGCGGGACAGCGATAATTGCTTCGTGGCCTTGCGTAGCTCCTTGCAATGCGGGCAACGCCTGTTGTAACTAATAAGTGACAAGTTTTCATGAGAATAATTCGGGGGTCATCACCATGCATCATTTTTCTCCATGACCTCTGTCCTAACAAAAGCGTCCAGACATTGTCGAAGATGAACTTTTGAACTTCGCCCACCAGGTACCGGTAAGGGTAGAGATGTGAATGGGTCATATGTTACAGATGTCTATTTGTCGAAAGTGAATACCAAGTACACACGAGTAAGGTTAATGACGGGCTTACCTTATGACATGTCATGCACTCTAGTCGGTTTCTGAATTGACCTTGAAAGAAGTCAACAATAAGACTATCATTGCGCATCCTCCAAATGTGCCATTCTTGCTCGCTGGCGATTTGTGTTGGCAATTTTTCCAATTCAGCTTCCCGCTCCGGTGTGGGAGTCCCTGTGGGCTTGTTTAGAATCCGGTTGAGGTCCTCATGGATTCCATCAAGTAAGAAACTCAAGAACTCCTGCGAGTCATGTTGGTCTGAACCCCTGAATTGCTCCTCGTGTGAGCAGATCGTACTCTGCGAATAATGAGATGGAAATTCCATTTGAAGGAAAACACTCGAATCGTACCCGAAATCCCATCGGAGTAATGTATGGCAAGTCCCCGTGCCACATATCATGAAGTAACATCGCAAATGAACGGGCTATATTGCCTTTCGTCCCAAGGGGATTCATAAAATTTACCGCGTTCTTCCAGCGGCCGTCTACCAAAACACCAATATCTGTGAGCTCGTCATCGTGCTTACGCACACAATCTCACCGGTAAAGAAGCGCGCGAAAGGAACAGTGGCGCTCAGACACTGGATAGGAGCATTCATATAACATGTATTCCCCAAATTTTTGAGTCCTGAGGTTCCGATCTGGACATCGAGCCAATAGGTCACGGGATAGTCAGAAGAGATGCGTGGTGGTCTGGGACCGGTAGGCGGTGCGGCAGAGGAATGACTTTTATGAATGAGCCGGGGACGATTGTCCTGTCGTTCAAGGGTAGATGACGCCGCAGCAGGCGGCGGACGCAATATGCTCTGAGATGATAATTCAGGGTAGTCAATTGATGAGCGGGAAGAATTCAGGCCCGAGAGTGCTTCTTGGGACTGGTCAACATAGTCACTACGCCGACGAGACAGGGTAGGGTTGATGGAAGCCTGAGGTGGTGGGGATACTAAACCAAAGCTCCCTGACGACGTAAAGGATGATACAGATGCGGATGCTGGATGCCGTGGAAATTGCGGGTATGAGATTGGTGCAGTGCCATTGACCATGGACTGGGGTATATTTGCACTGGAGATCTTTAGAAGGATTCATTAGCGTGCAAGCAGATCGAAGGTGAAGAATTATGACATTATCAGAATTTCGTGTGTACGGCGAAGAAGCCAGAGGGGCCAGTGGCCGTGGAACGGGGGGCCTGCGTGAATAACTAGGGGATTCAGGCTGCCTGTATACGTCATGCTTATCTGAGATCGACCTAAAGCGAGGATTAGTCCACAGCAGCGAGCAAAATAAAGTTGATCGAACTGTGAAGATCCGGGTAGGTCCAGGGACTGGTGAGGCAGTTTGTTATCCGATGGCGAGATAGATGAGTCTCCTTTAAGCTGCGGCGTCCATAATTTGTGAGGGTCAGGTGCGCTGGGTGGTCCCGCAGCTGAACCGGGCACTGGAATTGGCTTGTTTGACTCGGGTCCTCCTTGGCTCACTCCGCCACGGGCAATCCCGTCTTCTCCAATGTCTTTCTTCCACCCACGGAACCCTCCTAAAATCAACACTGGCATTCTCTTCAACATCTTTTGAAACTCAACCTCGTATATCGCGCGAACAAGGACTGACAGTGGTGTATTCGGCCCACCGTAAGAGTCCGATGAATCATCGTAAATAGCAACAAGATCGAACTTGTCACGATTAGAGAACAACATCCATTCATTCCTGGGCCCGACGTTAAGAGCGTCCTCCAGCGCTGTGCCGCTGACACTGTATTAAGTCAACATCAGTCCCAGCCTCTTATTCACACACGAGGAACTTACTTCTCTCGCATGAGCAGTGAAGGTTCCAAGCAGACGACAGCATCCGTTCTGAGACGCTCCCTTTCGAAATCTGCCCGGTTACGAATGTCTAGGAACAGGACGTTTGATCCTTGATGAATATACCCATACAATGCTTTCGGGAGGACTACGTTGGAGACTGGCAACTCTGGCTTGTCGGGACTTGACGGAGTCGGAGTGACTGGGGTCTTGCTTAAGGCGAGATTTGAAGGCTTTGGGTATGTAATGTGGGCCGGTGAGGCGGGACGGCTGATGAAAGAGTTGAGGGTGGGTGTTATTGGAGTGCTTGATGGCCTGGGACCAGGGTCAACAGGGAGCACAGGGAATTCTATGGGTGGATGCAATTCGCTGGTATGAAAGCTATCTGATGGGTGTTTGAGGCCTTCCAGTTCATCGAGTTCGCTTATAGGGGGATATGCCTGCGAAAATTCTGACACAGTTAGATGCGAGATTGGTGGCGACGAGGATGGAGAGGAGGTTGGTGATGGAGGACCCAATGTTGATGGTGATACGAATGCATGCGGAGGAGTCGGTGATATCGGGGGAGCGGGAGCCAAATTTATCAGATGGTTAGTGGGTGAAGACAGTCCCAGTAAGCCATTGCGGTTGTGTCGTATAGTGTCAGGAGATTTGGGGGGCGTGGGTCCTTTCGAATTCAAGAGACGCTTCGTGGTGCTCACACTCAGCCCTGCATTCTGGAGCGAAAGCATACGATCTGCAATTGAACCCCCCGCCGTGGTGATCAAAGCCGGATCCGCGTTCGTACTGTCGGTGCTGTAAGAGACAGGTAAATATGCGAGAAACGTATGATCCGACAGGAAGTGTACATAGGTATCGCCTGCTCAGTGTCTTTCAACTTGGACTCCAAAGCAGTTGACCTTCCCGTGAGGTCACTTCCGTCATTCTAGAAGACTCTGAGTTCATCTGATGGACCACGACAGAAACATTGAACTTCCATACCAAGATGAAATCATTGAATTCTCTGTACAACATGCCATGCTTTCCATGTTGCTTCTCAGCCACAAATTCTGCAGAATCCATGAACATTTGAGCCAATTTTGCAGACTTTGTGACGGCATCCAGTGCATTCTTGAGATCACCCTTTTCTTCCAATGTCCGTGCGTTCAATGACTGATTTCGAGCGGTTTTGATGAGCGTTAAGGCAGATACACCACGAGCCTCCCTTTGGACGCTGTCCCTGGCCTTTTCCTTGATCTCTGCGACAATCATGCTGTCGTACGATCGAACGGATCCGTTGGGGTTCGCTATTATGATGGGTTGACGGTCAAAAGCAATGCTCTCAGACAAAGGTATAAGCGGTAACTTACTGGAATGAGGTGCCTCTGGTAGTGCATTGACGCCAGGCATGCGAAGGTTTGACCAGAGCAACCTCGAAAGAGAGCAAGGACTTGAAAACTTGAATGAGCTTGGAACCGGCTGTGCTTTCCGACAGAATAATATGCCTGCCCTAAACCGCACGTGATCGCTACATTTGGACGCGTTCAAAGCCAACTTTGCCAACCATGGCCACGACACCAAAGAAATCCGTCCAGTGGGCACTCACCGACTCCCCGTCAGAATTGGGCTCCTTGTTCTCAAATACCTCATCTGAATCTGCGACATCCACATCCAGTATCCAATACATCAACGCCCAACTCATCGCCCATGGCTTCACGAGCTCCCCTGGACTCTGTCTTGACGGTATATCCAATTCCGATAGCATGCGCGTCGTAAAGTGTCTGTTCGGGATGTTGAGCCAACGAATGGTATATGTCACTTCTTTGATAGGTTGTATAAATCTGAACGTAAGAAAACAGGAAGATATGTCCAGAACAGAAGAATTGAACACGAAATTGCGCACTCTCTCATACGATCACGAACGACTCATGTCGATGCATAGGGTAGCGGTCGAAAAGGCTGCAAACGCTGAGCGAGAGATGAACTTGCATAAATCTCGTCTAGAGTGAGTATGAAGCATGCATGCGCGGAATTAAATACAACCCTAATCTAACACAGAGCCGCGAACCGAACCCTACAATCTACAAAGAATGCCCATAAACAAACGACAGCAGAACTCCAACGTACCCGCACATCTGTCATTGCGCTTCGCACGGCCCACCATAGCGAGCTTAAAAAGAAAGAAAAAGACGTCGAACGCATGGTAGAAAGATGGGCAAAGTTGTCGGACACGCAAGCAAGACTTGGGACAATAGGCAGTGGTATGCGATGCACAAACGCTGCTGTGGTTGAGGGACCGGAGGTGTTAGGCAAAGGTCAGAATTTCCTTGAGACCGCCTTAGAAGAGGCAGAAAACGAGAGAAGTCGGTTGAGTGACGAAGCCACAAAGCTTCGTCATCTCGTATTGAATGCAGTCAACGAAGCACAGTCCGCGTTACATCTGGTGCGTTCTTGCGTCTCTGAGGGTGACGATGAAGAGGTGGGTCATTTTGTTCGATCTTACATTCAGAACCGCTGGAAAATATCTGGATAGCCTCCTCCTCTCACACTCAGTGCATTGTTCCCTTTCTCCCCCTCACAAGTAGCCCATGAAAAGATGGCATCGATACTCTCCGCATTGCGAGAGTCGTTATCGCTCTTGTCTAGCGGCAATTCAACCAGAATATCAAGCCGTCCAACAAAAACGTCCGCATCGGATGGTGAAACAGAGAAACTTCAAGCTATTATAACTTCTCTACGCTCAGAAATTGGTTGGTATATCTTCCTCCGCTTGTATACTCTGGCCCTAACTCCCCCTCCAAGAACAAGCACACCAACAGTCCGCAGAACATGCTGCTCACACGCAAGCCCTGTTTGATCGGCTAGCCGAAGACAACCGTAACATTGAAGGTGATATCAGGGAGATGAGCGTAGATTTGATGACAGTGCCGGCTAAAGACGAAGAGGCGGAGAGGCTGGAAGGCATCAAGAGGCAGCTCGACGAAGAGCGAGAGAAGTTCACTCAGGCCGCCATCCAGCTGGGGCGACAGAAGGCAGCATTAGAGGTACGTGGTCCAGTCCTGGCAATAGTCATACATTCCCATGCAAATCGATGCAGGCCGAGCGAATCAAACTGCTTGACGAAAAACGGACATGGCAGGTCGAGATAATGCTCGCAGAATTACCCCCAACACCCAACGTCTCGAGCTCACCCACACGACCCACAAGCAAGACTAAGACAAAATCCCCTTGCAAGTCTCCTCGTAAATCTCCGGGCAAAGTTATCAGTGGAAAGAAAACAAGAGTGTCTCGACGATCGTCTTTATTGAGTAGAGTTATACCATCATACGAAACCGAAGTGCTCCCTCCCTTGCCAGCTCCGTTCACCATAGAGGCAAAAGCGGCACCTCTCCTCACGACATCGTTTGTGCTCCCACCACCTTCGCCGCTCTCGTCTTTACCTTCTCGATTAACGTTGCTCGCCGCACCAGATGCTCCAGAGGTGCCTATACCCGATCCACCCGCAACTTTCTCGGAGGCCAAAGCGCCTCCATCTTCAGTTCCAGTTCCCTCTTTAACAACTCCCCCGGGCCTCCTTCCAACGTTCCAAATAGCAAAGCCACACGCCCCCCGCATGATCCACGCATACTCTCCAGCGAAACCTAGCCCACTCAGTCGGATCTTGATGCTCGCGCATTCGCCACAAAGTCCTGATGGCGCACGCCGGAAGCTAGAGGGCGTGGCTGAACAGGACGAGGAAATCGACTTGAGC